>Ga0172364_10005250_pt1 | contig 10320 bp, 9 predicted proteins | sample LakKivSesite10cm_FD_114545 | JGI IMG/M metagenome (GOLD analysis project Ga0172364, IMG submission 114545) | Sediment microbial communities from Lake Kivu, Rwanda - Sediment site 10cm | ecosystem: Environmental > Aquatic > Freshwater > Lake > Sediment | place: Rwanda: Western Province, Lake Kivu... | reverse complement strand
GTGCGAGATGTCGAACTCCTCGAGGAGCGAGCCTTCAGGACCAGCGATCCCGACCCGGTGTGCGTGGCAACCAACGTCGATGCCAACGCGAAGCTGAGACTCCATGCGTGCCTCCTTGCAGCGCGAGTTCGCTCATCCAGGCGGTCTCGTCTACTGCGCAGAGCCACAGTGGGCACCATCCCTTCGGACTTCCCTGGATGGCAGAGGTGACGGGGGCGGCATTTCAGAGTCGAGCGGTGTCTCCGAAGAGGCCGCGGACCCCAGGAGCCACACCCCCGTCGCAGTCAGTCTACCGCGCCGGGGATGCCCCGTCTCCGCACGAAATACGATGGTAGACCCCGCCGCCTCTGTGAGTCTGTTGGCGTGGAGGGTCTTCGCCCCAGGAGATCTCCCGCGCCGCTGTACCCCGGCACGCTACCTCCCTTCACGCCCTGTGCCGGACTGAGGCAGCCTTGCCAAGCCGAATACGGGAGCTAGTTGTGGTTCCGCCCACCCAGGGCCGTCTGAGCGGAGAGAGGGCTAGTAGTGCCCAGACGGTGACACCCCAACGTCGTCGAACCAGGCTTTCGTGTCGCCGCTCCACAGGCCGAGGTATCCAAGGCTCTCCTCGTAGGACAGGGCACTCAACACTACCCTCCCAACACTGCGACCGTCAACGTAGTACGACAACCCCACCGTTCCGTCAGGATCTCGGTTGTACCAGATCTCGACGTCATACCACTTTCCCAGCTCGTAGTCGCCGAGGATGAGGCCCTCGCCGTCAGCGGGAGTCAGGGACAGGGAGGTGCGGATCTTGCCCTCAGTACCAAAGAAGATCAGCCACCTCCCATTGGCCGTCCAGTCAGGTTCTGTCATGAGGTCAACCGCAGCATTGAAGTGATGGGAGCCGACGCCCCCAACATCGGATGTTTTGACGCGGAATCTGATGTGGTGAAGATCAGTAAGCGAGACTGCTCGATAGGCTACGCTCGACCAATTGCCTCCGTAGACCCCAGTGAGTTCCAGGACATGGCCTCTGGTGGTATCGGTATCAATGTCCCAGACGACTTCGTTCCCAGAGGCGTCCGCGTTGCCGCTCTTGTGCCAGTTGTCCGGTGGAAAGCCAGCCACGGGATACGTCTGGAATGTGTCTAGCCACTGGGAAAGGGGGTCGGCCACTGGCGTTGGCCAGAGCAAGTCACACGCCGAGACCGCGACCAAGCACCCCAGTCCGACTACGATGGTTGTCACTGCGTGCCGCTTCACGAGCCCCTCCTACCTCTTCAGAGAGTACATCCTCTCACCATGCACTCCCGACTCTACAACAGGAAGGCATGTGCAGCAACCGCGACAGGAGATGGCTCGACCCGGAAGGCCCCCGAAGGCGTCAAGAGGCCGAGCAGGCGTGGATCCCCCTGCCGCTGGTCGGAGTCGCGACCCGCCAGCCGTTGAGCCAAGGTAAGGCTGCAGATTCCTCCGCTCGAAGGTACCTGCCAGAGCCGCACCGCGAAGGCGCTCACAAGAGCTATAGGTATGGTGGCGTCAGGCGTACCAGTTCCAGACCTGGCTTCTCTACGTTCATTCGTGACCGTGGGTCTGAGGGGACGTGGACCCGTGACCTAATGGAGCCTCGTCTTCCTGACGAGAGCAACCGTTTCAAAGCGCCGAACAGCCCGCGTATTCTCGTCTCGTGTGGCCTCGTCAGGCGCACTCCCGTCCTCCCTCGGATACCTGAGCGAAGGTGACGATCGGTTAATCCTCAGCCGGTTCGCGAGATCCAGGTGGGGCGGCCCGAATTGACTGACGAACTTGCTTTGCGCTGTCTGAGGACGTAGTCTAGCTGGGGAAGTGGACCAGCGTGAGGCTGCCTGAACAACGCGGGGCGAGAGGGGTGTGACACGACACCAAAGGTAGATACGCTAAACATCTCGTACTTCGTACCGGGAACGATCCTGATGGCAGGCGTCTTCGCCTTGATCCAGGGACTCCTGCAATTGTCGGTGTCTGGAGCAGCTGAGACTGCCATGGCTTCGGCCGTGTTCCTGTCAGCCTCCTACGTCGCGGGCTACCTCTGTTGGTATGCTGGTGACTTCATGTTTCAAGATTGGAGCGACAGGATCATCTTCAAACACCTATTCGACTTCGTCTGTGGCGAGAAGCCTGTGCGTGAGCGTTACCTCAGCCTCCTTCGCATCACAGGGAACTCGAAGCTTGCGGACTTCATTTTGGCCCGAAGCGTGAGCCACCCGGACAGTGTCGAGGAGCCTGCCCTGGAGAAGAAGTGCGACTCCAGGACGCCTGAGCCGGATGGGGCAGCAGAGCACTTCAAGGACTGCGGGAAGCGACTGCGTATGCTGATCCTAGATCTAGCATATGCACAAAACAATCCGAACTTCCTTGGCCGCGTCCTCTCCTCATGGAACAATGTGAAATTCGTCAAAGGAGTAAGCGTAAGCTGCTTCGCCACTGCTTGGCTTCTCCTTGGAAAGGCATTGTCTAGCCACCTCACGAGGCCCTGGGGTTCTCCATACTTCGCGCTGTGGCCAACGCTTTGCGCGATTGCAGTCTTCTGCTGGCGCAAGCCTCTTCGCTGGCGCCTCCGCGTTTATGCGCGAGACCTTGTCCACGCGCTTCAGCCCCTGCCGGCGGGGGCACTCTCACGCCACCCACCCGACGACTGACGTGCCTGACCGCCCACCACGCGACTTGCCCTCTTGGGCTGGGACCACCGAGTGACCTCAAGGCAGTCGAGCTGAACACCGAAGGTGACGTGCGGTGCGTCGGTAGTGGTTCCAAGCCTTGGCCGTGTCTCGCCACGTGCGCCAGATCCTCTGAGCACTCGGTCACTCCCCAGTCCACGCCGCGGCGCGTTGGGGCATTCATGGGCTTGGCCTGCGTTCAGTGCAACCTCTTCAACATTCCATCCATTAGCAATGGGCTACTGCTCACCAAAGCGCGCCTCCTCGTGGTTTCCCGCACTCAGTTGGAGGAGGGCTTGAAGCCGCCCCTATATGGGGGGGGCAGGTCTTCCTATCACGCATTCCTTCTTCTCCGCATCACACCTTCCTGTGCGCGCACGCGGCGGCTAATGGTCGAGTAGTGAACGCCAAGATGCGCGGCGATCTCCTGCTGGGTGTAGCGGTGTTCGAGGTACGCGCGGGCAATCCCAGCAGCGTCATCGGGCTCGGAGACAATATCGATGAGTGCAGGCCGTCCGGCGACAAGCTGATCCCGGGGGATCTCCGACAAGGCCGTTCGTGGGGGCGTGTGCTCCTCGATGAACGTGTCGCTGCCCAGATAGACCTGCCCGCGCAGGTTCTCCCACACCGTTACCCCGCGGCCTTCTGATACGAACTTCCGGTACGCCTTCTGCGCTCTGGCCCTCGATGCGCCGAACTGGTCAAGGAGCCAGTCGGTCGTCAGGAACTCGGGTGCGGCCTCGAAACCGGCCGTGGCGCGGTAGCTTGACCATGGCCAGTCCCGCGCGGAGCGAACCATCTTCGCCCGAACCGGATTCAGGACCACATAGCGGGCGAGCTCAAGAAGGTACGCATCTCGCTCGACGAGGATCCCCTTGAAGCGCCCCTGGAAGACGTGCCCCGTTCTTCGGTGCCGGCGGTTGAACTCCTGGGTGTACACGCCATTCAACTGTCGCATCCCGAGAGACAGGGTGGGCTCAAGCGTCTCGATCAGGAGGTGAAAGTGGTTCGTCATCTGGCAATACGCATGGCACCGCCAAGTGAACCGCTCCGCGACGTCTGCAAGCAGCTCGAGGAACATCTCTCGGTCGGGGTCGATGAAGAAGACCTTCTCGCGCGCATTGCCGCGACAAGTCACATGGTAGACAGCTCCGGGGTACTCAATCCTCAGAGGACGAGCCATGGGCCCAGCATAGCACCTTCGGTGCTTGATAGGAAGACCTGACCCTATCGCCCCAGGCCCTGCGAGAGGCGATGGAGGAACGGAAGTTCGGCGAGGCGAAGCGGCATCACCAACTGGGCCGGGCGCGGTACCGCCGGCGCTGGCGGGTGGCGATTCAGGTGTTCATGACCTTCCTCGTCATCAACGCGAAGCGGATGGTCAAGCTCCTGCGTGCCCGAGAGGATGCTCTTCGGGCTGCCGCCAGTCCGGGATGAAGAGCAAAGCCGCAGACGGGCACTCGCGCCCGCTGAGACCGACGGACTGCCAAAGCGGCGGACCAAACCAAGCCTCAACAGCCACGAGACCGTCTCCGTTGGCCCCCTTTTTCAGAGCTCTCGTTGACGTGGGTTGCCTGAAGCGGCACCGATCCGCCCGTGGCCCGTTTGCGCCCCTTCCTGACCGGCTGCGTCAGCCCTTCCTCCTTCCACACCCGCTGCACCCGCTTGTGGTTCACCACCAACCCGTCTTGACGTAGGTATGCCCACGCTGTCCGGTAACCAGCAGTTGCCTCCGCGGCCGCGATCTCGTGTAGCTCCGCTGCCAGTTCCCCGTCGTCCCGCGCAACTGGCTGATAGCGGTAGCTCGAACGCCAGATCCCGATCAATTCGCAACTCCGTCTCTCCGACACCGATTGCTGCGTCATCTCGTGGACGTAGGCTCGCCGCTGTCGCGGCTTCAGAGCTTTTTCCGCATCACCTCCTTCATCGCGTCGATCTCCAGTTCCCGGTCGGCCAGCAGCTTCTTCAACCGTGCGTTCTCCTGCTTCAGCTCCCGGTACTCGCGAACCTCGTCCACGCCCATCCCGCGAAAGCGTTTCCGCCAGTTGTAGAACGTCGCTTCGGACACACTGTGAGCTCGACAGATCTCACCAATCGCCTGCTCTCCGCGATCAGCTTCTGCCAGAACGCCCACGATCTGCTCCTCGGTGAATCGGCTCCTCTTCATCTGTCCATGCTCTCCTTTCGAGCCGATTCTCTACTTGTGACTGGCACAGTCCTAGGGGTGCACGCCCAGCCGGTTCCCGAAATCGCATTCCGAGCTGAGGCTCTCGCTGCAATGCCCCGCCTAGGCAGGCTCAGAGAGCCAAGTCCTAGTCATGGCAATGGAGCGAGCGCTAGGACAGACGCTTCTCGGCGCCGACGATCCTCCCGGATTTGCCGTCACCCATCGCACCCGCGTATAGTGGCGCGAATGCGACAAGATGCTTCCATCCATTCGGAAGAGGGCTAGATGCAATACGCAGAGCTAAGGAGCCGCTCCATACAAGGGGACCTCAGCCGTGACTGGCTCCTGCAGTTGCTCGAGATGCGCTGTGAGTGCGAATGGGTCGACTACAAGCTACTTCTGCCTCTTGACGAGCAGAAGGCACTTGCCGGATTCACGCGCGACATGCTGGCTCTGCACAACTCCGGTGGAGGGTACCTGGTCATCGGTGTCAGGGACCTCGACTGGTTCCAAGTCGGTTTCGCCGATCCATTGCCGTATGACTCCAAGGCTCTGGTGGATAAGGTGCGGAAGGCTTCAGGCCTCGACCTTGAGACCAGTATTGCATCTCATGGACTCCGAGTTGGAGAGCAGTGGAGGTTCTTCGCACTCGTTCACGTCCGCGGGCCATCCAACCTTGGCAAGCTGAAGAGCCCATCGCGGCCTGCGAAGGATTTCTTCCCCAAAGAGGAGTGGGGCATCACCAAAGGCGCCGCATACTTCCGCATAGGCGACACGACCCGGACGCTCGCGGAGGCAGAGATCAATGAGGCCGCGAACCGGCTGGAGGAGAAACTCAGTTCCCCCATCCCGCCCCAGGAAATCAGCCCCTTTGCCATTGACGCCGGGGTCTTCAAGCTCCTTCCCAAAGGATACGAGTCTTTTGTTGGCCGGACGGCAATACGCACAGCTCTGTCCCAAGCTGTGGAGAGCGATCCAAGGATTTGGATCATCAATATCCACGGACCGGGTGGCGTCGGAAAAAGCGCGCTCGCAAACTGGTACACATACGATAGCTACCACGAGAAGCGGTTCGAAGCCATTCTGCAGGTAACCGCCAAGGTGTCTCAACTCACACCACAGGGGATACGAAAGGTGACCCCGTCACTGCACTCTCTAGAAGATCTTCTGGACTCGATCCTTCTCATGTTCGGAGAGTCGGCAGAGAGGCTTGACCGGAAGCGCGCGCTTGCCTACGAAGCTCTCTCGTCCTTCCGCTTCCTGCTTGTCCTCGACAACATGGAGACAACCGAGGACGCACGGATCCTGGACTTCGTGCAGCACATCCCTCCCGGCTCTGACACGAAAGTGATCCTGACAAGCAGGCGGCTGACGGGTGGCTGGGAGTCCCCTGTGTATGTGCCAGAGCTTGACCAGGCTGAACTCGCGGAGTTCGTCGATGTCAAGTCACGCGAGCTGGGCGTTCACATCGTGGCGAATTCGGGGCTACTGAAGCGGATTCATCAGAACACGGGGGGCCTGCCTCTTGCGGCCCTATGGCTGTTGGGGCGCTTCAAGCTTGAGCAGAACATTGACTCCGCGTTCGGCGAACTGCGCGCACCCGACTCTCCGGTCCTGGAGTTCAGTTTTCGCAACATCTGGAAGGGTTTGTCAGAGGACTCACGCCTGCTTCTAGGATGCCTGTCGGTGTTCGACGATCCCCCGACCATCGAACTGCTCTCCATCGCCACAGATTGGCCAATCGAGCGCATTGATGTAGCTCTAGGGCACCTAGAGTCCGTGACTCTGGTGAACAAGGTGATTCAGAAGCCTAGTGGAAGGGTAGTCTATACTGCACTCCCCCTCACGCTGGACTTCGCCTCACGCGAGGTCTCCAAGCAGGGGGCATTCTTACAGGATGCCAGCAGGCGGTATCAGGAATTCCTTTCGGATATCGACCATCCGGGAGTCGACGACCTGGGCCGGTTGTTTCAGAAGTTCGAGATCAAAAGCGACGTTGAGAAGCGTGCTGCGAGGTTAGCGAAACGCGCCGAGTCGGCGGCCTTCGCGGGGAATACGGAGCTTGCCGAGTCGCTCTTTGGCCAGAGCCTGGATCTGGCCCCTACTAGCGCATATGTGCTATGCCAAGTCGCGGCGTTCGAGTTGCAGCGCGGCGTGCTCAGGGCCGCAGGGGATGCAGCCAACAAAGCGTGTTCGACCCCTTCCAACAAGACGCTCCGATCTTACTGCTACTCCATCAAGGCTAATGTGCTGGAAAGGAAGGGCGATCAAGCCGGCCAGCTAGAGGCTCTCCGCATCTCGGTCGATCACGACCCGGAGAACATGATTCGCCGCCACCAATACGGAGTCGCACTCAGCAAGGCGGGTCAGTATCCCGCTGCTATCGAGCAGTTCACGGTGATCGTTGACCATGAGCTTGGACGTCGCTTCCCCCACGAGACGCTTATGTGGGCACTCGTGACACGTGCAATGAACTACGATCGCAAGGGTGATCGAACGTCCGCGCTCGAAGATCTGAAGCTCGCCAGGGGGCTCATGAGCAAGTATCCCCACCTGCAGGGCAGCGCTTCGCATCTCGCCCGCCTCGAGATACAACTTGGCACAGGAAAGTAGGGATGCGAAACACGTCCTCTGCATTGGTGCGCCAAGCACTCGGGAACGTGCGGGGAGCTGAGGCGTCTTGCAGGCTCATGGCTGCTCCCGTACAGACGGAGTACAGCGTGCCCCCGCTCGGCTGAGAGTGCTCCCCCACTGGCTGATCCTTAAGCCGCTAGGAGTTGCCCGGCAGAACGCACGTTGGCTAGAGCCTAACCGAGAACGTCCTTTTGAAGGTTCTTGGTATGGTGTGACCGTCAGGCGTACCTGGCAGGAGTCGAACTGAGGCCGCCCTCAGGTCATCACGAAGGCAATCTGGGATGCCGCCCTCGCGATCACTGAGACGGGCAAGTCCTTCCTCTGGTCCCTACGCAGCCGCGCTATAATCCCCGCCGGTGATGTGTTCATGTGTCTTGCCGCGCCGGCGCGGGTGATCTCGGTTTCGGACAAGGCAGCGGTCGTCGATTACCAGGGGGCCAAGACGACGGCGCGTCTGGACACGCTCGGGGAGCCGGTGGCAGTTGGCGATTACGTTCTTGTCCACACAGGGTTCGCGATCCGTCGCCTGACAGCCGAGGACGCCGAGGAGACGCTGCGGCTGTTCGACGAGCTGTCGCAGTCACTCGCAGCCAAGGGCCCGACACCATCGCTCTATCAGCTCAGCTTTGGTCTTCCTCTCACTTGCAGACCAAGCTGCCCCTACCTCGTCTGGAGGGACCACCTCGTCGCGATGTACTTCGCGCGGCTGTCGGCGTCTGGCTCAACGGTCTGCGGGCCGCTTCGTACGTAGAAGTGGCCGGGGCCGGTTGCCTCATCTCCCTTCCACTTCATGAAGACGGACTCGGGGCTCCGCTTGCAGCTCGCAAGGCAGATGGTCTTGCCGTCGACCACCTCGATCTTGGCATCCACGCACGTACCGGCGCGGTCGCCAAGCGCAGCGCCAATCACGTGGCTCAGATGGAGGAGGAACTCATCCTCGGTCTCGAAGCCGTCCGCCTCGATCCCCACGATGGTCTTGTCATCCGCCACACCGATGAGAAGATCGCCTCCGTCTGTGTTGAGGAACGCTGCGATCGTCTTCAGAACCGAGTATGTGACGTGCTCGGCGTCCTTCCGACTCTCCTTCAGGTTCCACCTCAGCGTTGACTTGAACTCGAGAGTCTTCGACTCGTGCTGCCTGAGGAGTTCCTCAGCGCTTCGGTGCGTCCTTACGTACTGGTCGAAGAGAAAGCTCTTGACGGCTTCGCCAAACGCGGCGTTGTCGCTGATCCGCTTGTAGAGCTCGAAGTTCGTGTCGACGATGTCCTGGATCACGTCCTCGACCTTGTGGTCGAACGTGAGCCGCACGTTCTCGCGGGTGTTGACGCGCGCACTCGCATCGAGCGCCTTGTCTTGATCCAAGCGGTCCATCAGCTGCTCAAGCGTCACGCGATGCTCTGGACCGAGGTTGAGTCCGAACCGTTCGTTCAGCTCGGCAATGATCGCTGACAGCGGCTCGAGGTCTTCCATCTCGGAGCCTCGTGCGCCCTCGGATCTCATCGGATGGAGGTGCCCGTTTCGCGGCTCGAGCTTGATCCTGCCGCTGCTTGTTCGCTGCCGACGATACGAGTCAATGTCGATGTCCTGCTGCACTTCCAGTGGCAATTCAGGAGCATCGACGGAGACGAGCTTCCTCAGGTAGCGGGCGAAGTGGTAGAGCTTCCCTAGTTCCTCGTCCAAGAACGGTAGGATCTGCGCCAGGAACGCGTAGAGACGCACGTAGCTCACAAGCTCCGTCCGGAACTGCCTTCGTTCGTCCAGTTCCAGCTCACGTACGCGTGCCAGGACGCCGTTCAAGCTGGCATAGACTCGATCTTGCGCAGCGGTCTTCGAGTAATAGACCTTCGCGAACGCGTCGACATCCGCCTTGGCGTAGACCCCGTACGCCTTCAGACGCTCCTCGACCTCGTAGAGCAGGTTCGGGTCTGTCCCCTCGGAGAGGATCGTCGTCTCGTAGTACGGCTCGAACGACTTCTGGATCAGCTCGGCTTCGTTCGCGAAGTCGAGCACCATGGTCTCGGTCTTCTCAGGGGGCAGCGTGCGATTGAGCCTGGACAGCGTCTGCACGGCATTCACCCCGCCGAGCTTCTTGTCCACGTACATTGTGTGAAGGAGCGGCTGGTCGAACCCTGTCTGGAACTTGTTTGCCGCGATCAGGAACCGGTACTCGGCTCGGTTGAACTCCTTGGCCGTCTGCTTCTCGCCGATCCGCTTGTCCGAGCCGGCGGAGTTCATGCCTGGCTCGGTGTACGACATTCCCCCGTCGACAACGCTCCCGGAGAAGGCCACGAGAGCCTTCCACGGGTAGCCTCGCTCCGCCAGGTACTTGTCGACGGCAAGCTTGTAGCGCACAGCATGCATGCGGGACCGCGTCACGAGCATGGCCTTGGCCTTGCCGCCGATCCTGTCCTGCACCTGGGCCGCGAAGTGCTCCACCATGGTCCTAACCTTCTCGTGGATTGCATGTGGGTGCAGCTCCACGAACTGGCGCATCAAGTACGACGCCTTGTCGCGGTCGTACTTCGGGTCATCCTCGATCGTCTTAAGAAGCCTCCAGTAGGCCTGGTAGGTCGTGTAGTTCGCCAGGACGTCCAGGATGAACCTCTCCTCAATCGCCTGCCGCATGCTGTAGAGGCTGAACGCCTCATACCCGCCATCCGCTCGCTTCGTTCCGAAGAGCTCGAGCGTCTTCGGTTTGGGCGTCGCGGTGAAGGCAAGCATGGATACGTTGGGAAGCCGTCCGCGCCTCTCCATCTCGGCAAGGACAAGGTCGTCCACTTCCTCTTCCGGCGTTCGGGCGTCTGCTTCCTCGCGCTCTGCCTCCTCGAGACTCCCTGCGGC
>Ga0172364_10005248_pt1 | contig 10321 bp, 9 predicted proteins | sample LakKivSesite10cm_FD_114545 | JGI IMG/M metagenome (GOLD analysis project Ga0172364, IMG submission 114545) | Sediment microbial communities from Lake Kivu, Rwanda - Sediment site 10cm | ecosystem: Environmental > Aquatic > Freshwater > Lake > Sediment | place: Rwanda: Western Province, Lake Kivu... | reverse complement strand
GTATTTGCTTTTATTTTTATAGGGATTTTGATGGTAAGAAGAGTAAAAGGCTCCATCCTGATTGGGATCTTAGGGGCTACATTCCTTTCATTTCTTGTGGGCGTAGCAAAAGTTCCGGAAAGATGGGTTAGCTTACCCCCGAGTCTTGGGCCGCTATTTTTGAAATTGGACATCCGGGGAGCGCTCACATGGGGGTTCTTTTCTGTAATTCTTACTTTATTTGTATTAGATTTTGTGGATACTGTGGGAACTCTTATCGGTTGCTCTGCCCGCGCGGGATTCCTTGACGAGAAGGGTAATTTGCCGGAAATTGAGAAACCAATGCTGGCTGACAGTCTGGCAACTGTGTTTGGTGCTTTGGTGGGGACAAGTACAACCGGAACCTACATAGAATCTGCTGCCGGTATTGAAGAAGGAGGAAGGACAGGGCTTACTTCTGTGGTAGTGGCAGTCCTATTTCTGGTCGCTCTATTCTTTGCTCCCTTCTTTACAGCAGTTCCTTCCCAGGCCTATGGTCCAGCCCTTATCATAGTGGGTCTTCTCATGCTCAGTCCTGTAACCAAGATTAATTTTGCCGATTATACAGAAGTCATTCCCGCTTTTGCGGTAGTTGTTTTAATGAGTTTTACTTATAATATAGGGATTGGCATGACCGGGGGTTTTGTTCTCTATCCGTTTTTCAAGGTAGTCTCTGGAAGAGCAAAAGAAGTCCATCCAGGATTGTGGGTTTTGGGACTTTTCTCATTACTTTTCTTCATATTTTACCCATATTAATAAAAGAAGTAAAAAAAGGGGTCAACTCTATTTTTGACTATTGAATGTGCTGGAAAAATGTTTCACGTGAAACATTTTTGGATGCTCTTATTTTTTATAAGGAAAACCTATGCGAAAATTGAGGTTCGGTTTAGCCCTAGGGGGTGGAGGGGCAAGGGGGCTGGCACACATAGGGGTGTTGAAGGCCCTGGAGGATGAGGGAATATCGATCGATATTATTGCCGGCACCAGCTCAGGTGCCCTGATCGGCGCGCTCTATGCCTCTGGGTTCAATGCTTCTTCTATTGAGAAGAAAGGTTTAGAATTTCTGGAAAGCAGTGAATATAAGCGAGCCAGGCTCGAATTCTTAAGGGATGAGATAGAAGGAGAAAGCTCAACACGCATTAAGAAGATTGTCTCCTATGCCAAGTGGAAATTAATTTATAACCTGAGTTTAGTAAAGCTTGCCCTGGTTAGTGAAAAGAGGATAGAGGCAATAGTAAATAGTATTATACCAGATAGAAACATAGAAGATTTGAAGATTCCTTTTGCTTGTGTCAGTACTGACCTTACTTCAAACGCAGAGCTCTCTTTTACGCGGGGGCCTTTGAGAGAGGCGGTTAGGGCAAGCATCACCATTCCCGGTCTATTCCCGCCTTTGCAATGGAAAGGGAGGAGATTGGTCGATGGCGGCGCGGTGAACCTGGTCCCCGTAGACATTGCTTTCAGATTGGGTGCTGATTTAGTGGTGGCTGTGGATGTGAAGGGGTCTTTCCCACGCAGTAACCCTGAGGATATGAAGACCGGCCTAGACGTTATTCTCAGGACTGGCTATATTTCTGGTTTATTTCTCAATGAACTTCGGTTGAGAGAGGCGGATCTGGTGATAAAGCCAGAAGTGGGTAATGTTCACTGGGTAAATTTTAACAAGTTAGATTATTGTGTAAGAAAAGGGGAGGAATCTACCAGAGCTAAACTGGCAGAGATTTATAAGTTAATGAGGAAAAGAAGAGTGGGTACCCTGTGGAAGAGGCTCTGGGAACCAGCATAAACTTATGGATGGGTTAGCTGCCTCGTTTCAAAGAAGCGCAAAACAAGCAGGTTTTGAGCTCGCTAGTGACCAGATAGAAAAGTTCCTCCTATTTTTGCGGGAGCTCAAGGAATGGAATAAAAAGTTCAATCTCACCGCCATCAATGATGAGGAAGAAATTTTGATTAAACATTTTATAGATTCTCTCTCCTGCATGTTAGGAGTTCCGGTTAAAATTTATGAAAGGGTAAGAAAAATTATAGATATTGGTTCTGGAGCAGGATTTCCCGGAATACCGCTAAAGATTTATCAGCCAAAATTCGACCTGACTCTGCTTGAGGCAACAAGGAAAAAGGTAGATTTTTTGCATCATATCTCCCGAAGACTCGGTTTTGAAAGGAGTCCAGAGGTAATTCACGGAAGAGCAGAGGAATACGGAAGGAATGGGGAGTACAGGGAGAAGTATGATCTAGCGGTATCCAGGGCAGTTAGTGATTTAGCTGTCCTGGCTGAATACTGTCTACCCTTTGTTAAGATTGGAGGGATTTTCATTTCCCAAAAGGGCCGAGAGATTACAGGTGAACTCCGGAAAGCAGGTAAGGCGATAGAAGTTCTGGGGGGGAAAGTAAAAAAGGTTATACCTTATAAACTGATATTGAGAGAAGGGGAATTAGAGAGAACTCTGGTAGTGGTGGATAAGGTGGAGAGGACGCCGGACGATTATCCGCGCAGGCCAGGAGTGGTGGCCAAAAGGCCAATTAGATAATTTTTTGCTATTGTATATTTTTAATTTTTTTGCTAATATTTTGAAAACAGTCGGGACGTAGGAGTATATTATGGCAAAGATTATAGCAATTGCAAACCAGAAGGGTGGGGTGGGGAAGACCACAACCGCTATTAACCTCTCCAGTTGCCTGGCGCATTATGGTCAGGAGACACTCCTTATCGATATGGATTCTCAGTCGAACGCTACAAGTGGCCTGGGAATAGAGAAGGAGAAAGTTAAACATACTATTTATGAGGTACTTTTGGAAAAAGCCTCCATTGAAAATATCCTTGTCTCCACCGAGATTGACTGGCTCGATTTGATTCCAGCAAACGTAGATTTGATTGGAGCAGAAGTGGAGCTGGTGGGACTTGTCTCCCGGGAGACGAGACTAAGGAAAGCACTCAATGTATTGGGTAATCTCTACAGGTATATTCTCCTCGATTGTCCACCTTCTCTGGGGCTTCTCACAGTTAACTCGCTCACCGCTGCCCACTCAGTAATTATTCCCATCCAGTGTGAATATTATGCTCTGGAAGGTTTAGGCCAACTAATGAATACATTAAAGTTGGTAAGAGAAAGTTTGAATCCCAGATTGGAGGTGGAAGGAGTTCTGATGACCATGTTTGACGGCCGAATCAACCTCTCTTTCCAGGTAGTTGAGGAAGTAAGTAAGTTTTTCAAACAGGCAGTCTATGAGACAAAAATTCCCAGAAATGTGAGGCTGGCTGAGGCTCCCGGTTTTGGGAAGCCTGTTATTTTATATAGTAAAGATTCTAAAGGTGCACAGGCGTACCTTTCACTAACTCGAGAGTTCCTGAAAAGAAATGGAGTGGAAATAGATAACGAAAGAGAGAGTTAAGTTTTGGGAGGTAAGGGAATGCGTAAAGCACTGGGTAAGGGCATAGAAGCACTAATTCCGAAGGTATCCCGGGCAGCTTCCATAGAAGTTGTAAGTATTGATATCGATAAGATAAAACCTAACAAATATCAATCCAGGACGCAATTTGACCAGGAAAAGTTAAAAGAGTTAGCCAGTTCTGTAAAGAGAGAGGGTGTAGTTCAACCAATAATTGTTTCTCCCTCAGGAGAAAACTATCAACTGGTAGCGGGAGAGAGGCGCTGGTGGGCAGCGAAGATGGCGGAGTTAAAAGAGATTCCAGCACTGGTCAGGACAGTTACTGATAGGGAGATGTTCGAGATATCTCTAATCGAGAATATTCAGAGAGAGGATTTGAATCCCGTAGAAGACGCTCAGGCTTTCCAGAGGTTGATGAAGGAGTTCAATCTGTCCCAGCAGGAATTGGCCGACCATTTAGGAAAGACAAGGTCAACTGTTGCCAATATCCTGAGACTTATCAATCTCCCTGAGGAGATTAAAGAGTTCGTTTCCGGTAAACTTATATCTGCGGGACATGCCAGGGTGCTCCTTTCTATACCAGGAGAGAAGAAACGGATAGACCTGGCGCGCAAGATTCTTAAAGAGAAATTGACAGTGCGTGAAACAGAAGATATTGCGGAGAGATTAAAAGTTAAAGGGATGCCTTCAGGAAAAAGAGTGGCCCGGAAAGAGAAGAGTCCCGAGGTCGTTGAACTTGAGGAAGAACTCCAGAGAATTCTGGGAACGAAAGTGAGGATTAAGTCTACTCGTTCTGGCAGGTTTTCTCCGGGAGAAGGAGGGAAAGTTCAGGGTAAAATAGAAATCGAATACTATTCCCTGGAAGACCTGGAAAGGATAATTGAACTGTTGAGAATTTGATATTTTTCCGGGAGGTAAGAAATGGTCGAAGAAGAGCCAAAGGGTGGTGACAAATATAAGAAGAAAGATGTAGAATCGTCTCACCCTCTCGTTAGTGAAGTTCTATCCAAGATTTCGGAGATTGAAAAGGAAGAAAAGAGAGAAGAGGAGAAAGAAGAGGAGAAAGAGTCTATTCAGGAAAAGTTTCTAAGTGAAGAAGAAACGGAAATTCCCGGGAAGGCCAAGCGCTCTTTAAGGAAGAATATAAATTTTATAGTAAAGACTTTTTCTATTTTGATTGTTCTATTCTTTGCTGGCTGGTATCTCGTGGTCAAAAGATTTCCTATAAAAACTTGGGTTGTAGACCGTTTTTCTATTCTCACCAATAAGATTATGAAAGAAAAAGATAGTGTATGGATAAAGAGAAAACTTCCCGGGACACGAAAGGAAAGGGAATTACCCTCTATAACAAGAAAAATCATAAAAGATGTGCAAGGGATTCCTGTATATATAGGAGCGAAGGAAGTAAACACTTCCAGCCAGGATGATGTATCGACTCTCAATTTTACTACCTCTGATTCCATGGATAGAGTCGTGCCTTTCTACTTAAGAGAAATGGAGAGTAAAGGCTACGGGTTGGTGAAGGCCGATTATTGGCCAGGTGCTGAGATCGGGCAGCTCTTTTTCTCCAAAGAAGGTAAAGACTGCACTGTTAGTCTGGTGGAGAACGAAACAGGCGGTGTTAATGTAGTTATTTCGTATACCGAATAAAAGTCAAAGGAGGAATTGATGAAAAGATTAATTCTTTGTGGTTTAATTCTGTTTTTGGTTCCAATTTTAACTGGAGGATGCGCTGGTCCCAGGAAACCTCCCGTAACAATTCGCGAGGAAAGAATAGTTGAAAGGAGTCAGGAATTCAGGCCAGATTGGATATTCACACCAATATCTATTCAGGAGGGGATGCTTTCCTTTAGTGGCGGTGTGGAGGGGCGAGCCGATTTCTCCCTGGCTCTTCGTCAGGCTAGGGGAGAAGTAATCAAGAATATTATCGAAGGTATAAAGAGTAAGATTCAGACAGAGTTCAGCAATGCTGCCCCTGAGTTGGGTATTAGTGATGATGAGTTAAGTGAGCTATTGACCGAGACTGTGGGGAAAATAATGGATATCTATCAGATGCATGGTATAAAACCAAAAGAAACCTATTACGAAAAAATAGAAAGGCCGACCGCTGAGGGGGTAGAGTACTTCTATAATTGTTACCAGTTGGTTGAACTGTCGGAAGGAGAGTATATTGATTGGAGAAACGGTGCTTTGATGAGTATCAGGGATAAGGCTAAGGCAGAAAACGATAAGAAAAGAGAAGAGATAGCTACCCAACTTCTGAAGAAGCTTTCTGAATAGTTGTTATAATATAAAAAACTGAAGATAAAAAAGGAGAGGTGGATATGGCAAAAAAATTCTTAAGGGAGTTCATAATCCTATCAATGGTCTTCCTTCTGGGCTGCGCTCAGACCGGGGTGAGGCAGTATGGTGAAGAATACAAAGGCCCGAAAAAGCGAATTGCGGTTATGGATTTTGAAGTGAAGATCCCGCGTGCCCACTGGAAGATTGGTTCAGGGATGGCGGAGATGCTTACTACCGCCTTATATGAGACGGGAAATTTCGTTGTTGTGGAAAGGCAGGCTATCCAGGATATAATCAAGGAGCAGGACCTCGGCGAAGAAGGAAGGGTGAGAAAAGAGACAGCAGCAAAAATTGGTGATATATTGGGTGCTCAGGTTCTGGTGCGGGGAGCAGTTACTGAGTTTGAAGAGAAAGTCAGCGGGGGAGGAGTGGGTGGAGTTCTTCTGAAAAAGAAAACCGGAGCTGGTCTTGCCACGACCAGTGCTTATGTTGCCTGTGATATCCGTATGTACGATGCAACAACAGGAGTAATTCTGGAAGCCACAACTAAGGAGGCTAAGGCAAGGTCTGTCGGTGTCGTCTTGGCTGGCGTTCTTGGGACTGGCAACATCCTGGGCGGTGGATTCTCTACCAAGACTCCATTGGGTAAGGCAACTCGCGGATGTATAGACGAAATTGTAAATGCAATTGTGGAGAGAATGGAAACAGTTCCCTGGCAGTCTAAAATAGTCAAGGTGAGCGATGGCGAAGTCTATATCAATGTGGGAACAGATGCTGGAATCACAAAGGGAGAGGTCTTTGAGGTTTACAGAGTAGGCGAAGAGTTGATTGACCCTGATACAGGGCTCAGCCTGGGCGCTGAAGAGGATTATGCAGGTAAGATAAAGATAAAAAATGCAGAGAAGAAATATGCTATAGCTACAATTCTGGAAGGAGAAGGGTTCCAGCGGGGTGATGTGGTCAGGATACCCTGATAATTATGATTTCAATGGATACAAAAGACTTACTCAAAACCAGATTAAGTGAAAAGGATTTTGGCAAACTTACCAGGATAAACAATCCCAAACTTCTCCAATTCGTTGCCAGGTATATAGAACTATGCAATCCTGATACTGTTTTTGTCTGCACTGATTCACCGGAAGACAGGATATATATTGAGCAGGAAGCAATAAGGAGTGGTGAAGAGAGGATGCTTGCTACGCCTGGACATACTGTTCACTTTGATGGATTTTATGACCAGGCAAGAGACAAGAAGAACACTAAATTTCTTTCATCCCAAGGTGCCGATTTGGGTCCAAATCTGAATCTAATTGATAAACAGAAGGGACTTGAAGAAATTACCACGATTCTTAAAGGCATTATGAAAGGGCATAAATTATATGTGCTTTTCTTCTGTCTGGGTCCCACTGGTTCTGAGTTTTCCATACTTTGTGTACAGCTTACCGATTCGGCCTATGTAGGCCATAGCGAACAGTTGCTCTACAGAGGAGGTTATGAGGAATTTGTTAGATTGGGACCTTCTAACAGGTTCTTCAAGTTCGTCCATTCAGAAGGAGAACTGGAAAATAATGTAAGTAAGAATATAGAAAAACGCAGGATATATATTGATGATGAGGAAGACATCGTATATAGTATGAATACCCAGTATGGGGGCAACACGATAGGATTAAAGAAGCTGGCTATGCGTCTGGGCATAACTTTGGCATCAAAGGAAGGCTGGTTAACAGAACATATGTTTATTATGGGAGTGCACGGGCCCAAAAACAGGGTTACTTATTTTACTGGCGCTTTTCCTTCTCTTTGTGGGAAAACCGCTACTGCATTGTTAGAAAACGAGACGGTAGTGGGAGATGACATAGCTTATCTAAGAAATAGAGACGGTATGGTTCGCGCAGTCAATGTGGAAAATGGAATTTTTGGCATAGTCCAGAACGTGAATTCAGTAGACGACCCTATATTATGGGGGGCACTAAACAGTCCGGGCCAGATAATATTCTCCAACGTTCTGGTGACTGAAGAAGGTGACACTTACTGGATTGGTAAGGATGGAGAAGTTCCCACACGGGGGATTAATTACTCGGGAGAATGGAGCCCGGGTAAAAAAGATGCCAGGGGTAAGGAGATAAAACCATCACATCCCAATGCCCGTTTTACCGTTGAATTGAAGCTCCTTAAAAATATGGATGTACAAATAGACAATCCAGAAGGAGTAGTTATAGAAGGAATTGTATACGGAGGCAGGGACCATGATACGTGGGTCCCTGTGGAAGAATCCTTCAACTGGGTACACGGCATAATAACCAAAGGCGCAGGTCTGGAATCAGAGACTACAGCGGCAACCTTAGGTAAAGAAGGTGTCAGGATACATAACCCTATGGCCAACTTAGATTTTCTTTCTATACCTATTGCGAGGTACGTACAGGATAATTTGAACTTTGGCAAGAGGTTAAAAAATCCCCCTATTATCTTTTCCGTGAACTATTTTCTTAAAGATGCGCAGGGAAACTTTTTGAATAGCAAGTGTGACAAGAAGGTCTGGCTTAAGTGGATGGAGCTACGTGTCCATAAGGAAGTGGAAGCCGTGGAAACTCCTACTGGTCTAATACCAAAGTATGAGGACCTCAAAAGACTTTTTAAGGAGATTCTTAACAAGGATTACTCTCAAGAAAGTTACAGGGAACAGTTCGCTTTGCGGGTTAAAGAAAACCTGGCTAAGATTGATAGGTTGATTAATATTTATAAAAGGAAGGTTCCTGATACGCCGGATATAGTATTTAAAGTACTGGAAGAACAGAGACAGAGACTAAGCAGAGCAAAAAATAAGAAATAGAAGAATTTATCCTCCAGCATATCTTTATCCCAGGGGCACAACTGTCAATATCTTCCTTGCCTGTTCCGGATATTTGGCTATAAAGCGAAGCTCCCCGGCGGTGAGAGGCTTTTGTGTGTGCACATTGGCGTAACGGACAAGTTCCAGGATTTTTCTTGCCTCTTTATCGTCTTTAAACTTTACCTCTAATTTTCCGTAGACATTTCTGAATCCCTTAATTCCGCTATATTCCCCGGCAGTAATCTGTCTTCCTGTCTCTATTATTTCTGGCTCTCCCCGGCCCAGTTCTTCGAAGTCATAAAGTTCGTAATTTCTTCGGTCCTTTAATGCGCCGTCAGCATGTATTCCAGACTCATGAGCAAAGGCATTTGAGCCCACTGCTGGCTGGTTGATAGGAATGGGAACGCCAAATGCATATGAGGCATATTTAGCAATCTTCCAGGCACAAGAGAGGTCTACTCTCTCATCCAGAATATATTTATTCTCCGTGCCCCGCGACTTCTTAATAGCCAAAATTACAGAGACAAGGTCAGCATTTCCACACCTTTCTCCCATTGCATTAATAGTGGTATTGATGTAGGCATCTACTCCACCGTCAATGGCAGCTTTTGCCCCGGCGACCGAACAAGCTACTGCCATTCCCAGGTCGTTATGGCAGTGTAGTTCTATTGGTAATTTGACTTCTTTTGCTAAGAGTTTGACTTTTTCATATATACTGAAGGGGTCATCGTACCCCAACGTGTCACAATAACGGATGCGACCAGCGCCGTGTTCCTTTGCTGCCTGAGCGAACCTGATTAAATATTCGTCGTCAGTGCGGGATGCGTCCTCGGCATTGACGCCAAAAGTTTCTATTCCCTTTTCTTTAGCCCTATCGCAGGCTTCAGTCATCATTTTAAGGATGTCTTCTCTCCCTTTCCTGCCTTCAAATTTACCCCGCACCATCTGCTGGGAAGTGGAGATGGAAAGATTCAGATGTTTTACTCTGGTTAGTCGAGTAGCGTCTTCCACATCTTTCTTGATTGCTCTAATCCAACCGGAAAGGATGATCGGTTTGAGGACTCCCATTTCCGCCAGTTCCAGATTGGCATTGAGGTAGCTGGTCTCGTGGCGAGTTACAGGAAAGCCGAACTCGCTCTGATAGATACCCATATCATTGAGATACATATTAATCATCGTCTTCTCTAACTTGGCCAAACCGAGCATGGCGGTCTGCACTCCGTCTCTATTAGTTACATCAAGAATGTAAATCTTATTTTTAGTCAATTGATTTCCTTTCTTACCCAGAACTCAAAACTACTTCTTCCATACTCTCTTCTTAGCGTTCTTAACAGTTATCTCCTCAACGGAGTACAGGGGGTATATTATTTCATCCGGTTCGAACCAGAGCTTTATTTCCCTTTCAGCTTCTGCTTCGTTCGTAGAGGTATGGATTACATTTTCGTAAATGCCACTGGTGGTAATCCGTCCGTAAGCACCTCTTATGGAGACAGGATCAGCCTCCTCAGGATTGGTGGCACCAGCAATCTGTCTAACCTTTTTTATTGCGCCTTCACCGTGGTAGACCATAGCCAGAACTTTTCGCCTCTTGTGGAGTTCTCCCCGGATATACTTGATAAGTTCTTCGAAGAATGGCTTCTCTTTCATTTGGCAGTAATGTGCCTCAGCCAGGTCTCGGCTGACGCGGACAATCTTAGATGCCGCGATTTCTAACTTTGTTTCCGAGAGGCGAGTTAGAATATTGCCGGTTAGAGACTTCTTTAAACCATCAGGTTTTATTAGAACTAAAGTCTGCTGAAT
>Ga0172364_10005244_pt1 | contig 10324 bp, 7 predicted proteins | sample LakKivSesite10cm_FD_114545 | JGI IMG/M metagenome (GOLD analysis project Ga0172364, IMG submission 114545) | Sediment microbial communities from Lake Kivu, Rwanda - Sediment site 10cm | ecosystem: Environmental > Aquatic > Freshwater > Lake > Sediment | place: Rwanda: Western Province, Lake Kivu... | reverse complement strand
CAAAATTTTCGAAAGCCAATTCGGAAGCCTTTGTGAAGCCGACGATTAACGGAGTATTCTCAACCCCTGGCCAAAGTCTCTGTGTTCCAATCTGACCCTCCAAAATTCTTTCCACGTTAACCCGTTCCTTGACGTACAAAGCACCTATCCCACGCGGTCCTAGGATTTTGTAGCTACTTATGGTCGCCAAGTCTACACCCAAGCTTTGCACGTTGAAGCGGATCTTTCCGTAAGCATCACAAGCATCCGTGTGGAAAACTGTTTTTGAATTTTTGTCTTTAACTATCTCTAACGCCTCTTTTATCGGCTGTATTGTCCCTATCTCATGGTTTACAGCCGACAAGCTTACAAGAATTGTCTCGTTGTCAACGGCCTCCTCCAATTTTTCAAGGTTTATAAAGCCTTCATTGTCAACTGGAATCTTGCTTGTGGCGAATCCGCTTTTTTGAAGCATCTCCGTAACGTGCAATACGTTTATCGGCTCGACTTCTGAAATTACAATTTTCTTGCCTGTATCCTTCATTGAAAGGGCTGTTCCCATAAGTGCTAGGTTGTTGGCTTCAGTTTCTCCGGGCGTAAAGTTGACTTCTTCAAGCGTTTTACATCCTAGAAAGGCAGATATTTTTTGTGCCGACTCCATTATTGTTTCAAAGGCTTCCCAGCCAGGTTTATGTGTCAGTGTTGGGTTGCCGTATGCACGTTTATTGTAGTATGGAAGCATTGCTTCAACGACTTCATCAGGAACCATGCTTGAGTTTTCGTTGTCCAAGTAGACTTCATGCTTCAAACCTTCGTGCGCCTTTAACAATTCCTTTACATTTTCAACCATGTGCGACTCAATCCTTATGGACAAATGGCTTTCTTTACTTTTCAGTATCGTCATCTCTTATAGAAAAACATAACCCGAAAAAAGAAACTTTTCAGATGCGTAACCCTTTAAATTATCACCGTATTAATGCTGTTGTAACAGAAGAGATGGGCGCATCCAAGTGAAAATCGCAGAATTATCCATACCAGAAGCCGTTAAGGAATTAATAATCAGGTCGGGAATCATTGAGCTCTATCCACCGCAAGAAGAAGCCATAAAAGCTGGAGCACTGGACGGCAAAAATCTTGTTCTAGCCAGCCCTACAGCTTCTGGGAAGACTTTGATAGCTGAGTTTTGCGCCCTTAAACATATACTTGAGAAAAATGGAAAAACGATTTATCTGACGCCTCTGAGGGCTTTGGCAAGCGAGAAATTTGAAGAGTTCAAAAAATATTCGTCAATAACGAAGTCTGGTGGAAGAAGGATAAGAATAGGTATCAGCACAGGCGACTTTGACAGCACAGATCCCTGGTTGGAAAGGTACGACATAATTATAAGTACAAATGAAAAAGCCGATTCGCTTTTGAGACATAGGGCAAAGTGGATGGATGAAATTTCCTTGGTGGTTGCTGATGAAGTGCATTTGCTGAATGAAGCTGAGCGTGGCCCGACGCTTGAGGTTGTTTTGGCGAGACTTATGCAGACTAATCCAGACATGCAGATTTTGGCTTTAAGTGCAACGATAAACAATGTTGATGAAATCGCCAAGTGGCTCAAGGCGGAATACGTTACAACGGAGTGGCGTCCAGTCACTCTGAAAGAAGGAGTTCTCCTGCATGAAGAGATTCAGTACAAAGATGGAGACGCTCGCAAGATAGAGAAAAAGACAAAGGATCCAACCATAAACTTGGTTTTAAACACGGTTAAGAACGGTGGACAGGCATTAGTCTTCGCGTCAACCCGGAAAAACGCGGCTGCATTGGCGAAAAGAATTGCAGGAGAAATTGAAGCAGTTCTGTCCAAGCCTGTGAAACGATCTCTGGAACATGATGCGAATCGGATCTTGGCAACTGGCGAAAGGACACGGCTTAGTGAGTCGCTTGCTGAACTAGTCAAGTGCGGCACAGCTTTTCATCATGCTGGTTTAGGCGGCGGCCATCGTAAGACAATAGAAGATTCGTTCAGACAGGGAAAAATTAAGGTTCTAACTGCCACGCCCACATTGGCTTTCGGCGTAAATCTGCCGGCTAGAACGGTTGTTATTCAAGACTACAGACGGTACGAGGCTGGCTACGGCTATTATCCGATCAGTGTTTTGGAGTATAAGCAGATGGCCGGGAGAGCTGGGAGACCTAAGTATGACAAGACTGGTGAAGCCATACTAATAGCTAAAACTAACGACGAAGCAGACTATCTATTAGAAAGCTACATTCTTGCCCGACCAGAGCGCATTTGGTCGCGGCTTGCAGTTGAAAGGATAATGAGAACTCACGTGCTGGCAACAATTGCGGCAGATTTCGCCCACACGGAACGTGGGATCTACGAGTTTTTCGGCAGAACATTCTACGCGTTTCAATACGACATTGATGCAATCAAGGGCATAATTGCCAAGATCCTTAAGTATCTTTATGATGAGGAAATGATCGAAGTCTTCGGTGAAGAAATCAATGCCACAAGATTTGGAAAGCGAGTCAGCGATCTCTACATCGACCCTGTTTCAGCTGTAATAATTCGCGATGCATTAAGACGAAAACCTGCAGTTCTGACAGACTTCAGCTTCTTGCACATGATTGCTAACACTCCTGACATGGGTCCAGTACTGCGACCTTACACGCGGGAACAGGATGAAATTGCAGTTTTTATGGAAGAACACAAAGGAGAGTTTCTGATACCGCCTCCAGACGAATGGGAGGACAGTATAGCCTATGAGGAATTTCTTGGGGAAGTAAAAACAGCCATGACTTTGAATGCGTGGATTGAAGAAGTGAGTGAAGATCAATTAATCGAAAGGTTCAGAGTGCAACCAGGCGATCTTTACAGAACAATTGAAAACGCGAAATGGTTGCTTTACGCCACACATGAATTAGCATTGCTGTTCGGCAACAAACAGTTTCTACCCGAAACTCTTGAGGTAAGACAAAGAGTTGAGAAAGGAGTGAAAAAAGAGTTACTGCCACTGGTAAAACTAGAGGGAATTGGCAGAGTCCGGGGGCGAATATTGTACAACTCCGGATATAAAACGATAGAAGACATAAAACGTGCACCAATTGAAAATTTGACAAATCTGCCGTTGATAGGACCGAAATTGGCAAAGAAGATAAAGGAACAAGTTGGCGGCTTCGTGAAAAAAGAAGCGTGGGAAAAGCTTGAAAAAGCAAATGAATGGAAACAAAAAGCATTAACGGAATACTAGCAGTCAAGAAACTCTGATTCTTATGGCTTCCGATCGATCAGCACCCAACAATCACCGACAGGCCTCGCATATTCAGGCATTCTTATCCTCTATTCCTGCGCTCGTCCTTGGTTTTTTGAACAATAAGCTCAACCTGCTTTACAGCTGTGCCTAAATAATTTCTCGGATTCAAAACGTCAGTTATTTCTTTTTTGCTCAGCTCTTTGCTCACAGCCTTGTCTTCTAGAAGTATTTCTTTGAAATCTCTCTTCTCAATTTCACTTTTTATCGTCAGTTTTCTCAGTAGCTCATGAGCTTCCTGACGATTCACGTCTTTCTTTGTTAATGTCACCATGACTGCTTCAGACATAAAGCGCCCTTGAGTAACCTCCATGTTCTTTAACATCCGTTGTTCATCAACGCGCAAGTTGATCACAATGTTATTCATCAGAAAAAGCATATAGTCCGTTAGGATGCATGCTTCTGGGAAAATGAAGCGTTCCGCAGAAGACTGAGTTAGATCTCGTTCATGCCATGTTGTAACATCTTCTAACGCTGGAACAGCTAGGCTCCTAACGATTCTGGCCAAGCCGCAAACTCTTTCGCATAGTTCTGGATTCTGCTTTTGCGGCATCGTGGAACTGCCAACCTGTTTCTCCACCTCAAAACTTTCAAAAAGCTCCCCGATCTCAGGTCTCTGCAGCTCTCGAATTTCAGTGGCAAAATTTTCAAGCGAAGAAGCAATCATCACTAACAAACACACCAATTCAGCGTGTCTGTCCCTCTGCACGATTTGTGTTGAAATATCAGCCAGTTTGACCCCCAGTTTTTGCATAACAAGCTCCTGAATCTTCATAGCGTGTGTGCCCAAACCGGCCTGAGTGCCCACTGCACCGCTCATCTTTCCGACCAGTACTCGTTCCTTGCACTGTCTGAGTCGTTGAATATGCCTAGAGATCTCACGCATCCAAACTGCAAACTTGAAGCCCAAAGTTATCGGTAACGCGTGTTGCCCATGAGTCCTGCCAACCATCAGCGTGGCTTTGTACTTCAAAGCTTTTCCCATTAAAATCTTCTCAAAGGCATCTAACCTTTTCTCAATTAGCCCCAGAGCGTCCTTAAATTGGAGGGCATTTGCCGTGTCCACGATGTCGTAGCTTGTCGCCCCAAGATGAACGTACGCTCCGCTTGGACCACAAGCCTCAGCTAACGCCCTGACCAAAGAGGCAACATCATGTCTTATTTCACGTTCAATCTCCTTAACCCGACTCAACTTAACGTGTTTCAATGACGCCGCAGCGACAATCTTCTCAGCGTCCCTTCGCGGTATGTTACCAACTTCACCGTGCGCCCATGCCAAAGCAGCCTCTACATCAAGCATTTTCTGGACGCGCGCCTCCTCCTCAAAGATTCCTCTCATTTCAGCAGTCCCATAACGACCCGTGTCAATGGGCAAGATTGGCAACCTCCGTACCCCCGCAACAACATTAGCCAATTAAAGATTAATGCTTTACCAAAACAATACATAACAGCTTGCTCTGAAGGTTCTTTGACATGAGTGGAATAATAGCAGTTCTAAGCAAGAAAGGTGAAAACGCAACAGAAACAGCCGCAGCCATGCTGAAAGCGTTGAAGCTCAGGAAATCTGAAACTTACGGAATAGCTTCATCAGCAATCATAAAAATGAGAAGATCTCTTGAGGCAATTCAGGAACAAGACGTGAAGTCAGCAACAATCATAGGATGTGCACTTTCAAGAATTCTACCGCAGGACAAAGATCAACCGTTAAAATTGAAGGACACAGCACTGGTCTTTAATGGAAGAATATACCCTGCCGATACAAAAAACGCAGACGCGGCAGCCGCTGGAAAAAAGCTGCAACACAACCCTGAACAAGCCGCCAAATTATTTGTAAAGCAGACTGAAGGCGACTTCGTCTTTGCCATAGCCGAATCTGAAAGGATTATCGCGGCCAGAGACGTTATGGGCGTCCGTCCACTTTATTATGGTGAAAACGCAAATTTTGCGGCTTTGGCGTCTGAACGCAAGGCATTCTGGAGGATAGGCGTAGATAGGATGGAACCGTTTCCGCCAGGACATGTTGCACTTATTGATAAACATGGTTTCAGGTTTAGCCCTGCAAGAGAACTTGCTTTTTCGAAGCCAAAGCGGATAACCATGCAGGCCGCAGCCAAGAAACTTCAAATGCTTCTGGAACAGTCAACTGAAGAAAGGGTTTATGGCTTAAAGGAACTGGCGGTCGCTTTTTCCGGCGGCTTAGACAGCAGCATAATTGCGTTCCTAGCTAAGAATTCTGGAATAGACGTCCATTTGATCCACGCAAGTCTGGAAAACCAGCTGGAAACAGAGTATGCGAGACAGGCTGCAGAAGAGCTGGGACTGCCAATTCATTCTTGTACATACACTGAAGAGGATGTACAGAAAATTCTCCCGAACGTTCTGCAACTGATTGAGGAACCGGACCTTGTCAAGGTAAGCATAGGAATCCCTGTCTATTGGGCTGCGGAGAAGACGGCGGAGCTGAACTTAAAGGTCATGTTGGCTGGGCAAGGCGCAGACGAGATGTTTGGGGGTTATAAGCGTTATGTAGATTGTTATCTTCGATACGGTAGCGAAAAAGTGCAAGAGACAATTTTCAATGACATTGTCAGAATGTATGAGACCAATTTTGAAAGAGATTCTAAGATCTGCAATTTTCATAGTATCGAACTGCGATTGCCTTTCGCATCATACCGCATAGCAAAATTTGCCATAGATTTACCTTTAAAATTGAAAATAGGACCGTCAAGAAATACGTTGAGAAAGCTTGTGTTGAGACAAACAGCCAAAAGACTTGGGCTCCCACAGTCGATCGTTGATAAACCAAAGAAAGCAATTCAGTATGCAACTGGCGTGAACAAAGCCCTCAAAGAAGTTGCTAGGAAAAAAGGACTATCCGTGAACGACTACCTGCAAAAAACATTTCAAACAACCTTCAAAGAGACGATTCCCTGTGATTAGGACAGCAGTGGTCTTCTCGCCAAGATACTATCAGCACGATACAGGCGTGGGCCATCCGGAATCAGCAAGGCGCCTCCGCGCAATTATTAGCGAATTAAAGAGAGGCCAACTTTCAAAAAGCAGAAAGTGGATGTTTGTCGAACCGAAAAAGGCCAGCGTGGAAGATGTTGAATCAATCCACGACAAGGGATACGTCGAGCATGTTAGAAAAGTTTGCAAATCTGGCGGAGGCCTCCTTGATTCAGGAGACACAATGGTCTCGCCAAACAGTTTTGAAGTTGCTCTCTATGCTGCGGGTGGAGCACTTAGGGCCATGAACCTCGTCATGAAAAGAGAGTTTGAAAATGCCTTTGCCTTAGTGAGGCCTCCGGGACATCATGCTGAAAAATTTCATGCTTGTGGCTTCTGTATATTCAACAACATCGGCATAGCCGCTCAATACCTGTTGAGAAAATACAATCTAAAGCGAGTCCTAATATTTGACATAGATGCGCATCACGGAAACGGCACACAAGAAGCTTTCTACGAAACTGCTAGAGTATTATACATAAGCCTACACGAAGATCCGCTTGGTTTTCCGGGAACAGGTTTCATAGATGAGGTCGGAGAAGGCGACGGATTAGGTTATAATGTTAATATCCCACTGCCTTTCAGAACGGACGACCGGATCTATTTAAAAGCAGTGGCTGAAATCGGGGTACCAATAATACGCCAGTATAGACCACAATTCATTTTAGTGTCTGCTGGCTTTGACGGTCATTACACAGATCCGGTGGGAAGCCTTTCGCTATCAGTGTTGTGTTACGAGAAAGTTTTCGAAACAATGGTGAATCTGGCGTCACAGACCTGTAACGGAAAGCTGGTGGCGATTCTAGAAGGAGGATACAGCCCAAAATTCGTTGGAAAAATGACCGCCTTGGCCATTGCAAAAATGAGCCAAAGCCCATACATTGCAGACGACAGAGTTCCTGTGTTCAGGAAAAAAGTTAGAATGCAAGGTGAAAATGTGTTAAGAGAGGTTAAGAAAGTTCAGAGAGGTTTTTGGAATATCGATTAGCTTGGTTAGAAATGCAGTTCTTAGATTGAAAGTCTAGGGTTTATTCGATCACTTGGATTGCACTTTCTGGGCATTGGACTTCGCATGCTCTACACACTAGACATTCTTCAGATTTAACTGGAACACACTTTTTATCTTTGATTTCAAAGACGCCCACCGGGCATGTATCCGCGCATGTGCCGCACCCAGTGCACTTATCGTTATCAACTACTATCTTCACCATTTTTCCATTCCCTCTAAGACTGGAATTTCATTGAGAGCTATGGAGTAGAATAAAAGCGTTTAGGTTCATTTAGCGGATTTCTTCACGTAGTCTCAAGAGGATTCCGTTAATCGTTGTTTTCACCTTCTCTTTTCTGCGCTGGTAATCTCCCAAAAGCTTCCGATAGGTTTCCAAAGAAATTTCTCCCCGACTGTGACGGGCGTCGATGCTTTTGACGTTGGCTTCAACTTCATTGATTTCCGTTTCCGCAATCTCAAGTTGCCGCATTAGGTCTGAATAGTGACCGCCAGCGGAACGCATTCTCTCTTTAACTTCTGCCAAAGTTCTAGACAAAGTGCTAAGCCGCATTTCCAGAGTTTTCCTCTGCACCTTGTACCGGCGTCTCGGAATTCTCCCCTTTTGCACCTTAGTCTCAAGAGAATCAATTTCAAAAAGTATTTTCATCTTCTCCTCGTACGAGTCTACAAACGACTTAACATACTCCGGACGAACCCTCAAAGCCTTCGAAGGCACACCAACTCCAACCGGGGCTCTGGGCCTCCTCCAAAGAACAACGACCACGCATCCAACCACCGCTAAAGCCCAGATCCACATCGTAGGACGAAAAGCCAACCATAAAGGATTGTATTCATAGGTAATTCCAACCGCCAAGCTGTCTAAAGAGACTATTCCCTGCCTGCCTATGCTCACTGTTTCTTGGAAAACACTTCTTCGTATGCCATACAAGCCACCAACCGAAGCGCCTTCAAAATTAAGCAATCTTGCACCCTCTGGCAAAACGAAGTCAATGGACGCTTGTTCAACATAGTAATTCAATTCTTGGAATAAGGTAGCGTTAAAAGCGAAGCTATTGGCCTCTTTCCCTAGCTTAACGTAGGCTTCACTGGCTAAGTCGTAGCTCACAGTAAACCTAGCTGATCTATTGTTTTCCACTGGTAAGGTAAGATTGATCCTGTAGATGCGTTGGGTTACAGAGGTTGGTATTGGCTGACTCATCATTCTTCCAAACTGGTCTTCTGCAACTGGATCTGAAGCGTTGGAAGGTAGAACCACTTCAACGGAAACCATCGTCTTCGACACCTTATTTGTGATGTAATAAGAGTCAGAACAACTTAATTGGCCAAACTCGTTTATCGCTATCTCGCGATTCAGGCGCTTTATGTCAAATATCTGTATCTTCTCATTACCTATTGAGAAAGCCACATTAGATGGGTCGTAAGTAAACGCAGCCAAGTTTTCTGCACTGTAATTAAACGCGGGAACCGCTCCTCCAACGTAATATGCACCGTCTGGAAAAAGAATTGAGCCATTGCACACAGCAGCAACCTTTGTTAAACTCGGAAAAGCCGGGAAATCCAGAGTGAACTCACTCGGATCCCCTAGATCTTGCATGAGAAGATCATTTGAAAGCACAAATTCAATACTGAAAACTTGCGGCGCACCCTGTGGAAAATCGATTTTCACGCCATAAAAACCGGCGCGGTCTTCCAATGGCACATTCAGCGTTACAGGGAAAGTATTTGATCTATCATGGGCGTCATAAGCAAGGCAACGAAGGACGTGCGGGCCATATTTATGTGGCAAACCTAAGAGAAAACTGGCTGAGATCTGGCCCGATATTCTTATCGTGTCATTTATGACAATGTAACCATTGTACATGATCTTTACCGTATGGTCAACGTGTTCTATATCATAATCAGAACTGGCCTCAACAACTTTGAGGTTATAGGAAATTGAAACGAGAAGTATCATAGCAACAGTTGAAATAGTGAGTGCCAACGCTGCTTTTTTCACGCATTTTCCTCCGTTGGATTCCCAAGGTTTTAGGCTTTCTATATTAACAAGCCCATTTATTTACTTTTAGAATTACCCATCTCAGTTACGTATATACTTAACCATTTGCGTTAGAAGACAAACAGAGTGATTACAAAGTTAGGCAAGTTTCATAATTATTACGTGAATTCTCAGAGGAAAAAGAAGTATTCTTAGTCTATCAGGCAGGTTTTCATAGTTCACCGTGATTGAGGTAGTAACCTTCTTCCTTCTTGGGTCCGAAGCTTCTTACACCTTTTTCCTTAAGCTGTTTCCTCAGTCTTTCGGCGTACTGCTTTTCTATTTCGCCTCTTTTCTCCATGTAAGCAATTATCTCTTCTGCTTGCTCTTGGGTGTCGCACCGACGAAGAAAATCGATCACGTCTGGCGTGTAATGAGCGAACCTTTCTGAGGCTGCAGCTTTCTCTCCGGTTCGGTTATCTGTTCGCACGGAGTTTACTGAAACTTTGTTCTCGTCTGATTGCAGTTCTTCAGCCAGATTTGGAAACATTTTTTTGAATGTTTCTTTGCCGAATCCCACGGTTGCATCACCAAAGATGGCAATACTTCATCAAATTATTTGTAGGAAAACCAATATTTAAACGTCTTTTGGAAGGTTCTGTCAGGCAATGGACATATTTGTGAAATGGCCCTTAACTTCTTTTGAACAGTTAGGAGGGGACGAATCTTTTTGTTGGGTCTTCTTCAAGTATCCTCTCCAATTCTTGTATGCGAAGACCAGAAACGTCGTCTCCGTATATTTCACATTTTTCTTTGAGACAGGCTTCTTCAGGACTGTGAACGATAACCTCAACTCTTTCTTTGATCGATGATTCTATATGTATATGCAAAGAACCTTTCTTCTTCCCATGCTTTGTCACAGTAGTCCGCTCTGTCTGAAGTATTTTGAGACCGTTTTGTTCTAGTGTCTTTAAGACGTCGTCAGGCTCGTCGTGGTGCACGATTATGTCTATGTCGCTCCAATGATGAATTGTACCACGCCAGACGCTT
>Ga0172364_10005243_pt1 | contig 10326 bp, 4 predicted proteins | sample LakKivSesite10cm_FD_114545 | JGI IMG/M metagenome (GOLD analysis project Ga0172364, IMG submission 114545) | Sediment microbial communities from Lake Kivu, Rwanda - Sediment site 10cm | ecosystem: Environmental > Aquatic > Freshwater > Lake > Sediment | place: Rwanda: Western Province, Lake Kivu... | reverse complement strand
GACATCTCCTCGTCCGAGACAAGGATGAAATCGGCCAGAAGTGTCTGGAGAATCTCCTGGGTCAGCTCGTAGCCCATCTGCGTCTGCAGGCCCTCTGCCACGGTCTCCATCCTGGCCGAGACGATTTTCCTTGCTTTCCAGGATAGGTAGGCTGCCGGCGCCTTCTCTGCCTGGACACCGATGACCTGGACCTCGGGCTTGATTTCCCGCTTGGCCAGGCAGCAACCTGAACCGCCGCTCCCCCCGCCGACCGGGACGATGATCATGTCCACCTGGGGACAATCCTCCAGAATCTCGACGGCATACGTGGCCACTCCCGCGATAAGAGACGGCTCATTAGCCGGGTGGATGAAACGCGCCCCTCTTTCCTCAGCCAGCTTCAAAGCCCGGTCTTTGGCTTCTTCGAAAATCCGGCCGTGGAAGACAATCCGAGCTCCAAGGCTCCTCACGGCCTTGACCTTCACCGGGTTGGCCTGCTCGGGCATGACGATGGTCACGGGAACGCCGTAAAGCCGGCCGGCATAAGCGATGGAGAGGGCATGATTCCCGGTCGATGCTGTCACCACTCCCCTTCTCTTCTCCTCAGGCTGCAAGTAGTGCATGAGGTAAATTCCGCCACGAACTTTAAAAGAGACCGTGGGCAGATGGTTTTCATGCTTTACATAGACTGTGGTGCCGAGGAAATCATTGAGCTGAGGATAGCTGTAGAGAGGTGTCCGGGGAAGATATTTTTTGATGATCGACCTGGCTTTTAAAATATCCTCAAAAGTTGGCCAGACGAATGTCATCGTTTTTCTCCTTTCCTCGCGCTATCGCAAGCTGACAAAACGATCTCAACCGAGGAGCTCGATAAGTGCTTTCCGGTAGGGAAAAAGTGCCGGCGTCCCTCCTGTATGGAAGAAAACGATTTTGTCCTCTTTTGAAAACCGCCTTTTTTTCACAAGGTCTATCAGGGCGGCCATGGCTTTGCCGGTGTAAACAGGGTCGAGGACGATGCCCTCTGCAGTGAAGACCAGCCGAATGGCTTCAGCCACTTCTCTGTTGACAACGCCGTACCCTTCCTTGAGATAGTCGTCGAGGACGATGATATCAGCGCGTTTGATGCCCGAATCAATCCCGAGAGCCTTTTCGGTTTCCTCTGAGATTTTGAGCACAATGCGGGCGAATGATTCTTTCTCTTCGGAGACGCTGATTCCAATAATCTTGACGTCGTCTGTCAAGGCCCTGGCTGCGACGGTCAGGCCTGCCTGGGTGGCTCCGGACCCAGTGGCGAGGACGACATGAGTAAGGCTGATGCCCTCGGCTTCTGCCTGTTCCAAGAGCTCGGCAAAAGCCTCTGCATAGCTGATTGCGCCCAACGGAATGTCCATAGAGAATCCTGGCATCGAACCTCCCACCGAAACGACATAGGGCTTGTGCCCCTGTTCTTTGACTTCATGGATGATCTCTTCGATGACTCCCGCGGCCCGCTCTTCGCTCACAACCTTGCCCTTCTCCGCTTCCCTGATCCTGATATCGGCGCCAACGATATAATCTAGGAGGAGGTTGCCGTCGTATTCGGGCGCCAGGTCGGACGTCCTAAAGAGAATCAGGATCGGCCGAAGCCCGAAGCGCCGCGCCGCAGCCGCCGTCTGCAGGCACCAGTTTGACTGCAGGCTGGCCCAGGTGATGATGACGTCAGCTTGCTTGCTCAGGGCGTCGGCGATGATGAACTCAAGTTTCCGTGATTTGTTCCCGCCGAAAGCGAGGCCTGTCAAGTCGTCGCGTTTGATGTAAACATCCGGCCCGGCCAGCTCGGCCGAGAGCCTGTCGAGTTTGCGGAACGGCGTCGGCAGATGGATGAGCTTTTGCTTTGGGAAGCGCGCAATCCTGGCCTTGAATTCTTGGACGGTGAAGCCAGCCATTTTCTCCCCTCCTATAACCGCTGTCTGGCCTGACGGAGCTCGGCCATTCTCTGCCGGGCCGAGAAGCGGATCCTGTCGCCATAGTAATAAAAAATCGGGATGACGATGAGGATAAAGATGGTCGAGCTGATGAGCCCGCCGACTGTGGAGAGCGCCAATGATGCCCAGATTTTTCTTTTAGCCACCTCAGCCTGGATGAGGAGCAGCGGAAACATGCCCAAAACTGTTGTCCCTGCGGTCATGAAGATCGGCCGAATCCTTTCCTTGGCGCCTATGACCACCGCCTCAAGCAGCGGAAGTCTCTGCTTACGTTTTAGGTTAATGTGGTCGACGATCAGGATGGCGTTGTTGACGACGATCCCGCCGAGGAGGATGACTCCGATGTAGGCGGAGGAGTCGAAGGAAAAATCAGCGATGACAAAGGCGATGAACACGCCGATCATGGCCAGCGGCACGGCCAGGATGATGAAGAAAGCCTGGACGAACGATTCATAAAGCGAAGACAGGATCATGAAGATGATGACCAGGGCGAAGAGGATGGCAAACTTAATTTGAGCCTTCTCCTCTTCGGTCATCCGCCAGGTCTCCTCAAGGGTGGCCGAAAACCCGGGCGGCAGCTTCAGGCTGGCAAAGACGGACTTCTTGTAGTTCTCGGCCGCTTTGGTCGGCCCCCTGAATTCCCACATCAGCGTCTGCTGGAATTGCTGATTCTCTCTGTCGATGGAGCCGGCGATGGGCTTTTCTTCGAGCCGGGAGATCTCTCCCAATCTCAGATATTCTCCGCCGGATGTCCGGACGAGCGTGTTCAGCAATGTCCTCAGATCGAGGCGGTCAGCCTCCGGAAACTTGATCGAAATAGCGATCTCTTTTCCTTCTGTCCTCCACTTGACGGGCGAAGAGAACTCTCCCCGGAGCAGCGTCTGGATGTGGTAATACAGATACTGCGGGTCGATCTGGTATTTTCTTAAGGCTTCTCGGTCGATCTTCAAGACATGTTCGAAAGACTCAACCCGCCACCAGCCGTAGCGGCTGGAGATGATCCGCGTCTCCTTGATGCGCGGGTTCCGTTTGAGCCTCTGCTCGAGCTCGCCGGTGATGTCCTTGAGCTTTTTTAAATTGTAGCCATAAAACTTGATGTAGGAGTCGTAGAATGTTCCTGTCCCAAAGCTCGAGTAATAACCTTGCGGGTCGAAGCCATAGATCCCGATGCTCAAGCCGGCAAACTGGGTGGCCAGCTGGATGAGCTCTTCCTTGAGGGCATAGGGACGGAAAGAAAACTCGACCTCGGGCGGAAAGGAGATCTCGACGTAGGCATTCTCGCTGCTGATCCTCGAGTTCATCTCCTTCTCGTAGTCTTTCTCCATGACTAAGGCCTCGAACTTGCGGATGACCTCGTCCGTCCTGTCGAGATCCGTGCCTGGCGGCATGCTGACCGAGACGGCTAGCCTGTCCCGGGAATACCAGCGGAAAAACTCGCCGATGGTCACTTCTTTTTTGAACCAGCGGTAGCTTCCATAGAAAAGCAGGCCAACGATGATCAGGACTTCGAGCGGATGGCGCAGGCAGAATTTGACAAACTTCTCGTAGAGTTGACGACCCCTTTCTTTGCTGATTTCTTTCCGGACCTTCAGGAGGCGGGGACTCAACGCCGGGATCAGGGAAAAAGAGACCAGAAGCGACACGGTCAGAGCCGAAGCAATGACAATGCCAAGGGGCAGGTAGTAGATCTTAAGCCGGCCCTGGAAATAGGGGAAGCAGAAAAAAACGGAGACGGTCGTTAGGGTTGAGGCAAGAACCGCGACGAAAACCTCTTTCGGCCCTTGGACGGCTGCCTCAACCGCGGCCAGGCCTTTTTCCCTCAGCCGGAGGATGTTCTCGTAAACGACGATGGAATTGTCGACGAACAGGCCGAACCCGAGAGCCAGCGCGCCGAGCGTCAGCATGTTGATCGAGACTTTAAAAAAATAAATCAGGTTAAACGTGACCAGGACTGAGAAAAAAATGGAGCTGAGGATAAGGAGGGATGGTTTTAAGCTCCTCAGGATCACGAAGATAAGCGCGAAAATCACGGCCAGGATGATGCCGACGAGGAGAAAGAGCTCGCGCAGGCTTTTCAAAATCTCTTCGCTCTCGTCGTTGACGACCCGAAAAGTCAGACTGCGGGGCAGCTCTTTCTTGATATCTTCGAGCTTGTCTTTAACGGACCGAGCCACTTTAAGCGTGCTTGTCCCCTTCTCCTTATGAACGATCAGCCGGATGGTCGGCTGGCCGTTGATCCGGTTAAGATAGCGGATCTCTCCAAATGTCCGCTCAATCCGGGCGATGTCCTTGAGCTTAAGGGACACGCCTCCCTGGTGAGCCAGGATCAGCTCTTCGAGGTCTCGGGTGCTTTTCAAAGAACTCGAGATTTTAAATAGATACTCCTGCTGGCCTCTCTTGATCCGGCCGGCCGGGAAGGTCTGGTTCCAGCGGTTCAGGGCTAGAAGGACCTGATAGGGGTGGATGTTCAGGGCTTGCGTTTTTTCCCTGTCTAAGGTAATCCGGACTTCCGGATCAGACCCGCCCAGAACCTCAACGCCAGCGACGCCTTTGACCGAGCCTAAACCGAACTCAAGCCTTTCTTTCAGCATTTCCCGCAGTTCTTGAAGGGAATAATCGCCGGAAATGGTGTAATGGAGAAAGTCGGCTGTCCGGAAATCTTCAGGGATGTAGGGTATGACTTGAGGCCGGTTGGCGGCGAAGGGCAGCTCCTGACGGATCCTGGCAATTCTCTCCATGAGCTCAAGCTGGGCAAATTCCATGATTGTTTTCGGGTTGAATTCGATGACTATTTGGGAAAGGCCGATCGAAGAGGTGGATGTTATTTTATTAACGCCCTTGACGGTCGAGGCGACCTCCTCAAGAGGGGAGGTGATTTGCGCCTGGATGGTATTGGGCGGGACGTCGGTCCAAGAAGTTTGTATCGTGATCTTGGGGAAATCTTCCTTGGGCGCGAGCTCCAGCGGAATGTTGAGGAAAGAGTAGGCGCCGAGAAAAGCCACGACCAGGAAGAGCATGACCGTGGCTATCGGACGTTCGACGAAAATTCTCATCGACCTTTCTTATTTTCTCGCCGTTTTTCGACAAGTTCATAGACGACCGGAATCAGGATGAGCGTTAGAAAGGTGGAAAAGAGAAGCCCGCCGATGACGGCGATTCCCAGCGGCCGCTGCAGCTCCGCTCCTTCCCCTAATCCCAAGGACAGGGGAAGCAGTCCGAATATGGTCGTGATCGAGGACATCAAGATCGGCCTGAGGCGAACGGCGCTTCCCTCGACTACAGCCTCCCTAAGTGGCAAGCCAGCCCGGCGGAGCTGATTGGTGTAATCAATTTTCACGATGGCGTTGTCGACCACGATGCCGACAAGGACGATAATCCCGATAATAGAGATGACGTTAATGGTCTGTCCCGTTATGAATAAGGCGAGAAACGCTCCGGAGAGGCCCATGGGGAGAGTAAACATGATCAGGAAGGGATGGAGCAGGGATTCGAATTGAGCCGCCATGATCATATAGACAAGAATAATGGAGAGGATAAACGCCCAGACGAGGCTCCGGAAAGATCTGACCATTTCCTCTTGTTCGCCCCCGAAAACAACCCGGTAATTGAGAGGAAGGTTCAGCTCATCAATTTTGGCTCTGACCTCGGGCGTGACCTGGCTGGCTTTTGCGTCCCTCAGGTTGGCGGCAACGAGGACTTCTCGCTGCTGATTTTCTCGGTGTATCTCCTTGGGCCCAAGGGCAATCTCATAATCCACCAGTTCTCTCAGGGGTATCGATTGCCCCTGGTAGAGAATCTGCTGGCTGAGCAGGTCTTCGACGTTTTCTCTCGTGATCTCCTCGACTCGGACTCGAATATCGTATTTTTTATCCAGCTCTCGAAGCTGGCTGGCGACTCGTCCTTGAACGGCGTTGACCAGGTAGGTTCCGATGACTTCGGGAGATAAGCCGTATTTTTCCAGGGCATCTCTCCTGATTTTGACCTGGAACTCTGGCTTCCCTTCCGACAACGTCGTGTTCACATCGGCAATCCCCTTGACGGTTTGCAGCTTTTCGCTGAGCTCGGAGGCCAGAGCTTTCAGCACGTTCAGGTCATCGCCCTTGATTTTTAACCCGAGCTCGGCCGTCGAAAAGGCCAAGAACTGGGCCAGAGTGGTCTGTTCCTTAACGATAGAAACGCTAAGGTCGGGAAAATTGATCAGCCACCTCCTCAGGTCCTCAATGACGCGATCGAGGACGCCTGGGCTTGTAACTTCCACGCGGACGTTGGCTGAATTGATGGAAACGTCGGGGTTGAGGCTTTCCATGCCGCTTGTTATTCCCACTTGAGAGAAGAAAGTCTTGACCGAATCGCGCTCGGCCAGCCATTTCTCGAGCGCCGCCACGATATCCGATGTCTGCTCGAAGGAATAATCAACAGGCGCCTTGAGGTTTATTTCGAAGGAGGAGACCCTGAGCTTGGGCATGAGTTCCCGCGGGATCACAGCTCCCAAAAGGAAAGTCAAGACAAAGAAAAGGAGAGAAATCCAGAGTATTTTTCCCTTATGATCGAGGCTCCAGAGGAGAAATTGGTGGTAGCGCTTAGTGAATTTCCGGTAGACCGAGTTGAACCCCTTAAAAACGGCGCCCACAACCGGCCGGAAGGGCAGGCTCAGGTAGTGAAAAATAAAGAGGAAAAGTTGAGCGATCAGGCTCGCCAGAAAGCTGAGGACTCTAAGAGCTAATTTTGGAATGGAGTAGAGCAGCCAGCGCAGACTTTTAAACGGGAAAAGAAGGAAACGCCAGCGCGAACTCTTGCCCACTCGTTTCTTCCCTTTTCTTTTTTCTTCCGGGATATCTTCGGGAATGAGCGAGACGTCGAATTTTCTCGAGGAAAGCATGGGAATGAGGGTCAGTGACACAAAAAGAGAGACGAGAAGGGCAAAGGTTACGGTGAGGGCCTGATCGCGGAAGAGCTGACCGGCGACGCCATGCACATAGATGACCGGAAGGAAGACGACAATAGTCGTGAAGATGGTTGCGCTCACGGCCATCCCGACTTCCTTTGTTCCGATATAGGCCGCCTCGGCCAGGCTTTTGCCCAGACTCTTATGGCGGAAAATGTTCTCGGAGATGACAACCGCAGTGTCATCCAGCATCCCTACGGCCAGGGCCAGGCCTCCCAGGGACATGATGTTAAGAGTAAGGTTGCGGAAAAAAAGAAGGTTAAACGTGGCAATAACGGAAATGACGATAACTGCGAAAATTATGGACGCAGTCCTCAACTCCTGGAGGAAAATAAGAAGGATGAGAAAAGCCAGAATCCCACCAGCGATTATCTCCTCTTTGACGGAGGAAATGGCTGCCTCTATGTAACCAGCCTGCTCTGAGATGACCCGCAGGCTAACCTTGGAATATTCTGCCCTCATTTGCTCCAGAAGCTCATCGGCTTTGTGGGTAACAGCGACCGTGTTCGCGCCCGCCGCCTTGCGGACAAGGATACCGATGCTTTCCCGGCCCTCGAGCCGAGTTGCGCCCTGGCGCTCTTTGATGGAGTCCTGAATCGTGGCGATATCGCGCAGCCTGACCAGACCTCTCTCTTTGGTCGTCTTCAGACTAATCTCGCCGATCTCGTCGACGACTTCGAATTCGCCGACGACCCGGAGCGCGTATTTGAACTTGCCTTTGCGGATATTGCCTCCCTGGAGGTTACGGTTGAAAGCGTCGATCCGGCGAGCGACCTCTTCAATGGTCAAGCCGTAGAGGGAAAGAAGCTGGGGGTTAATCTCAACCTGGATCTCCCTCTCCACGCCGCCGGCGACCTCGGCCGAGCCGATACCCTCAATCTGTTCAAGGCGCGGCTTGATGAGTTCCTCGCAGAATTCTTTGAGCTCGAGAAGCGTTCCCTCACCCGAGACGGCGATGACCATGATCGGCTTGGTCTTCGGGTCGAGCGGAATGATCGTCGGGTTTTCGGCCTCCTCAGGCAGCATGTAGCGGACGCTGTCGAGTTTCTCCCGGGTGTGGAGCATGGCAAAATCCATGTCAGTGCCCCAGCTATACTCCAGGGTGAGGTAGGAGATGCCCTCTTTGGATACGGATTCGACGCGGCGCAGGCCGGGAACGCGGTTGACTGCCGCCTCAAGCGGAGCCGTAATGAGCGTTTCGATCTCCTGGGGGGCGACGCCCGCATACTGGGTAACGACAGAGAGCCGTGGGTAACTGATGTCGGGGAGGAGGTCGACGCTCAACTGGCGGAGCGAAACGAACCCCAGAAGGACAATGGCCACATAGAACATGAAGGTTGTGACGGGGCGTTCGATGGCTATTCTAGCGAGCTTCATAGCGGCGCGTTAATCTTTGGCCAGCCGCACTCTAGCGTCGTGGGCCAGGGTAAAATGACCTTCGATGATGATCATCTCGTCTTCTTTAACGCCGTCGAGGACCTCGGCATAGTCTTCGTTTTCCAGCCCGACCTCGATATAGCGCCATTTAGCCAGGTCTTCCTCGACGACAAAGACGAGCTTCCTGCCGCCGCGAACGAGCACGGCTTCCTGAGGCACGAGCAGCCTGTCTTTATAGATATCGGCTGCAATTTCCACTTCAGCGTGCATGCCGGGCTTGATCTCGCCGGCCGGGTTTTCCACCAGGATATGGACGGTGCAGGTCCTGTCTTCAGGGTTGATGACCGGGCTGATTGCCTCCACCCGACCCCTGAAAGCTCTTCCCGGATAAGCGCTGAACCTCAGGCTGGCCTCGTGTCCGGGCTTCATCTTCCCAACTTCGCTTTCCAGGACTTTGGCCTGTACCTTTATCTGGCTGATGTCGACTAGGGTGAAGAGCTCCCGCCCGGCCGAAATCGTTTCCCCCGGCGAGACCTTGATGTCTGTGATGACGCCTGAAAAGGGCGATTTGATCTTGGTCTTATCGAGCTCCATCTGGGCGATTTTGACGTCGATTTCTGCCTGGGTCAGCCCCTTGGCCGCGGCCATGACTTCCTCCTTCATCCGTCCCGTTTCGATCAGGACCAGCTCGTACTCTCTCCTCGCCTTCTCGAATTCATCCCTGGAGAGCAAGCCTTGACTGAAGAGGGAGCTGGCCCGGGAAAACTCTTCTTCGGCTTGCTTGATTCTCTCGCCCGATTTTGGGTCGGGCTCTTTTGCCTGTTCGGCGAATTGTTTTTCGAGGAGGAGTTCAGAGAGGTAGCGCAAGCGAAGAGCATCAGCCCGTTCCAGCTTGAGCTTGTATTCCCGCTCATCCAGCTCAGTTAGAAGATCGCCCTGCCGGACATGCTTTCCCTCTTTGACATACAGGTTTTTGATCGTGCCGGAGACTTCGGCCTTGAGGACTATTCTCTTCTCCGTGAAGGCTTCGCCCGGCGATTTTAGCCTCATCACTAGTTCCCCGCGCCTGACCCTGGAGACTTTGACCGGCAGGCCGGCCTCTTCAGCTTTTTGGCCCGGCTGGGATTTCTCTTCCCCTGGCTTTTCTGAGGCCGTCTCTTTTTTGCTTGTGAAAAACAACAGAAACACAGCCACGCCGACTACGATGATCACCAACGCGCCTGCCAGGACTTTTTTGGGAAAAATCATCGGACTTGCCCTCCTTCTGCTTCTCTCGCTCAAGGATATGTTATCATGTTATTGACGACGCCAACAAGACACAAATTTCTCACTATTAAACTCATTTTCCCGACATTTTGATGCCGTGGCCGACTGGGAATAGCCCCGGGATAGAAACAGGCAGCCGGCCGTTGACCTCGATCTCGCCGAAAAGGGCTTTGGCCGCCGTTTCTTGAGCCTGAGCCGTGTTCCTGTACAGACAGACATAGGCGTCAATCTCGGGAAAGTGTCTCAGAAAATAAGGGCTACCAAAAGAAATAACAATAACCCGGGCCGGCCCGGTGGCGAATTCCTTGACCAACTCGATATGTTGAGGAACAAGGTCAACGCTTCCTTTGGCCGTTCTGAGGCTCGAAAAAAGGGCCAGGACGACGGTCTCAGCATCCTTGGCCTCGTCTCTCGCTCGGTGGACATATTCCTGACCCGTGAAGGCATCGGCGTAGGCGCTCAAAAGTCCTGGCCTCCTCTTTTCCACTTCCCTGACAAAGACCCTCCCGGCATAATAATCGTCGGCGTCGCTGCTCAAGGAGAAGACAGCCATTTTTTTCTGCAGCTTCTCAGGAGTGAGGGGCAGGACATCGGCTTCGTTCTTGACCAGCGTAACCGACTTTTCAAAAGCGAGCGCGGCCAGCTCAAGGTGCTCCTTAGTCGCCACTCTATGCGGCAGTTGGCTGACTTCAACTAGGTTGTTCCGATGAAGCCCCAACCTTGCCTTTAACTCGAGGATTTTGGCGGCCGAAGCGTCGATCCTCGATTCCGGGACCTTGCCCGAAGAAACGGCCT
>Ga0172364_10005242_pt1 | contig 10326 bp, 8 predicted proteins | sample LakKivSesite10cm_FD_114545 | JGI IMG/M metagenome (GOLD analysis project Ga0172364, IMG submission 114545) | Sediment microbial communities from Lake Kivu, Rwanda - Sediment site 10cm | ecosystem: Environmental > Aquatic > Freshwater > Lake > Sediment | place: Rwanda: Western Province, Lake Kivu... | reverse complement strand
GATTCCAATCCTGGACGGTGCTGCCGGGCAGACTCCATCCGGAAATGGAGTTGTTCGTCAAAAGTACGTAAACCTTTCTGGTTGAGTCGTTAATGGATACATCGCCACTGCCATTGGCATTGGCAGCCATTGCGCCAGTCTTCTCCAAGCCGCCGGTTCTGTATCCAAGGGCTGCGCCGGTGCCATCGTAGAATGTGCAATAAACACCAGTTGGTGTAGCGCCCATAGTAAGTGCAGGTCCAAAGGCGATGATAGTTTCTGCCATGAGCTGCTTAACAGTAAATGGACCGCTGCCGCCCGGACAGTCCGCCATAGCACGGGTCACAATGGGCGAGCCGGTGCTTTGATCGGTCGAGCCGGAATATTTAAAAATTCTCCCATCGGCATCATCAGCTTTGGTCTTGCAAGCAAAGTAATCGGTGCCGTTGGGGTCCCAGGCAAGATTGGTATATCCCGGTCCGGCATCGCCAAAGGCAAAATCAGGATTGCCCGGCGTCACCTCGTTCTTGGTGAAAGTATTTCCATCAGTAGTAGTGAACTTGGCAAGAGCTGTTCTCTGGAAGGCTGTGACGAGAATCTTCGTGCCTGTGCCTGTGCCTGTTACAGCAATTTCATCCCCTAATCTATTGACTGCGGCTAGCTCAGTATAGGCAGCGGTCGGAGCGGCACTCTCATTTGCATAGCGATAAATTTTGAAATCGGAGGAACTTATACCACCCAGATTGCACACATAAATAACACCATCGGAGGTCACATCAATCTTATTTACCGCGAACCATCCGCCGCTGATGCCAGTGGTGTTCAGAGTTCCCAAGCTCGCACCTGTGACAGAATCGAGTTTATAAATATTGTCTCCAGATGTCCTACTCACGACCAAGATACTTCCCGTGGCAGGGTTGGCGCACATGCCTCTTGTGGTGTTATCACCGATGAACCACGACAGGGGACCATCCGCATCAACCTTAAAAACCTGCATTAGTTCCTGAGCATTCGCAACAAATAATGCGAGCACAAAAATTACGGTAAAAAAAAGAATTTTTTTCATTTAATTAATCCTCCTTAGAATTAATAAATGATTTAAGCATTACTCACAAATCTGTCATTTGAGATTCCTAAAATACTATGGCTTTTCTCTATTCACTCACCGTGTATCCTATATGAAATTAAACAAAATTAATTCACTTCTTGCAGACAAAAATATCATAGAGAATAAGAAAAATGTCAATATTTTAGAAGTCTCAGTTTTTCTTTATTTTTTAAAAACCATTACCCCCCTTTCTTTCCCAAAATACATAATAATAGTATAATAATTCAACTCCCTGACAAGTGTAAACAAAAAATTACATTACCACGTCTAACTTAGAAGTTATCCTTTATGTATGTCTTCTGCCGCTTTATAATATCACCACCTGAAACCGTACCGTTCGTAGGGTCATAAATTATCCCTGCGAATGCCCAATTGTAATTAGGCAAAACACCGCAAACCTTATCCGGTCCAAAAGATTGAAGTGCCCACTTCCCGAACCAATCTAACCGTGGAGAACCCGGGTCATTACCTTCATCAGAACCTCCAAAAGTACCTGAGAAGCGCGGATTTATCAGTGCCGATGCAACAGCAAGGATACGGATATACATATAAGTACGGTCTTTCTCGGGCAAAGCAGCCGGCGTGTATGCATCGCGCGGGTCGGGGCTTATACGGAAGGGGTCAACCAGTGCCTGGGTCATATATGCCTGAGGGGTGGTAAGAAGATGCGGGAAACGAAACCATCCGGAGTTGGGACCGTTCAAGGAGGCCGTTAACTCCACCGGATACTGGTTATTATCAACACTATAAGCTTCAAGAGCCGTAACTATCGTTCGCATATCCGCTTTTGCGCGGCTGACCTTGGAGCGAACCTGTGCTTCGAGGAAGTTCGGGATGGCAATTGCCGCAAGGATGGCAATGATTGCCACAACGATAAGAAGTTCGATGAGGGTAAATCCCATTTTTTTATTAATCATAAATTTCACCTCCTTTTTTTAATAAAAACAGGTATTATTCCCGTTTTGAAACGTTTCAAAAATCCCTTAGCTTCATTTCTCCTGTCAATATTTTTTTTGCTATCCGAGCAATTTTTTTTTACGTGATTTTCATGTTATATCCATAAATCATATATGTCACAACATTATAAAAGACTCGCTCACGCTAATTCTACACTGATAATTGTTCTTAAAAAAAAGCCCGATAACAAATATCGGGCTTTTTTAAACTCTGCCGACCAGCACCACGTCTTAACTTTCAAACATCAATACATATCCCATTCCCCAATTCCGGTACCGGAGCGCACAAGGATATCAATTGCATAAGTGGTAGTGGTTATTGTGCCATAACCAATAGCCAGTGCAAGGTAATCCTTTCCACCAATTCTATTATAGGATACACCAAAAACATTAACATACTGACCAGTGCGACTGGGTATTGTGCTCCCATCGAAGAACTGAAGTTGCGTAAAAATGGTGGATGCGCCGGAACCTGAAATGCTGTAAATGCGAACCCCCTGAACTGGGTCTGCAAGTGCACCAGCGTCATACACATCTGCGGCGATCAGCTCATTATTATTGAAGTCATAATCAATAGGTTGCATGGCCCAGCCCCATATTTCGCTCTCGCCAATTGTCGCCAGCTGGTGGTCAAGGAAGCTGGTATAGCCGCTCAGATTGGATGGGGTTCCTCCATAAATAATCTTCAGTCCATCCAGCACATTATTTCCGTTGCGTCCCATGTAGATATCATTATTGGTTGTATTTATAGAGATACTGCGTCCGTAATAATCACCGAAGGGACCGGATTTCGGCGCATATTGTGTCCCGTCAGATGTCTTCTTCCAAGCCAAAGAATCAAAGTCTGTACCAACTGCCAGTATGTCATCACTTATGACATCAATCCCGTTGCTCCTTACATCACTAATAGGCTGCGACCAAACCAGTGTATGAGCCGGTGCGGCGCTGAATTTCTTTAGAACTGAAAAGTTACCACCCGCCGCTGTTCCGCTAATATAAATATTGCCTGCGGAATCAAGGTCAATATCGTTCAGCCCGCGATCTGTATCAGTGAATCCTGTCTCTGCTGAGATAGTTGACACAGTATAGGCACTCGTCAGGACACCAGGAATGGCATTGGAAACATAAGCAAGGATGGAATCGGGATTATCAAACGTGACATAATACAGGTCTCCATTGGACTTAAGCGCCACACCACCCAGAGTTCTAGTTAAAGACGGGCTTGGAATGGTTACGTCTACCGTCCCATAATAGACATAATCAACGCCCAGCGCCGTGCACGCCAGAGTCAGTAACAAAAGACACATGAACAATTTTTTATTCATTACAATTACCCCTCCTTTCAACAAATTAATTCCCTCCGGATAAAATCCGGTTTTTTTGTTTCTGACTAACTTTTGAAACGTTTCAAAAATCCTACAATTACATTTCCCCTGTCAATACTATTTTACTGTCCCTGCAAACTTTTTTTGAACAAAATTGATTATCATTGTTTATGACAATTTAACCCATCTGTCACCCAATCATCCCGGTGGCCAAGAAAAGACCCGCCCTCCAAGAAGATGCATGTGAACATGAAATACCGCCTGCCCCGCATTCCTGTTGCAATTGAATACCAGCCGGTACCCGCCGGAAGAAATCCCCTCCTTCGCCGCAAGGTCTCGCGCAGTGAGAAGGAGTTTGCCCATGAGCTCCGCGTCTTCCTTTGCAAGGTCATTCGTCGTCTGGATGTGTTTGCGGGGGATGATAAGTATATGCGTGGGCGCCTGAGGATGAATATCGCGAAATGCCACGATTTCATCCGACTCATAAACTATGGTTGAGGGTATTATCTTTCTGGCGATTTTGCAAAAGAGGCAATCTTTTTCCTCAGACATGATTCTCATCCTCCCTGACTTCAGATGATTTTACTTTACTTCGAGACTCTTTTCCACTTCATAATAATACTCGTTAAACAATCACTGGTGCAATTTTCAAGGAAAATATATGAGTAGAAGTTTCAAGTCCCAGGGGCAAATGCTCACTTATGAACTTATTGAATGAGATACGAACTTCCCTTACCAGAGGCGACACTGCCGGTGCGCTAAGTATAGTGCAAAAGGGCGTTTCTGTTTCCGGGAGCGTACCACAGGATATTGGCGACACCATTGGGCGGGCGGCTGTCTATGCTTACGATGATTTCTCCGTGCAACCTGTGGAGGAATTTTTCAACGCCCTGCCCGTCCTTCTCACTGAAGCCACCCTTACCACTTTCAAATCCCGTCTTGAACCCCTTATATCCCTCACGCACGAGTGGAAGAAAAAACTGGAAGATATCTTCATGGAACGCGCAGGCAGGGAGCTCAGCGACGCTGTCCGCGCCGATTCTATTGAAACCGCCCTCAGGATGTGTAATTACCTCTTCTCCATGGAAAAATCCGTAGATGGGAAGATGCGCATGGCTTCCATTATTGGCAATGTCCTTGGCACAATTGAGACTCGCCAGGATGAGGCGAAAAATCTCGTTCGGAAGCTACGCCACATTGCACCCTCCTGGGGTGTTTCAGATGAGGCTATCGCTCATGTGGAAAAAAACTTACAGGAACGTCTTGCCCTCATGTTCAAAACCCAGGTTGAGAACAGGAGTGTCCAGTGGTATCGTATCCTTACCACAACCACGGCGGAGATGAAGAGATATTTGCCTCTTTCCACCAATATCGGGGAACCAGGGAAGGAAGATGTTGAGAAGATCAGGAATCTTATTCGCTCCATAATCCGCTGTTATTTTCTACCACCACATGCCGGCGTCTGGGAGGATATTGTTTCTCTCCTTGTGGAGTTCTGCCCTCGTGAGGTTTCGACCGCCAGTGCCGCCGCCGGCATGGAATCACGCCTTTTCAACTCCTTCACCCCCCTTCAAAAAAGGGTGGTCATCACCGCAATGACAGAACTCGGCGAAAATCAGTTCCTTATCGATGAGATGATTCAATTTGCCACCGACCACAAGGGAGAGCGCTATCAGCATTTTGCCATTGAAATTCTGGGCGGGTTCAAAGCCGAGAGGGCTGTTGATTATTTCATCGAGTGCCTGAAGGATAAGAGTCTTGCACCAATGCACTCCGTAGTCATCGCCGCCTTAGGCTCACTCTACCATCCAAGGGCGAGGATTGTGTTGAATGAATTATTACGCGCCAGGTTATCGGTCAAACTCATTGACCAAAGTCGTCGTCAGGAGGCAGCCACCATCCTTCTCGCATTAGCCAAGATCTCTCGGAATAAGAATCTCTCACCCGATGAGCGCAATGACATCATCCAGGATGTTATAGAATTGCTGAACAGGAAAGACCCGCGTTTGAATCTGGTATGCTCGGTGAATTTTTTTCTCACAAAACTGGAAGAGATTAATAGGTCGTTTCGCTCCTGGGCTGTGCAATCTCTTGTGGAAGGATTCTGGCTGAAGGACATCTCGCCGGAATTCAAAAAGGGAGCGCAGGCAGGACCTCAGAGCGGGCACACTATCCTGGGGCAAAGGGAAAATTGGTTAGACCAGCTTGTCCGGTTCGGTCCCGAGTTTTTGCCCAAGGTCATTGAAACGTCAGAGCGCTTCATGATACATTATTCCAGCGCTTACGTAGCCATCGGGGAACTCATGGCGAAAATTGGCGATGAGCGCGCCATTCCGCTCCTTGAAAAACTCCTCATAGCCACATTTACAATTGATGATGCGGCATTTCTGAAATATGAGAAGGAGCATTACTGGGATGCCGTTACGGAGAGCCGGCAGGTTCTGAGCAAGGATAAGATTGCATCCACTATTATCTATGCACTGAACAAGATTGGTGGCAACCGCGCGGATTGTGTCCTTGCCGACCTTTTTGAAAAAGTTCAGGCAGGGCATTTCATCATACCCGGAGATGAAACGGGAGAAATGCTTTTCAAGGCTCATGAGAGAATCAGCGCCACCTCAAAGCCGGAGGAGAAAAAAGTTTGCACAGGTGTCTCCACCACAGGTAGTATCTCTGAAAAGGAAATCGGCAAGGTGCTTAAGTCTCTGAAGAGGAATTATCTATTTTCAAGTGCCAAAACCAGGAGACTCAAAAAGATTGCCGCCCTGCAGACTCTTGGACAGGCGAAAGACCTCAAACCAAAGACCATCCGGTCTATCATCGCCTGTTTAAAAGACCCTGATTCCCTTATCGCCGCCGCCGCATCCGCCGCCCTTGTTGACTACAATACGCCCCCCATGCAGGTGAATATGTTGTCGCCGTTCCTGCACGCAATATTCCGAGAATGGAACACCGCCTCTCCGAATCTGAGAAGAAAAATTGAGGAAGTCTTAAGAAAACTCAGACCGGAACGCGATATCATGCGGAAAAATATACGCATTGTTGTTAACAGCGAGAGAGACCCGCGTGTGAGATTTGCCATGGAAAAATTTTTCGCACCAAGCATACTTACTCTTGCTGTAAGTGCAAAAACGGAGCCCCTTTTCGGGGAGGAAGTAAAGTCCGAGGAAAAGAAGGAAGTACCCCCGCCCCCCATGAACAGACTTGACCTTCTGGATCAGAAGCGAAGCTTCCTTGATGCAAGACGGCGCTGGATTGCAGGTGGTAAAAAGGGTGAACCTCCCAAACCTGAAGATTTTACACCAAAAACTAAGAGCCACTGACAAAATGAAAAATGTTTTTTCATCTGGAAATATGAAAATTATTTATCCACGAATTGACACGAATCTTCATGAATTATTCTTATTCGTTCGCCTCAACCGGATTCGAGTGATTGGTGGCTACAATAATATTTCAATGCAGAGGATATAAATCATGTATCCTTCTGACAATGTTGAAGAAATCCCCATCCTTCGTGTAGGAATCCAGACCAGCCTTAATACAAAACCTCTGCATTGGAGATTGAAAGAGATTGCTCCCGAGATGGAATTCAAGGAGGGAACCCCGAGGGATTTATCCAATCTTTTAACCAAGGGAGAACTTGACGTTGCGCTTATTCCATTACTCACAATCCTGCGAAATCCCGACCTCAGCATCATTCCGAAAATATCCGTCACATCCCGCGGTCCGAGCCGTAACTCCATCCTATTTTCCAAGATTGCTCCGTCTGACATCAAGTCTGTCTTGGTTGACCGCAGCTCCATCGGATCCATCGCCCTCCTGCGCGCCCTGTTTAATATCAGCTGGAGCACGCAACCGGTGGAAGTCCTCTCATCAAAGCCGCTGATGCCTGACTATCCCTTCATGTCAATGAACTACGATGCCTTCCTTGTGGTTGGCGATAGCGCCATGCAGGTAAGAACGGAGTTTCCTTATAAAATTGACCTTGGGGAGCAATGGCGGAAATGGACAAACCTGCCATTTGTATTTTCCGTGTGGGGGGTGAAGGCGGGACTTGAGGGACCAGCGCTTGATGAACTCTTTCTCCAGGCAAAGGAGGAAGGCATCGAGGCAATGGGCGAAATCGCAAAGAAGGAACATGGGCGACTTGGACTGAATGAACATGCATGTCTTGACATCTTATACAGCACTATATACAACCTGGGTGAGGAGGAATTTAAGGGTATCGAACGTTTCCATTTCTTCATGGGAGAGTTACAGATTTGCGAGCCATACATTGAGTTAAAATTTTACAGTGGTGACCAGTTTCAAATACGTCCCATCGGAAAAAAGCCGTGAGAAGTGGATGAAGGCATTTGTTTGAAATTTTAATAATAAAAATCTAAAAGGCTCTAAAAATATGGAATGCACCACAGAGCCACGGAGAACACAGAGAATGATGAAGCAAGGAAAATATTGGAAAATCTCTGTGCACTCTGTGACTCCATGGTGAATAAATTTCATCTTTTTTATGAGCTCTGAGGTATCACTCAGACACATTTACAGAATTTAAAGTTTACCGCCGTCTATTACGTCTTAAAAATATTTCATCCGGAATCTGGCAATTCCCGCGACCCGCGTGAGATTGTCCAGAGATTCAGGTCTTATCTCTGTCAGGAAATTTCCTTGACGAAAATTAGAATGCGTTTTTTCATCAAAAATCTTATTGTTTGACAAATAATACCATTTGTTCATTATAATTAAAATATGGCTGACCCAATAAGAATCGATAAGGACACACTCAGGTTCTGTGACGAGGTGTTGAAGACGCCCGGAGGCGAGAATCTTCTGAAGTGTTTTGTCTGTGGAACATGCACCGCAAGTTGTCCGGTACGTGAGGTGGACGAGCGCTACAATCCGCGGCGCATCATCCGCATGGTGCTCCTCGGCATGAAGTATGAGGTCCTCCACTCGGATTTCATCTGGCTCTGCTCCACCTGCTACACATGCTCCGAGCGCTGTCCGCAGGGCGTGCATCTTACCTCCATCATGCGCGCACTGAAGAATATTGCGGTTCGGGAGGGCATCGTTCCCCCATCTTTCAGGATGCAAGCAAAAGCAATCCGTGAGATGGGAAAACTGTATGAGATTGAGGACTTTGATAACAAGAAACGGGCGCGGATGGGTCTGCCGGAACTTGAGAAAAAATGTCCTGACCTCGAGTCGCTTATCTCGCATGGGAAACTGAAAGATATCAAATGAGAATTACGAATTGCGAATTACGAATTGGTGGCGAAATTGGATAATTCGGGGAATTTGAGTGTGAAGGGGCGGGTATTTTTAGGTTCTGGGCAATTTATGGCATCAGGATATTGGCCCAATGAAGATGAATTATTTGTTTGCGAGACACATGAAGATGATGATGGACATACTTTATCAGTTCCATTCCCTCAAACCACACCACCTCCAGAACCTCCAACAGCCTGGTGGCATCCGATGACTATAATGGGTTCATATGAATCAATACCTGGATTTGAATATGGAGTATATTTTTATTGCAGTAAAGTTATTACAGGGAAAAACATTACTGAAACTATTAATGATTATATTGAATGGACTGCAAATGAAACAGTTAAAATTGCGGTGAACGGTCGGGATGTAGTGGCAAAATTCACACATTCAGCATTTGGAAAACCTGATTTCCCCGGAATTTGGGAAATTATGGGGAAGGTGAGTCAAGGGAATGTGAAAATATGAAAGATGAAGGATGAAATTGAACCCCTCCATGTTAGTCGGGGTTGAGATTACTCAAGGAGGAGAGAAATGCGGAGATTTCTCGTGATCGCGGTGATCATGGGGATGGTGGGTTACGTAATGGGGCAAGTGGAGACGAGCAAGGTGGAATTACAGGAACCGGCGACGCATGTATCGGATGGATTGGTCTATATAACCAGGGATTCTGGCGGGAATTTGATTTTCACCGATAAGATTCTGGGGGCGCTTGTGACATTGACTGATTTAGTTACGAGCGCGACGGGCGTGACGGAACATTCAAAATTGACGGGACTGGGAGCGGATGACCATACGCAATATTACAATTCCAGCCGGCTTTTCACGAAATTGGGAAGTTCGGCGGCGGGGGCAATCGGCCCTAATCCTCCTCATGGTAGGGGTGCAGATATTCCAACCAAAGATAAGGCGAGAATTAAGGGGGAAATCATTACCGAGATGAAAAAGTTGGGGCGTCCAGAGGATGAAATTAAAAAAGATTTCCCTTGGCTTTTTTGAAGATAAAATATTAGAAGGGTGAAATTCGGCTTCATGCCGTATAATTTTTGCAATACGTTGCTTAAATTCTATACCCTTCCATCTCACAATATAGGAGATTCCAATGCGATTATATATAATGATTGCACTAATTTTGGTAATTTTTGTCCCATTTTTAGGTGCGGGGGCGAATTCCCTGACGGTTAAATCATTGAGTATAACAAAAGATACGGCAACCACGCCAACAACTTTTATTCAATCGGCAAAAGATGAGATTACATTACAAGGTGATTTCATTGCGACTGGGTCAATTACGGCACAGGTTGGATTTAATGGCACAATTACCACATCTACATATTCTTTAAATTCTGACAAATTGGACGGTTATCACGCCACCGCATTTCCGATATTATCACAAGCAAATTATTTTACTTCCAATAATTATTTTCCCACAATGTTTTGGAAAGATGAGAATACAGCTTTTAATGCAATGCGTTGGTATGCCCCAGTTGCGGGAAATCGGTTACAATGGAGTCCAGATGGTTCAAATTGGGATACATCCCTTTATCGTTCTGGTGAAAATGAGATGACCTTCGGAAATGACTTGGTTGCGATTGGCTCAATAACAGCGCAGGGCGGTTTTTATGGCGATGGGTCTAATTTAACGGGGATTCAGACGGGATATGGCAATATCATCACGGTGGCAAAGTCG
>Ga0172364_10005241_pt1 | contig 10327 bp, 6 predicted proteins | sample LakKivSesite10cm_FD_114545 | JGI IMG/M metagenome (GOLD analysis project Ga0172364, IMG submission 114545) | Sediment microbial communities from Lake Kivu, Rwanda - Sediment site 10cm | ecosystem: Environmental > Aquatic > Freshwater > Lake > Sediment | place: Rwanda: Western Province, Lake Kivu... | reverse complement strand
GCTTAAGCTTGCGCTTTTCTTCTCCTCCTGCTTAACAATTTCTTCCGGATTCAAAGACCAGCTCACAATGATATTTTCTTTTGGAGATAGGGCAAGCAAAGGCTCTATTTGGTCGGTTTTGGTCTTTAACTCAAATATAAAATTTTTCTTTCCAGAAAAAAATTCAACCAATTTTTTCGCGTATCCTAACTCTGGCTCAAGCGCTAAACTATCTGCTAACTCGCCGGTGCCGATTCTCAAGCGCGATTTCGGATGCTCCTTTTCAAATTTATTTAGCTCTTGAAAAATTTTGTCTAAATTAAGATAAACCTGAATCGGATAAGCGGTGAGGTATCCCTGAAGAATGCAATAACTACAATCTAAGGGACAGCCCACTACCGGGCTGATTATCCAGTATCCGCATCTGACATATTCTCTGGCGCAGGGGCAAGGCTCTAAAAACCGACCCTTAAAATAATCCAAAAAAATGCTCTGCTTTCCCTCAATGAGCGGGTCAGAAAAATTTTTTAAATAATGATTTGCCTCAAGAATATCAGAGACCGGAGTCATCTCCTCAGGCGCAAATTTTCCAATCAGCTCTAAAGCTAAAGCATCCTTTTCTGCCTCCGGGGCAAGAAAAATCCGCTTAATCCTCATCATTCAGCTTAAATAATTTCTCCCAGTCGGGACTTGAGACCGCATTCAAAATTTTCTCAAAAATTTTTTTCACTGGGCTATCTGGCTTTAAAATCATTTCTAACTTATATTCCGGAGCTTCAAAATAATCTATTGGCTCAAGTTTGACCTGCCATGGAATCTTCAAGCTCTGACAGAGCCTTTGATGCCTCTTATTCAGCTTTGAATAATTTGGATACCGCATTTTTTTAAGCTCATCCGTAATTAAATTAAGCTTGTGCCCGGAATTCAATTTTTCATTAGCTCTAATTGCCTCCAGCTTGGTTTTTTCCAAAATTTTTTTGAGGCTCGTCCCATCTCTTTTGCTTATCTCATTAAGCATTGCCAGAAGCTCCCGAAACTGGCTTGCGCTTGCGCCTAAATTCATTAAAAATTTTAACTCCTTTCTCTCCTGCTCTTTAAATCCAATCAAAGCTAGGGCAAATTTAGTATTTATCTCCCGCTCCACCAGATACTTTTTCCAGTCCTCATCTAATTCCAGAATTCTATCCAGCTTTTCAATCTCAGCCAGACCTGCATTGAGATTAGCTTTTTGAAAATACTCAATCATAATTTCCCTGGCGCTAAAACCCGATTGCTTTAAAATTTGCACTGCTCTTGCTCGCTCAACCAGGTTCAAGCCTCGGGTCAAGGCATTTTCAAAAAAACTGACTCTAAACCCAGACCCCTCGGTCAATTGATTTCCTCCAAAAACCAGAGCCAAACCGGTTTTTTCTCCCAGCAGAAGCATTGCGTCTTTCCTTCTGAAGCCAGAAAAAAGCTCAATCCCCCCTTCGTTCCTTCTACATAATAAAGGCAGAACCGGTCCAATCTCTTGGATGGATTTAATCAAAGGCTCAATTGGCCGATGATAGCTCAAGCGGTATTTTTCTTCTCCACTAAGCTCACTCAACTTAACTATTTCCAAGACCGGCATATTCAACGATGAATCTCTCCTTAGGTTTATTTGGACTTGGATTTAGAAACTTCTTCTGCTCTGGGTTTTAGCTTGGTGGAGAGAAATAGCTCATCGCTTATATTTTGATTAAATTGCGCCTCAATAATCTGAAATTTGATAACCTGAGCCTTAACTAAATCCTGATAAACCCCTGATAGCTCCTGCCAGAAATCTAAATACTTCCTGCTCTCTAACAGCTGAAAATCCTTAATCAGTTTTCCAGCTTTATCAAATGCCTGAATCTTCTCTGGTGTCAATCTCTCTTTGTTCACCCAGGTAATCGCTCTTGCGCCATGCGGATTATCCGGATTCCTCATCGTGCTTTCTATCTTATAACAAACCCTTCCCTCCACCGCTTCCTCACCCAAAAGCTTATGCTCGGCCTCATCTAAATTAACCGCAAAAATCTCCATAGAAAAACCAAACTGCTCCTCATACTTCCTGCCCTGCTCATCATTCAGCTCCTTATACTGATTGATGGCCGGAAGATAATACCATTTCAGGTCAGATTTCTCCGGGTCAAAATAATTCCAGGTGAGAAAACTAATCCCTTTAGCTGGCTCTGGCGCCTGAATCACCACTAAAGTCGCACTGAACTCCGGATAATTCTTCTGAAAAAGCTCTAAAGAAATTTTCTTTTTTATCCCGCTTTTCTGTTTTTCTAAATCCACCTTCAGAAACGCATCTTTGAAACTCTTGCGCTGGACGCTCTTTTTTAAAATTATTTTTCCATCCTCAGCCTGAGCCAAAGCAAAGATAGAAAACAAGAAAAATAGCCCCAGCGCCAATAACCGCTTAGCCCTCATCCTTTTTCTCCTCTTGCCCAATCCTGAACTGCTTAAGCACTCCTTTTAATATCTCAGATTGCTGATTTAATATCGCGATATTTTTGTCCAGCCCGCCCACGCTCTCCGCATTCCATAACGCGATATTTTTCACTTTATTGATTGCCTCCACGATTCGCTCACTGGTCTTTGCCTGGGCTTTTTGAGAATCTAAAATAAACTTAATCATCTGCTCCACACTCTCCATCGCCACCTGAACCTTATGCGCCTCCTCACTCTGCTTCTTGGTCCGAGTTAAAGCCCGGTCCATCACCCGTTTTATGTCCTCGCCAGTCCTTGCCATCAGGTCCGCGCCCTTGCTCTGCTCCCGACTGCTTACCGCAATCTGCTCTATCAGGTTCGCGATATTGCTAATTTCTCTGGTGGCCTTCTGGACATTCTCCACCTGAAGACCAGTTGCCTGATTGATTTGCTCGGCCATTGTAAATGATTCTCCCACGCTCTTCATAATCCGCTCCAGCGCCTCTCCCGCCTCATAGCTCAGGTTCACCCCGGCCTCCACCTGCTCATAACTCTTTTCTATCACCGAGATAACACTAACCGTATCCTCCTGAACCTTCTTGATTATCTGGTCTATCTCCACTGTGGAGCTTGCCACCCGGTCAGCTAAGCTCTTTATCTCATCCGCTACCACCGCAAATCCCTGTCCCTGCTCCCCAGCCTGCGCGGCAATAATTGCCGCGTTCAGCGCCAGAAGATTAGTCCGATTCGCGACCTCCCGAATCACCTTTAATATCTTTTCTATCTCCTCTGCGCTCTTGCCTAAATTCTCAATCACCTTCCGAGCCTCGCTAACCGTATCCTCTATGGTGCTGATTCCCTTGATGGTCTCCTGAACCGCGTTCACGCCCTGCTCCGCGCTCTTCTTCATTCGCTCAGATAGCTCTCGGCTCTTCTGACTGGAATCCGCTATCTGTCTGATGCTCGCCTCCATCTCCAGAACCGCTCTACTGGTCTCCTCGGAGCGGTGATGTAGCTCCTCCACATTGCCTGCGACCTGCTTAATAGACACGCTCATCTGATAGATAAAGCTGGAACTGGATTCCACTGCCTTGCTTAACTCCTCCAGACCCGAGACCACCTCCTCCACCAACCGAATCATCTCCTCGGCTCGCTCCATTGTCTCCTGTCCCGAGCCATGAAGCACCTCTACATTCTCGCTCACCTCTTTAATCACCTGGTTCAACTGTCCGGTGTTTTTGCTGGTGTCGCTTATCTCCTTGGTCTGTTCCTCTGCCCCCCGAGCAACCGTGTCCGAACTTTTAAGTATCTCATTGATGGCTTTTCCTACCTGGTCATAGGCGGACCTGACCCGCTCTAAAAGCTCCCGAAGGCTCAGCACCATCCCTTTCTGCCTGCCAACCAGCACCCCTAATTCATCATTAGACGCGATATTAAATTGGACATTTAAATCCCCCTGACTTACCCGCTCGGTTTGAGCTATCATCTCCTTTAACGGCTCAAGTAGGTCCGCAGAGATTAACCGGGAGGTATAAAATGCGAGTATTGCTAAAAGCACTCCAATTATCAGCAGAACCCCCAGCATCCGGTATTGCAAAGGTCTAAATTTATACCAATCATAAACCATCACCAGAAAAATGTTTTGACCATTAATCTCTCCAAGATTGGTCAATAAAAGACTCACCCGAGAATTCAACCGATAACTAAAACTTTCTCCTGAAAAATTCTTCAGCCGAGCCAATAAACCCTCTGGCAAATCCTGAGACCGCCTGGTCAATGGGTCAAGACCAGTATTATTGACCAGAAAAACATTACTTCCTAATAAATAAGAAAACTGCTCAACCTCCGCGTTAAGCTGTTGCAAAGACCAGCCAGAATCCTTGAACATTTCCTTAATCCGAAAAAACTCCTGAGTATAAGCGGTCTTTAACACCATTCCGGTCTGGAAAAATCCTAAGGCGATAAGAATCGCAATCCCGCCTATCACTATGGGCATAAAACTTAACCGAAGCTTCCTGCCCAAACTGATAAATCCCACCTCTGCTTGATTCAGGTGATAGCCGGTCTCGGACTCAAGAACCGCTCTCGCATCTTTCCGAATCAGCTTCCGCGAGAAATAAAAAATAAAAACAAATCCCGAAAGTCCGCCAATCACAGAAATAATCAAAATCAAGATTGTTTCCCAGATAAAAAAAGGCTCGCCAAAGCCAATAGGCAAAAGCAGTGTGCCCATAAGAAATATCCCGCAAAAACACCAGACCCAGAGCACCAGCCGGGCGCTTTTGAGTGGAAAATGTATCAACTCTTCTTGAGCTAATAGTGCCTGGGGTCCAAGTTCCTCAGAATTTGGGGAGATTTGACTCAGCCGGTCAAATTCCCGGGTCTGGTTCAGCCAGCGCCAATAATAAAATCCGCCGATTCCTACCACAAAGACCACTAAAAAAATCAAGCTGGGAAGCGCCTTGATAAAATGAGCTATTCCCAGCTCGGTGCTGGCTAAAAGGAAAAAGAAGATGCTCAAAACTTCAACAAAACTGGCGACAATTGTCCCTAAAAAAGACTTTTTAAAAATCTGTCCTGAAATCAAACCCTCACCCCACTTAGCTTTATTTAATAATAACACAGCTAAATAATGATAGCAATTCCAAAAGGTCTCCTGCCAAAATTATCAACCGATTTTATCTTCCAAGCGTTTCATTGTAAAACAAAAATAGGTAAAAATTATATTAAGGAGGGAAAATGCTAAAGGTTTTATGTCTGGGCGAGGCGCTTTTGGATTTAATCGCTTTTGAGCCGGGGAAGCGAATTGAGGAGGCTAAAAATTTTTATTTAGCTCCCGGGGGAGCGGTCTGTAATGTTGCGGTGGGGCTGGCTCGCCTAGGAATCAAGGTGGGATTGATTACTAAAATCGGCACGGACCCTTTTGGCAAATTTATGCTTAAGTTCTTGAAAAAAGAAAAAGTGGACACGCGATTAGTGAAAATCACTGACCAGCATCTCACTGGCTTGGTTTTGGTCCGGTTAGATAAGAAAAAAAATCCGGGCTTTTTCTTTTATGGCGCTCCGGGCGCGGACCGAATGCTTTCCCCAGCAGAAATCCGAGAGAAAAATTTTTCTGGGATAAAGGTCTTTCATTTTGGCACGGTCTCTCTTTCAATGGAACCGGTCCGCTCCGCAACCGTAAAGGCGCTAAAATTAGCTAAAAAAGCCAAAGCCCGGATTAGCTTTGACCCCAATTTCCGGTTTCATCTCTGGAAAAATCCTGTTCAACTAAAAAAAATCACCCTTTCTTTAGCGCCAGAATTAGACCTGGTAAAGCTCAATCAGGAGGAGCTTAAATTTTTAACCGGCGAAAAAAATCTGGAAAAAGGCGCGAAGATGCTTTTGAAGATGGGCACAAAAATCGTGCTGGTCACGCTCGGAAGAAAAGGCGCATTCTTTGCCACTGAAAAGCACCAGGAATATGTCCCGGGATATAAATTTAAGCCAGTTGACACCACCGGCGCAGGAGACGCCTTCTCTTCTGCAATCATTGCCTGGCTCTTGCGTTTTCCCAAAATTCCTCCAGAAAAAGATGAAATAGTCAAAGCGCTTCGGTTCGCCAATGCCTTTGCTGGCTTATCCACACTTAGGTTAGGGGCAATAGAGGGGCTGTTGAGCTGGAAGCGGGTGGAAAAATTTGTCAAAAAGAATAGCTGATTATAAAAAAAATTACTCCCGGCAAAGAGCTTTTAGCTCAGTGAGTTTTTGAGCGGTTAAAGAGGAGTGGGCGCAGGGAAGAAGTGAGCAATTTTGAAAAAGCGGTTCTTCAATTGGATAGCGAGCGCTCTTTAGAGATTTCTCCCAGAGAGCTGTGTCGGGTATTGGTGAATACTCTGAAAGATAAGCTCTTGCCCCGAGTTTTTTTACCTCTTGAATATCTTTTTCAATTTCTACTGCGCTCTGCCCCGGAAGCCCGGCTAAAAGATAAACCCCAATCTGCCTCCGCTCATATCCCGCATTTTCCAGATAAGTCAAAGCCCGAGCCAAATCCTCAATTCCTGCCTTTGCGCCCAGCTCCTTTTGCCGAGCTGGGTCAAGGGTCTCCAAGCCAAAGCGAATGGTCTCAAATCCTGCTCTTTTCATTAAATTAGCCAGCTCTTGGCTCATTGGCTTGAGATGCAGACCATTGGGGGTATGAAATTTTACTTTGATTTTTTCCTGGATAACCCCTTCTAAAATTTTCATAATATGCTCTTCTGGCTTAAGCAAAAGCGCATCATCATAAAACGAGATATTTTGAAGCCCAAGCTCTTTCCCCTGCCAGATAATCTCATCAATCACCATCTCAACCGGCTTTCTTTTCAGCTCAGGATGGAGCTTTGGGCTTAGGCAATACTTACAATGATAAGGGCAACCCCGTCCTGTTAGAATTACCCCATATTCTAACTTGGGATAAAGCTCTAACCCAAGCCTAACCCGCTCTGGAGCCTCTAACTCTTCATCAAACCCAAATAATTCCTTTAGAATCCGCTTCAGGCTCTGCTCATAATCTCCACCGCAATAAAAATCCGCGCCTAAATTATTCCGAGAATGTTCCGCACAAATCGTGACATAAAGCCCGCCCGCAATAATCGGGGTCTCTCGGAATTTTTCTCTTAAAAACCGAGCGGTTTCTATGTAGCCATAAGACCAATAGGTCATAGTGGTGCCGAGAAAAATTGCGGATGGAGCCGGGATTTGCTGGATGATTTGCTCTGCGATTTTAGGAGGAACTCCATATCTTTTAAATTTTCTGGGAATAGACTTTAATGGCGCAGGCTTGGACACCTCCTCTGCATAAAATTTTCCTCTCCCATCCGCTCTTTTTTTGAGATGAGCTTTAATCTCCACAGGAAGGAATGAGTTATCCACCAGGTCAAGAAACCGGACTTCAAACCCCTGCCTCAGGAGAGAGTTTGCCAGAAACAGCAAGCCAATGGGCTTGAGCCAGAAATCATAAGCAGAAAAATCATATATCCAGGGATTGACCAATAAGACCCGCTGGTTCACTTTCTTAAAGACCAGTATTTTTCTAATAGCCCCTGTTTGCAAACCTCTCCAGCGCTGGTTTTAGGCAGTTCTTTTATTATCTGCCAGAGCTTGGGACATTTAAAATCCGCTAAATGACTATGACAGAAATCCGCTAATTCCTGGGTCTTTATCTCAAAATTATCCCTCGGAACTATAAACACCATCACCTCTTCTCCCCAGACCCGGTCCGGTATCCCAACCACTGCGACCTCACTGATTCCAGGATGAGTCAATAGCACCTCCTCCACCTCCCGAGGATAGATATTCTCCCCTCCTCTAATAATCATATCCTTCTTCCGACCCTTGATATAATAATAACCATCCCGGTCATAATAGCCCAGGTCCCCGGTCCTGAGCCAGCCATCTTTTAATACTTGCTCGGTCTCAGTTTGATTCCTCCAATAACCCCTCATCACATTCTCCCCATAAACCAAAATCTCCCCAACCTCATTAGCGCCCAGCTCCTTGACCAAGCCGGACTCGCTCTCGCTCATTATCTTGATTCTCTCCCCAGGAAGAGCGGGTCCCACTGAGCCCGGTTTTCTCTTACCAGCCGGCGGGTTCAGACTGCAAGCGCAAGTCGCCTCGCTCAAGCCATATCCTTCTAAAAGCTCTATCCCATATCTTTTTTCAAATTGCTCTATCACCTCCACAGAAAGAGGCGCGCCTCCGCAAACCGCGTATCTTAATTTAGAAAAACTAAGAGAGCGATGATTGGGCAAATTGCTAAGAATCGCATAAACCGTAGGCACTCCCGCAAAAACCGAAATTTGAAACTCCTGCAAAGCGCCTAACACCTTCCTCGGTGAAAACTCAGAAAATAACACTAAACTGCCCCCACTGAAAATAGGCAATAAAAACATCATTGTCCCTAAAACATGAAATAAGGGAAGAATCCCCAAAGTCCGGTCAGTCTCATAAGTGTCTAAAACCACCTGAAGCTGGCTTAAATTGGTAAGATAGTTCTTATGAGAAAGCATCACCCCCTTTGGCTTGCCAGTGGCGCCAGAGGTGTAAATTATGCTGGCAATTTGACCATCGCTCTCCTCCTCAGGGGAAAAAAATTTCTTGGAAAAAAGCTCTTGATAATTTATCCAGCCATTTAATTCTCCCTCTCCAACCACAATCAGGTTTTTAAGCTCTAATCCAGATAATTCCAGCCTCCTGATCTCCTGCCCTAATTGCGAAGAAAAAATCAAAAATTTCGCTTGAGAATTTTTTAAAATGTAATGAAGCTCCCCTGCCTTCCAATGGGAATTAAGAGGAACCACAATTCCACCCGCATAAATCACCGCATAAAAACTTTCTATGAACTCAGGCTGACTGCCTAAATATAATGCGACCCTCTCCCCAGGCGCTAAGCCCAATTCAATCAAGCCTGAAGCCAGTGATTGAACCCGATGAAAAAATTCATTATAGCTATAACGAACCCCTTCATAATAAAGGAAATTACGCTGTTTCTCGGTTTCTGCCCGCTCTTTAAGAAGCTTGCCTAAGCCCATTATGCCTCCAATTGTTGATTTCTAATCCCTCTCTCATCAAATTCTAATTTTAGAACTTTTTAGCTAAGAATTCAAATGAACAAAAAATAAATCAACCTCCCAAACCAATTTTAAAATTATGCAAATTTTTAAAACTAGACCGCACCGCGTATCCCCAGGCTAAGGGCAGTTCGCCAACAACCCCTACAACATTGATAATGAAGATACCGCTCAGTAAACAGAAAAAAACGAGCAAACCGAAAAAAGAATCCTTTAAAGGAATTGGCTCAAAGAAATAACCTCCCTTTTGTCAAAACTCTATAATCCTTAAAAAAAATTAAAAAATAGTTGACAAAGATTATAAAAGTATGATAAAAAAATAAAATGAGTAGGAAAGATAAAACTATCTCTCCCTTAGTTTATTCCTCACTTAAAAGCTTTGCCTATAAAATTTCATTTACTTAAACTAAAACCAGGAGACTTTCCTGGATAAAATAAAAAACCAGAGGAACAAAAAAGAACAAAAATTTTAAAAGGAGGAAAGAAAAATGGGTAAGTTATCTAAAATTTTTGGAATCTGCATTATTCTATCCTTATTTTTGCTCCTCTCTGCCTGTGGAGACGGAGACGGTAAGGGCGGTGGATACTGCGGGAATGAAATATGCGACCCAGGGGAAAATGAAACCACCTGCCCAGATGATTGCACGGTCTGCGGGAACGGAATTTGTGGAGCTCTTGAAGATGTGAACTCTTGCCCAGAGGATTGTCCTGGAACCTGTGGGGATTTGGTCTGCAATTCCTATGCAGGAGAAGATGTGAACTACTGCCCAGAGGATTGCCAAGGAACCTGTGGAGACGGTATTTGTAATCCTTATTGGGAAGATGAATATAACTGCCCACAGGATTGTGGAGGAGGTATTTCAGGAGGAGGTTATCACACCTGCGCTCTAACCTCTTCTGGAGGAGTTAAATGCTGGGGATATAATTATTATGGACAACTAGGAGATGGAACTAATAACGATAGAAATGTTCCTGTAGATGTTCTGGTTTCCCAAGGAGGCGCTCCTTTATCAGGAATTAGCGCTATTTCCGCAGGAGGTGTTCACACCTGCGCTCTAACCTCTTCTGGAGGAGTTAAATGCTGGGGATATAATGAGTCTGGACAACTCGGAGATGGAACTAATGGAACTAATGCTAATAAAAATGTTCCTGTAGATGTTCTGGTTTCTGCAGGATGCTCTCCTTTATCAGGAATTAGCGCTATTTCCGCAGGATTTGGGCACACCTGCGCTTTAACCTCTTCTGGAGGAGTTAAATGCTGGGGATATAATGAATATGGAGAACTCGGAGATGGAACTAATAATCATAGCAATGTT
>Ga0172364_10005240_pt1 | contig 10327 bp, 6 predicted proteins | sample LakKivSesite10cm_FD_114545 | JGI IMG/M metagenome (GOLD analysis project Ga0172364, IMG submission 114545) | Sediment microbial communities from Lake Kivu, Rwanda - Sediment site 10cm | ecosystem: Environmental > Aquatic > Freshwater > Lake > Sediment | place: Rwanda: Western Province, Lake Kivu... | reverse complement strand
CTTAAGCCATTGATACGATTCATAAAAGCCTGGAAATTTTTTAAATCTGTGCCAATACTCTCTTTTTACCTTGAACTCAGAGTAACAAAATATGCCGAAGGGGAAACCTACATATCCTATTCAGTAGACATTTATAGATTCTTAAAATTTCTATATGATTATGAACTACCTGCAATACAAGACCCTAAAGGTATTTCAGGACTTATCCAACCGTGCAAAACGGATGTACAAAAAGAGGATGCAATATCAAAGCTTAGCACTGCTTACGTACGAGTCGGAAAAGCCCGAGAGGCAGAAGAAAGTGGGGATATTAAGGATGCATTTAATTGGTGGAATCTGATGTATGATGGTAATTTCCCAGCCTACTAAAATATGGATAAAATTGATCAGCAAAATTTGGAGAAGAATATCAGATTACTAAGTAGTCAACGATATTTTTATACTCAAGCAAAAAAAAATAGGATACTGAAATTATTTTGTGGGATAGTTCTTGTAATTTTTTCCCCTATCATTTTGCTTCTTTTCCCTTCAACTAAAGAACCTCTCTGCTTTATTGGTGCATTTGGAATAATTATTACGTTTGTTATTGATTTCTTTGAAAATAGCTACATAAAAAGAGCTGCAAATATTCAGGAACAATTTGACGTTGAATTGTATGGAATTGAGTGGAATAAAATCCTTCTTGGAGGAAAGGAGTCCATGGAAATTATAACTACTGGAGATAATAAATATAAGGGCGACAGAGCTAAACTATATAATTGGTACGGAAACCTTCATGGAATTAGTTTTCCTCATAACGTTTTGGTATGTCAACGATCAAACCTAGTTTGGGACTGGAGACTGCGAAATAAGTTTGCAATTATAATATTGCTGTTCCTGACTTTAATTTTGGGGTTCGGTACAATAGTTGGCATCATAAACAAGTTGACTCTTAAAGCTTATTTAATGGGGATATTTATCCCTTCTATTCCAGCTTTATTTTTCGGCTTGAAAGAAGCTATTGATCATTTTCGAATTTCACAGGAAAAAAAGAGTCTAATGCATTTAACTGATTCTCTAATTGAAAGAAGTTTTATCCCCAACTCAGATTTAAGACAGGTTCAAGATAAGATTTACGGTTTAAGAATAAAAAGTGCCCTAGTCCCTGATTGGTTTTATAATAGGTACAGGACTGAATATGAACAAAATCTTGAGGTTTCTAATCAAGATTTCCATGACAGGATGAGAAAATAAAAAGCCCTAAATTGAACATGGAAATATTGTTTAAAACAAAATCAGACTATATTGAGACTCCCGATGGTAGAATGAAACTTATGGCCTATCCCTGTAACCGTCCCTTCACTGCCAAACACATGCTTTTAGCCAACCTGAGACTACAATTTGACAATGATTCTTTAACTTTAAGATTTTAACTTATTAAAGATAAATGGTGATCAATCTATTAAACATAAGGAATTCAATTAATAAAGCTTACCTGAAAGTCAAACCAAACCGCACACAGATTGAGACTTTTAAGAAAAATATTACTAAACTCTTTGATCAAATTAAAGAATCTGAATCTGAAGAGTTTCACAAAAATATTATTTCAGAATTCCTTAAGAACACATATTATTCGCCTGACAATTATATTAATACAAAAGGTAGATCTGATCTGGTTATTCATAATGGAAAAGACTCAAACTCACCAGTTGGAGTGCTTTTCGAGGTAAAAAAACCAAGTAATAAATCTGAAATGCCGACTTGTGAAAACATTAACACTAAAGCATTTCATGAGCTAATTCTTTATTACCTGCGTGAGAGAATCTCCAATAAGAATATTGAAATTAAGCACCTAGTAATAACCAACATTTTTGAATGGTTTATTTTCAATGCTGGTGATTTTGAAAGACTTTTTGCCAATGATAAAAGTCTAGTTAAACAATTCATAAACTTTGAAGAAGGCAGGCTTTCAGGCACAAATACAGATTTCTTTTATAAGAATATAGCCGAACCATTTTGCAACAATTTAGAATCGGACATTTCTATAACTCACTTTGACATAAGAGATTTCGAGTCAACTATCAAAAATACCAACAGGGAAGATGACAGCAAGCTTATTGCCCTATACAAAATATATTCTCCCGAACATCTGTTGAAACTTCCTTTTGCAAATGACAGCAACAATCTGGATAAAACCTTTTATAACGAACTCCTTCATATAATCGGACTTGAAGAAACAAAAGAAGGAAATAAGAAACTTATTGGAAGAAAAACTGAGAAAAAAAGAAATCCAGGTTCATTAATTGAGAATTCCATAACAATCTTAAAATATGAAGATTGTCTATCTCAATTATCTAAAATATCAGAATTTGGGAATAACAAAGAGGAACAGTTATTCAATATCGCACTGGAACTTGTAATAACATGGATAAATAGAATTCTTTTTCTAAAATTGCTTGAGGGGCAACTTATCAAATATAACAATGGAAATAAATCGTTCCGATTTCTCAATGTTGATAGAATTCATGATTATGATGAATTGAACAAGTTGTTTTTTCAGGTACTTGCTGTAAAAGAAACTGACCGCAGTGAATTAATAAAACAAAAATTCAATAATATCCCCTATTTAAATAGCTCCCTATTTGAGCCAAGCGATTTGGAACACAAAACTATACGAATCAATAGTCTTGACAATCATTCTAAACATTCAATTTTTACAGGTACAGTTTTAAAGGATAACACAGGGAAAAAATTAACAGGAGAAATCGATCCACTTCAATATCTTTTTGGCTTTCTTGATTCATTTGATTTCTCAAGCGAAGGTTCGGAAGATATTCAGGAAGAGAACAAAACTCTTATAAATGCTTCAGTATTAGGACTAATCTTCGAAAAGATCAATGGGTATAAAGAAGGATCATTCTTTACTCCCGGGTTCATTACAATGTACATGTGTCACGAGACAATCAGGAAAGCGATTGTACAAAAGTTTAATAAGGTAAAAGGTTGGAAGTGTGAAACTATTAGCGATGTCTATAATGAGGTCGAAGATATAAAAGAAGCTAACAGGTTAATTAATAGTATCAGAATTTGCGATCCTGCTGTTGGTTCTGGTCACTTCCTTGTTTCTGCTTTGAATGAGATAATTGCAATAAAATCAGAGCTCAAAATATTTACCGACAGGGAAGGGAAGAAGCTTAAAGAGTATACTATTGAGGTAATTAACGATGAGCTAATAATAACCGATGAACAATCCAAACTGTTCGAATACAATCCTAAAAGTAAAGAGAGCCAGAGAGTACAAGAAGCATTATTTCAAGAAAAACAGAATATCATTGAAAATTGCCTTTTTGGAGTCGATATAAATCCAAACTCGGTAAAGATTTGCAGGTTAAGACTTTGGATCGAATTATTAAAAAATGCATATTACAAACAAAATACAAATTTTAAAGAGCTTGAAACTTTACCAAATATTGATATAAATATAAAATGTGGTAATTCGTTAATAAACAGGTATCCCTTAGATGCCGACATTAAAACAGCATTAAAATCAAGTAAGTGGAATATAGATAACTACCGTGAAGCTGTAATGACTTACCGGAATGCTCAGTCGAAAGATGAAAAACGATGCATGGAACAACTTATCAATAAGATCAAAAATGACTTTGAAACTGAAGTATCTAAGAATGATAAGAGATTCCTCAAACTAAACAGGCTCAATGGCGAACTTTTAAGTCTTACCGGCCAGTCAAGTCTATTTGAGCTAAACAATAAACAAAAGGAAGAATGGAATAATAAAGTTAAGAAACTGGTATCGGAAATAAAGAAGTATGAAACAGAAATAGAAGAGATTAAAAGCAACAAGATTTTCGAAAATGCTTTTGAGTGGCGTTTTGAGTTTCCTGAGGTACTTAATAATGATGGTGATTTTGTGGGCTTTGATGTTGTGATCGGGAATCCACCCTATCTGAATGTTGAATTAATTGCACAAAGTCAAAAAGAATATTTTAAGGAAAGATTTGAGACATTCTACAAAAGAACAGACATTTTCTGTCTTTTTCTTGAATTATCTAGTTCTCAATTAATTAATAGTGGACAATTGGCTTTTATTATGCCAAGCATTGTTTTAAATAATCTCTCTTATAAACCAATCCGTGAGAAAATATTGAAAAACAATTGGCTCAACACTGTTTGTTACACGGGCAATGATGTTTTTGCTGATGCAACTGTTGATACAGTTATCCTTATACTTGATAAAAATGGGAACCAAAATATTCAATTAATTGATGCACTTGATTTTAAGAATCCAAAGAAGAATTTTGTAGAGCCAGATTTCTTTATGAAGGGTGGAAACGTTATAAGTATAAGTGGAGGATTTGAATCCAACTCTATATTTGAAAAAGCATTTGCGCCGTACAATATTCCTATTTTAAACAATTTTGAAATATTTCAAGGTATCGTTACAGGAAATAATCCTGTTTACATTCTTGATGAAAGAACACAATGGGAAAGTTTGCGTATCGAACCTGAATTGCTTCATGTTCTATTACATGGCAGAGATTTTAATAAGTGGATTATTAAAAACACTGAAAGAAGAATAATTTATATTACAGATGATACCCCGATTGAAAAATTTCCAAAAGTGATTGAGTATTTATCAAAATACAAGATTGCCATAGAAACATCAAAAAGCGCAAATGAAAAAACTTCTGCTTGGTATGCACTACATAGACCTCGAGTAAAATCTCAATTAGACTTGACTCCAAAAATTATCGTACAGAATACAAGAAATGAGCGATTGAGACCAAGAATAGTTGCTACCATTGATGAATTAGGAGTTTATGGTTCTCAAGGAATTAATTTCATTATACCAAATACAAAAGAGTATACAGTTTATTTCTTGTTAGGTATTCTTAATTCAAAATTAATAAATTATTTATTTGAAACTAAGTTCTTAAACCTCGCTATCAAGGCAGATTACTTAAAGCAACTTACATTTCCAAATGCAAATATAAAATTGAGATCAACTATTGAAAATATTGTCAAACAAATATTATTTTCTAAGAGATCGGATCCTAATAAGGACATAATACCGTTGGAGGCCCAAATTGACCAGCTGGTATATGAGTTGTACGGATTAAATGAAGAAGAAATTCAGATTATTGAATCTTAGAAAGACTTACCTAACTGACTTTAGATATAAATCTATGCATAATTGGATAACTCAATTACGCAGGTAATTATATTTTTTACGAAAAGGAAATCCATGACATTTATTCGCATTTACAAATCAATATTAAGAATATGAACCGGACAAAAATTCCAGAATTCATAAATCTCTTTGATGGATTTAAAGAAACAGAAGATTATCAGTTCAGGATTAAACAATCTGCCTTCACTTCCCTGGCGAAACAGATAATCTCAGAAACTCTTAAAAACGAACCATTAACAAATGAACATCTTACAGGTTTAATTCAGATGTTAAAAGCGGAAACCTCGTCTAATGCGTTTAACAAATATCTTAAAATAAATATTCATGATGCAGAAATTCGTCAAAAGTTATCAGATGAAATGCGCCAATTAGGTTTTACAGGGTATACTGGAGCAGGGAGAGCAGCTATCAGAGGCCTCAATCAAAACCAACTAATTGAGGTAAAAAAATTTCTATCTGATGCATTTAATATTTCATCAAAAGATGAAGCCAAAATACTGACTGATAATTTTGATTCCTTGAATATACCAGAACTTAAACAAGGTATTTATTCACCTTGGTTGCATTACATTAATCCTTCAATCTTCCCTATCATTAATAGTTCCCATAATGATTTGATCCAATGGTTTGAAATGGATAAAAAATACAGTTCATGTATAGATGATTATAATGAACTTAAAGCTGCAACCGGAGAGGACAATATGGGAACAATAGATTTCTTCGCGTATAAAGTCAAGCTTTTCCCTGATAAACAAGAAAAATTTGAATCCAATGAAGATCTGGCTTTAAGGTTATTAAAAGAAAATGCTGACCAGGAAACGATTATGCAAGCTTTTCGAAAAGTTTATAAAGAAAAGAAAAATATTACTGATGAGAATTACATTAAGGCAAGGGTTGATATATACATGAATCTCGCACGGAAACTTGTTGATCACGAAAAAGATGGAAATGTTCAACCAGTTTCCGAATCTGGTGCAGATTATCAAACAAAGGTTAAATATTGGCTTTATGCGCCAGGAAGAAATGCAAAGTATTGGGATACTTATTTCAAGGAGAACATAATGGGTATTGGTCCAAACGCAATAGGTAACTATCAATCTTTCGATACGAGGGACGATATTACAAAGAAAATGAAAGAATTGTTTGGTGCTGATAACAGATATTCAAATGATTCGCTTGCAGATTGGCAATTCATAAAAGAGATAAAACCTGGTGATATAATTATTGCAAAGAAAGGAACTAAAGTTTATTTGGGATATGGGATAGTTCAATCAGATCATTATTACGATCCACAAAGATCAGATTATCATAATCTTCGTAAGGTAAAGTGGTTGACAAATAGTATTTATCCGGAACCAGATGGAAAAATTGTTATTAAAGCATTAACTGATATAACCAAATATCCTGAATATGTAAACAAACTTGTAAAACTTCTTAATATTGATACTGTTAAACAAGAGCCTATTCCTGCAAAAAAGACTATTATAGATTTTGGAAGTTCATCTTTCTGGTGGATTAATGCTAATCCAAAATATTGGAGTATTGATAATTTTAAAGAAGGACAGGAACAGACTTATACAACTCACAATGAGAAAGGCAATAAACGAAGAGTTTATGAATATTTTAAACAATTAAAACCGGGTGATTTAATTATTGGGTATCAATCAACTCCATCATTAAGAGTTAAGGCGTTGTTTGAAGTGATTTCAGGAATAATTGAAAATGATGAAGAAGGAGAAGTAATTACATTCAGAATAAAAGAGTTTTTTCCTTATCAACCAACCTGGGAAGAATTGAAAGACAACCCACTATTAGTTGATTGCGAAGTATTTAGTAATAACCAAGGCTCCCTGTTTAAGCTTAGGGAGGATGAATTCAATACAATCGTCAATATTTGTAAAGAAGGAATCTCCGAAGAGATTGAGTTATATAGTCTAAATGATGCTTTGGCAGAAATATTCCTTAAAGAAGACCAACTAAAAAACATTATTGAATTACTTGAATATAAGAAGAATCTAATACTTCAGGGCCCTCCCGGAACTGGAAAAACCTTTATTGCAAAGCGTTTAGCACATTTGTTCTTAGGAAAGAAAGATCCTTCAAAGATTGAAATGATTCAATTTCATCAATCGTATGCCTATGAAGATTTCATACAAGGATACAGACCAACTGTGGACGGAATATTCCAACTTCAGAATGGGATTTTCTACGATTTCTGTCTTAAAGCTCAAAGAGACCCAAATGAGAAATATTTTTTCATAATTGATGAAATAAACAGGGGAAATCTAAGTAAAATTTTCGGTGAATTAATGATGCTAATTGAACATGATAAACGAGGTCAACAATTCGGGATTAAACTCGCTTATTCAGGTTCAGATAGTGATAGATTTTACATCCCGGAGAATTTATATATTATTGGTACGATGAACACAGCTGACAGATCACTTGCCATTGTTGATTATGCCTTAAGAAGAAGATTCGTTTTTGTTAATATAAAACCTGCATTTGATCATCCTGGTTTTGAAAATCAACTTAAATCCAATAACATACAAGAATCACTTATCAAACTAATCAAAGACAGGATGTCAGAATTGAATGCTACTATCTCCGAAGATAGTAATCTAAGTAAATGGTTCGCTGTGGGGCACAGTTATTTTTGCGCCACTGTAAAAAATCCTGACATAAACTGGTATAAAAATGTCATTAAAAATGAAATAGGTCCTCTCCTGCATGAGTATTGGTTTGATGATGAGGAAAAGGCTGAAGAAAATATAAGAAAGCTTATCCGTGATTGACGTTAAAATTCCAATAGAAAATATTTACTATCTCCTTTGTTACGCATGGAATCAGCTAGACGAAGCTGGCCGTATAAGAGTAACTGCATCTGATTACGAGCGATATATTGATCTTTTTGCCAGAGTACTAAAAAATGGTTGTGCATATTTATTCAAACGAGGTCTTGATCGTGAATATCTTCCACTATCAGATAACTTAACAAGGCTCCAAGGGAAGGTGGATTTCAATAAAAGCATGAAAAACCTTTTAAGTTCGTCGACAACTTTATACTGTGATTATGATGACTTGTCAAATGATGTCCTTCATAATCAAATCATAAAAGCCATAATTAAGAAAGTGATACGGATCAAATCCCTGGATAAGAATATTTATAAAGAACTTATTGAAGTCTACAAACGATTATCCCATATTACTAATATCACCCTAACCGATAATCATTTTATTAAGGTCAGATTGCATCGGAATAATTTATTCTATCGTTTTGTTCTGAATGTAGCTTACATTTTACATAAAAATATTGTAATAAATGAAATATCAGGGGAATACGAATTTTCTGATTTTATACGTGATGAAAGAAAGATGGCAGGGCTTTTTGAGAATTTTATAAGAAACTTTTATAAAATACATCTTAAAGGAACTGGTTTTGACGTGAAACCTGAAATAATAAAATGGAATGTTACTGAAATAGATCCTTTTTCATTAGAGTTTTTGCCATTAATGAAAACCGATATCTCCCTTAATTCGGAAAGAAGAAAAATAATTATAGATACCAAGTATTATAAGGAATGTCTTCAGGAGCATTATAATAAAGAAAAAATACGGTCGGAAAATCTATATCAGCTTTATACATATGTTAGAAACGCAGAAGCACAAGGAGGCTCTGCTCAAAATTGTGAGGGTATTCTTATATATCCGACAGTAAAAAAGGAGTCTGATTTGAGTTACATGATGGAAAATCATAAAATCAGCATAAAAACATTAAACCTAAATCAAAATTGGAAGAATATTGATGCTGATCTATTGAAAATAATTAATTAGATCATTAAAATCCTTTTTCTTTAGTAATCAGTAAACTCTTGTTTCTGGCCTCTATTATTTTTATCATAAATGATTTTTAAAGAAAAACTTGAGTCACTCTCAAAAGAGATTTCTCCCGAGTTTAGAAAATTAGTCAATTTCGCCTGGCTAAATCAAACACACTATTCAGATTTATTATTAATCCATATTAACGGTTTTTATGAGGAGAGTGTCGAGAAATGGAACAGTGTTCATGAAAAAAAATTAAATCCTCACGTAATTGGTCCCGGCCATGAAGGCCATTCTGAAATAACTCATTATGAATTTATTAATAAATACAGGCAATCATATCTTACTAGCATTCCCTTTAGTGATTACTTAAAGGAATTTGAATGGAAACCAGAGAATCAAGAAAGAATTGACGCTTTGACAGATATTGAAGAAACTACGATACAACTTGAAATGTTAGTTTATCTCAAATTCTGGGAAGCTGACTCAATAATTAAAAAGCTATATCAACTTGCAAGGATCATAAACAAGGAATATTATGATTGGTACTTTAAGATCGCCAACGGCTCTACTGGCTCGAGACAAAAAATTATCAGAGAATTAATTAGGGATAAAATAAAACCGTTTTCAGAAACCATTTATCTTTTAATTAAGGATTCATATAAATCACAATTAAGAAACGCAATTGCTCATTCACAATATTCATTTCAAGGAAGAAATATCCATCTCAATAACTATATTGAATCTGATCCTAATGCACAAATAAAATCAATATCCTTTGACAAATGGATAGAAATTTTCCATTCAACCTTAATTCTACATAATTCATATATTGAAATGAATAATATTATAAATCAACGTTATGGGAAGATTGCTATGGAAAATGATAATACACTTTCTATTAGAATTACAGACAGAGACGGAAAACAATATGAACGCCCTATAGAATATAGACCCAGATGGAGAGATTGGAATTACAGAAACGAGACATAATAATGGACAGTAAATAAGTACTCATTTAAACCGTCCCTTCGCTGTCAGGCACATTTGCAGCTCACACAATTCTTCCCTCATACCAAAAGCTGCAAAAGAGCCTTCCAGCCCGTCCCACCTGGACTTTGGATATGTACTCAAAATGACAAATTGTATAAGGGGACAGATAAAAAAGCCCTAAAACCTAACACGGTCGGTATAATTAATAAGCTTGTCATGGTTTTTGCAATTTACTCCTACACTTATGACAGATTCCTAATGCTGGTAACGCGACCGCTCCAGTGCCCGCAATATAACTTTGTATATCTTGACTTGTTACCTGCT
>Ga0172364_10005239_pt1 | contig 10327 bp, 11 predicted proteins | sample LakKivSesite10cm_FD_114545 | JGI IMG/M metagenome (GOLD analysis project Ga0172364, IMG submission 114545) | Sediment microbial communities from Lake Kivu, Rwanda - Sediment site 10cm | ecosystem: Environmental > Aquatic > Freshwater > Lake > Sediment | place: Rwanda: Western Province, Lake... | reverse complement strand
TGGTTGACTACATTGATCCAGATATCAATCCTAAGACAGGCTCTAGAAGTGTAACTTTAGCTGATGTGGACTCAGGAATGACAGAGACAATCAGAGTATTCATTCCAAAGGACTTTCCCTTGGCGTTCAGAGAATACTCTAAAGTTGTTGTCTTCGGGCGACCAAGGGCCTGGAGGCGAGATGAGGACACTGAGGACAGATACTCCTTGAATGGCATTTCAATATTTCCAGTGCCAGGAGAGACAATAGAAGCGAAGGTTGAAGTGGGCCGTCCTGCAGAAGGAGAAGCAGAAGGCGAAAGCGAGGGTTGGGACCTCTGGGAGTAGCCTCCCCTTTTTCTCTATTTGAAAGGTGAACAACAATGGGAACATTATCAACTGGGAGTAAATCAATGGATGAAGTGATGGCTGGAGGACTTAAGACGCAAGTTACTTCCCTATTATTTGGAATTCCGAACTTGGGGAAAACTTGGCTTTGTTATCAGATGGCATGTATGTGCACAAGGCCAATTAAGGCTGGTGGACTAGGTAAGAAAGTAATTTACATAGACACAGAAGGATTCTTTTTCACAGAAGATGCAGTGAAAAGATTTGCTGAATATTTCAAGAAACGATGGCCAGACTGTGATCCTAGTAAGATAGAATTCGAACAGATTCCTGATATCTTTGATTTGGGAAAACTGTTTGGAATGCAGATTGATATTAAACAAGAAGAGTCAAGAGTTTCAGTAATTGTCAAGTATCCAACTGATAGGCAAACAAGCTTAGCAAAAGGTAAGGGCAAAGGGAAGGTTGATACTACCACTAACAAAGACAAGGACTGGCTAGACAAGGCTCCGATTTATCAGAGAGTGAAGAATAAAGAATATGGTCTAATTGTCATAGACTCATTGACAATACCAATAAAGTCAGAAATAGCAGCAGCAACTCAGAACTTTCCTGCAAGAACAAGTGTAGTCGCCGGTATACTAGGAGCTTGCTATCCTATAGCTAGACGAGCCGACTTAGCAATTCTCATTACAGACCACATAACTAGCAATCCAATGTCACCTGGGTATGTGTATGGAACTGGTGATCCTTGGGGAGGTCGAAACATCATATATTACATAAAGCACATCTTTGGGCTTTATAAGCCACTGAAGGATCAAGTACAGGCTAATGCGCCAGATGGTCACAGAGTGCGAAGATTCTCTAGATATCGATACCCTGGCTTGGACCCTATAGTATCTGCGGTCAAGTTAGAGAAAGATAAAGGATACATGGATTTACCACAGGGTGGCACAGCACAGTCAGCAACAGGAGATGAATAAGATGGCTAAGCAACCACGGGAAGAGACAGTATACTATTGTATCTGGAATGGTCAAGAGAAAGTCAAATGCCCTATAAGAACACAGTACAAACTTAAGCCTGAAAGTTTAAGTATGTACTGTGCTATATGTCCTCTGAGGCTCGCCAATGCTGAGAAAGAACTGCTCAAAGTGCGGAAAGGAGCTTGATGGTAAACATCCAAGTTTGTGTAAAGAGTGTGCTGCAAAAAGTGCAAGAGAATGGTATGAGAAACATAAAAATGATCCAGGTCGGAAAGAAAGAAGAGCTAAATATGCCAAGGACTACTATGAAAGATTTCCAACAGAATACTGGAATGATAAAGTTGCAAGCAGAAGAAGAAATAGGAGACTTGAGTTGCGAGCAAAAATTTATCAATTGCTCGGAAATAAATGTGCCTTGTGTTCCTTTGCAGACAAGAGAATTCTCGAGATCGATCACATTGCTGGTGGAGGGAAGCAAGAAATTAAAACCTTCAGAAACAAAAGCTGGAATTCCTATCTTAAATATGTCCTGGATTCAATCAAAAACCGTGAAGAAAAATACCGACTCTTGTGCCCTAATTGCAATAAACTCGAGGCTTGGAAAAGAAAGCATTCTTAACCGGTTCAGTATAGAGTTGCCTCTAAACAAACTGAAACTAAAATAACCCTCTTTTTTATTGAAGGTAATTGAATTGAGACGAAGACTCACCAAAGTCGAGGTTGAGTTGGTTTTTCATAAGATAGCTGGAGAAGTCCAGTGTGAGATTTGCCATAAATGGTATTTTCCTGAGGAAGTTCATTGGGGAATGTGCCAGAAATGTATACCCAAAATACTTATACCTCAGAAAATGTTTGATACAATTACAGAAGCTGCTTTAACATTGAAAAGAAAGGAATTGTTTGCATGAGCCAAGTAAGACTAGATCAAAGTTTATTTCCTAATAAGAATAAGAAGAAAGGGAATGGCAATGGAGCTATTCCAGTTACTCCAGGAAATGGAGTAAAGAATATTCCTGTTAATCAGGAAGGAATTACTAAGTTATATGTTGATGTTCATGAACCAGAAGAGATAGTAGAAATGCTTCGCAAAGAGAAAGGAATCTACGTAGAAGTTAAGTCTCTTCAAGTCTCTGACTATTGTTTTTCTAATGTAGGGATAGAACGCAAAACTCTACATGATTTCTATAACTCAATAGTTCATGGTGACAAACATATCTGGAAGCAGATATTTAATTTGAAGCATGCATTTGAAAGACCTATGCTCATCATTGAGCGTTGGGATGATTCCTTTTTGTCATCACCAAATATGGAGAGATGTGTAAGAGGAGCAATGGCAAGTATCTTTCTAATGGGTGTTTCAATATTGGTTATACCTGGCAGAGGTCAGAATGCTAGACCTTTCGTTGACCAGATAGCTTACTTGTTCTTCTCATCCGATAAGAAAGCACTGTCAATGAGACCTGTTCCAGAGAAAGGGAAGGAACGGAAAAAGAAGGAAGTAATCTCTGATGTTCTCTGTATGATTCCTGGAATAGGTCGAAAACAAGCAGATTTAATCAGGGATCATGTCAATTCTATTGAAGATATCTGCAAGATGCCTGATGAGGAACTTAAAAAGATTTGTCCCAGACTAGGTCCTGCTAAGCTAGGAATGCTTAGGTGGATCTTGAATGGTAAGGAATGGGAGAAAACTGATGAAGAGCCTCCAACTACGAAAGAATAAGATTCCTTATGAGCAAATTGACAAGGGATATCGTAAGATAATTGAACTGCTAAACAAGTTTCCCTTTTGTTTAACAACTTCTTGTTGTCAAGGACATTCTAATTACATAGGCGGAGGAATATGGGCTGCTAATGCTTATATTACACTTGAAGTAGAAGATGAGAAACCATTCTTGGATCTCTTCTCAAAAATAGCTCCAGACTTTCAGAAGATTACAGGCTTACAATTACATATATCCAAGCAATACTACTTCGAAGAAGGTAATATTCAACACTACATATGGAGATTAAGTTACTGGGAGACAGATAAGGATCCAAAAGTCTTAGAAGAGTGGTTTAGGAAAGGAAGAAAATGCTTGGAACGTCTCATTCAAGAATATCAGTGGAGGAATAAAGTTGCAAGAGAAGAAACAGAATACTAAGGGAATATGGACTTGTATTAAGTACAAAGATGAAGTAGTAGACCAAACTCTCTCTGAGATAGATCCAAGAAAGCGAAGACCTACAATTTACCTATGGACCAGAGATGTAGATGGCAAAAGAATTAGACTAGCAATCAAAGGGTTTAAGCCATATTTTTATACTATCCCTGTTATCAAAAGTGATGCCAACTACATTTTTGAGATGCCAGAAATAGAGAAGTATGAACTAGTAGAGTTTGGAAAGCGAAAACTCTATCGTATCTTCACTTATGTTCCAGGCTTTGTAACTAAGGTGAAGAGAGTAATCCAAGATCACTTTGCACAAGCAGCAGTCAGAGAAGGAGATGTCCTCTTTGAGTTAAGGTATTTGATAGATCAAGGACTGAGAGGAGAAATTGACTGGTATGATATTAGCAACCCAGTTGGAATCAATGAGGATCTAGATATCTTCTTGAGAAAGATCTATATTGATACTGAGATCTGGGCTATTAGAGCAGTAAAAGAAGGACACATGTATCAGAAAGAACACATCAAATGCTTAAGTGCTTATGATAGTTATGAGAAGATTTACTATACTTGGTACTACAATGACTATGATATTAAGATGAGCGGTGATGACTCTTGGAAGATTATCTGGTGTAAAACCATAGATGAAATGATGATTAAATTCCTAGAGTATGTAAGAGATCGAGATCCGGATGTAATAACAGGTTATAATGTAGACTTCGACTTGTTAAACATACGACAAGAAGCTCTTAGAAGAGGACTAAGTAAAGAATTCTATTACCTCTCAGCGCTTCACGATTTAGGGTACGCAATCAAAGGACCTGTCACGAAGAAACATAGAATTCGAGGAGTAGACTGGTCCAGAAAAGGACTATTGTTGGATGGACGAGAAGTAATTGACTTACTAGACTGTGTTCGAATGGTCTCACGTTCACAACTTAGAACTTACACACTTGATTATGTTGTCAAGAAGTTCTTAGGGAAGGATGAGGGTAAAATAACTTACAAAGGACTTCCAGTGGCTCCAAATCTTACTTGGATCTGGGAAGAGGCTCCAGAGGTGGTTCTGAAATATAATAAGCATGACGTTGAACTAGTAGTTCAATTAGATGAAAAGAATGATTTAATTAACTTTCTGGACATGCTTAGAAAAACAGTGGGAGTGCGTTTAGAGGACGCTTTCTCTAATCAAAGAATGATTGATACAGAAGCTTTGAGAAGACGTAAGTTTCCGTTGCCTTCAAAGTTCACTAATAAGAAAGATGACAAAGCAACCTACAAAGGAGCATTAGTTGTAACTCCTGTTTTAGGTTTACACTATTGGGTAATTTGTTTAGATTACAAGTCACTATATCCAACAATCATCAGAACATTTAATATTGATACAGATTCTTATGTAGTAGATCCAAAGTTCCTCCCAAAAAATAAACCAGTCTACAAGTTCTCTAACGCAGATGGCTCAAAGACTTGGATGTTTGTTAAAAGTCCAAGAGGTCTCTTTCCTCAAATGCTTGATGACTTTACTGCTTTAAGGAACACTCTAAGAACTAAGATGGAAATGGAAACAGACAAACATAAGAAGAAGCTACTAGATACCAAACAAGAAGTTATCAAGGTACTTTCAAATGCAGTATATGGTGCTTTTGGCTATAGATCTAGAAAGCATAACTTAGAAGTAGCTGAAGCAATTACGGCTTTTGGTCAGAAGATGATACAGTTTGCAGCAGAGATAGCTACAGAGCTTGGAATGAAAGTTATCTATGGAGATACCGATTCAATATTTGTTTGCACGGGCAAGACAAATTATGGTGAGGCCTACAATGCGGGAATTGAATTACAAGATGAAATCATGGAACGTATTCCAAAGTTCACTTATCAGTTTGAAGTAGAAGAGATTAACCTCTTTCAGATAGTGCTTGAGAAGGTTTATGACAGGTTCTTCATGGCCGTGGGAAAGAGTGGTAAAGCAGCTAAGAAAAGATATTGTGGAAGACAAATACTAAAAGATGGAAAGACAAAGCTGGATGTCAAAGGTTTAGACACAAAAAGAAGTGATACATCTCTCTTCGCAGGAGATCTCCAGAAGCGTCTACTTGAGACTCTACTGGAAGGAAAATCTAAGGCTGAGCTTGCCACACAGATAGCTGCAGAGTTAAATGAAATTGATAAGCTCCCGAGAGAGAAGATAGGTGTACCTTCAGCTATCTCAAAGCCTCTCAAGAAAGGATACAAGAAAAATCCGATTCAAAAGAAAGCGGCGGTTAACTCAAATACTTATCTTGGTACTCAGTTTGAATATGGATCAAAGCCGCTTCGGGTATATATCAAAATACCACAACGAGAAGCTATCTTTCCAAGAAGTGGAAAGAAGACAGAGGAACAAAAGAAGGAGCAGGAACGGATACTTAAAACTTTGAATGTTGTAGCCTTTGACAACACAACCAAGTTTCCAGATTGGTTAGAGATAGACTATGCTAAGATGCTTAAACTAACAGTGAAACCAAAGATAGACAAGTTCCTGGAATCTATGGATATTGCTTGGGAAGAAATCGAAACATTATTAAAACCAGAGTATCAAAAGAAGGTTAAGAAAGAAAAGGAGAAACCTTCGACAACTCTAGACAAGTTCTTTGGAGGATCTGGTGATGCTTAAGTTTCCTTGCCTATTATTCAGAGAGAATAAGATTGTTCACTCTAGAGAAGAATTAATTGACAGGCTTAATGAAGCTAATCAGGTAGGTAAAAGCTGTGAAGTAGGATTCTATGCATTTACTACTTGGGAGAATATGACTCCAATGATTGATAGCATTATAATTGACAAAGTAATTTACAAGGGAAGCCAAGCAACCCTAGAGAAATTAGCAGAGAAAAAATTGAAAGAAGGAGTTCAGTCAATACTCATCTTTGACGGGGAACGTTTTCTCTTGTTCACAGAAGAACCCCAAGATTCTCTTGCTAATTTGATGAAGATCAAAGAACCAGGAGTTGAAGTAGTTCTAGATGTAGATAAGAAGTTTGTCTTTCCAGGCTATCGTAATCTTAAAAGCGGTCAGATGAGTAAGATAATCAAGAAGTGGAGAATTGAATAAATGCCTTACAAAGATCCTTTGAAGTCTAAAGAAGCTGCTCTTAGATGTAGAAGAAAAAATAGTAAAAGATGGTATCAGGAAAGAATTAAGAGACCTGGATATAAAGAAAAACAACATAAATGGTCAAAGGACTTCAGAGAACGGCAAAGAACTTTAGTTCTGGAACATTATGGTAATAAATGTGCTTGCTGTGGGGAAATTATAAGATGCTTCTTAACAATTGATCATAAGAATAATGATGGAAGAAAGCATCGAAAACATTCAGATAGTTGGATCATCAAACATCATTATCCTGAGGATCTCCAAATCTTATGCTGGAATTGTAATTGGGGAAGAAGAATGTTTGGAGTTTGTCCTCATCAAGGAGGTGGAAAGATTGCCTGAGAAGGTTTGTTGGATTTCTGACTTTCCTTTGAGAGGTTCCTCTTTTCGGCATGGTGACATATGAGTTGCTCACTCGTATGCCTAAAGACTATTACTTTGAAGTCTTGAGCTTGGGCTATGAGGGTATGCCACTTAAACTCGCTGAAAATATAAGAATTTTCGAACTCAAGAAATCATATCAGTTAAGATATTACTATTCCAAACTGAAACCAGATGTCACAGTAGTCTTTCACTCTTTTTGGCTTCTAAACTCAATGGTTAGTGAACTAGACACTATCACTGGAAAACGAATATTATACATCCCTTGTGAGGGGGAAGATATTCCATTTCAGTATCAGAAACTGTTTCCTCGTTTTGATATAATAGCTACTCCTTCTGAGTTCTCTAAGAAAGTAATGAAGAAAGCAGGTATTAATGCAACTGTAGTTCCACATGGTGTAGATACAACCTTCTTCGTACCTAAAGAGAAGCAGTGGCATGAGTTTCGCTTTGGATATCTTGGACTTAATGACATAAGGAAACAGATACCGAGAGTGATGGAGGCGTTCTCAAGACTTAATCAGGGGATTCTAGTCATTGCTGCTGACAATGAAGGACATTATGATCTAGCTCAATTAGCAAAGCAATATAAGATTACTCCAATCTTTGTTGAGGCAAAACTTAACGGTTTAACAATGAATAGAGAAGCTATCAGAGATTTCTTACAGTCACTTGATGTATATATATCTCCTGCATCAGAATCATTTGGAATCCCGGCCTTAGAAGCTCAGGCTTGTGGAGTTCCTGTCGTAGCTTCTTCTCATGGTGCCTCTCAAGAAGTACTAGGGAATGGGGCAGTATACTGTGGAGTTACAGATTATCTTGAAACTTCAGTAGGAAAAATTGGATTAATAAGCACCGCTGACTTGTATCGTAAAATGAGATTCCTTATTCAGGTTCAGAATGCTCAAAAGAAAACATCAGCCAAGGCGCTAGCCAATGCCAAGAAGTGGCCTTGGTCTACTGCTGTTGAGAAGATGACAGAGGTATTGGAATCATGAGTGTAAGTGTTCATGGAACTTATACTTTTCCCAATTTTAAAGGAGTAAAGAATTTAGATCCTACATTAATGAAACCCAAGAAAGACTTGACTGAAGAAGAAATATGGGCTCGAATACTCGGGCCTGGCTATCAATATCCTTATTGCCCTGACTGCCATGCTCAATTGGTAGTCTCAGAGTTCAATCTAGAATACCAAATGAATTCTAACTATGTGATCGGAAACAAAACTTATTACTATACAGGCTTTTCTTGGCATGTGAGATATGCCTCACCAATAATCAAAGTTATATTGTTCTGCCCTAGATGTGGAGTTACAATAGATTGTCTTGGACAGACTTTGACTCTAGAGAATGAAGCCTTTTACTTAGAATCATTGTATGTTGTATCTGTGAGAAGAGCCATGGTTTGGCCTCTAGATACCGAAGAAATAAAAGGGTCTATTAAGCAACAGTAATGGAGGATTAATATTGACTGAGGTTGAAAAGGTAAGAGAAGTACACGGCTTCCAATGCATGTTTTGTGGTGAAATATATGCTACTAAAGAGGAAGCTGATCTCTGTTGGCAGAGACATATACAGTTTGAAATGGAACCATACTTTAGTTTAGATGATGAATTTCCAATAGAAATACTTGTCAAGAAAGTCGAGGGAGATAGATATACAGAGATTGCTACTTACGATTTAAAGAAGAAAGAAAAAGTTGATTTACCAAGAAAGGTGGCACCTTCTAATGAGCAAAGCAAATAAAGATGTTCGACCAGCATTTGTAAGACAAGATATAGAGCAAAATGTTCCTGTCCAGAGAACTTGGAAACAGATGCGTATCTTGTGGCATTCTGTGGCACCATATGTTAATTGCTATGATGATAAGACAGAAGTCCTTACAGAAGCTGGATGGAAATTCCTGAAGGACGTTGGGAATAAGCAAGTTCTTACTTACAATAAGGATTCAGGATTTCTAGAATGGCAGAGACCCTTGCAGAAACTAGAAATCCCATATGAAGGTAAGATGTATCAGATTCAGAGTAAACAAGTAAATCTAGTAGTCACACTAGAACACAGGATGCTGGTAGCTAAACGGCAAAGAGACAACTCATGGGAATTCCGTGAGGAGAAAGCAAGAGATCTTAAAAGCCTGCATGTCAAATATCTAAAGAGCGGAAAGTGGAAAGGAAAGAACTTGAAACCTTTAAGAGGTACGATGAAAGATTGGACAAGATTTTTAGCATACTATTTGTCAGAAGGTCATATAGATCATAATCCAATAGGTGGAAACTATACTGTTTCTTTAACCCAAACTGGTCTGTTAAGAAAGAAAATGAAAGAAGCTTTCGAGAAGATCACTCCTTTCAAGGTTTATGATAATAAGCATCATATCTCTGTAAGAGACAAAGAACTATGGATGTATCTAAAGAAATTTGGTTATGCTGAAAACAAGTTTATCCCTAAAGAGATAAAGGAAGCCCCAGTCTATATCCTCAAAGAATTCCTACAAAGTTATCGAGAAGGAGATGGAAGCAAGAATCAGCCTCTACTCTTTACAGTCTCAGAGAAATTAAGAGATGACTTACAAGAAATCTCAATCAAAGCTGGATATGGAAGCAATTATGGAATTCATACTAAGAAAGGGCATGCTGGTAGTTTCGGTATCTCCAAGTTTGACTGCTGGAATGTTTCACAAGTAAGGAAACTGCAAGGAGTAAATAAAGAAAGACACTATGATGAAGAGATATGGTATAAAGGAATGATCTATTGCTTAAAAGTAAAGAATTCTTGGTTGGTTGTCAGAAGGAAAGGAAAGGCTGTTATCAGTGGTAATTCTGGCTATGGGACTGTAACAAGATATTTCATGATGGGATTACTCAATAGAGGACTGACCGGGTTTGTTTCAGCTTACTATGGAATCCAACCTGGTGGTATGATTAACTGGAAAGGACTCTACACTTTACCGGTTAAGAAGTCTGGAAGTGATCAAATAGGTTTTGGATCAGCCTTTGAACATTATAAAAGATTTCAGTGTGATCTTGGAGTCTTTCATGCAGACTTTTGGGTATCATATCCCTTTGCAAAGAAGATACCCTATTCCTTGTGTTATAGTCCACTAGATCATGAGAACTATCCTGATAAGTGGTTGGAGATTTTACGAACATACAAATGGGTAGCTTGCCCTAGCCTGCATGCTCAAGCTGAACTTAAGAAGAGTGGAATAGAAAGTGCTTTTGTACCACATGGAGTAAACATTCAGGTTTACCACCCACTAGATAAAACATTAAGTAGAAAAGCATTTACTCTTGAACCTGAGAAGTTCATAATAGGAATTGTAGCTGCAAATAATGATGAGGAAACTAGAAAGG
>Ga0172364_10005234_pt1 | contig 10331 bp, 8 predicted proteins | sample LakKivSesite10cm_FD_114545 | JGI IMG/M metagenome (GOLD analysis project Ga0172364, IMG submission 114545) | Sediment microbial communities from Lake Kivu, Rwanda - Sediment site 10cm | ecosystem: Environmental > Aquatic > Freshwater > Lake > Sediment | place: Rwanda: Western Province, Lake Kivu... | reverse complement strand
CGGAACACCCATGGGACTCATAGGAGTAACAATGCCAAGCTAACCAATAATCCGCGCCGAAGGCGCCTTTGTTCTGACAGCGCACTCAACAAATAAAAATACTTATCATATACACTTACATAACTTAGTAACGAGGACTTCATTTGCATCTGCATGTTTCGACACCAATCAAGGTAATGAAAGCTATACGAGAACTATATGATTCCAGGTCTTTACCACCGTGGGATCCAAAGACGTGCTACATATATTATGAGGATTCCATATACGATGGCAAACCATATTTCTTGCCTATAGTTGTGCTTAGAACACGCCCTTGTAACTGGCTAGTGAAAGGTGGTGGTTGTCTAATGTGCGATTATCAGCGAGTGGCAGCTTTGAAAGATCGAGATATTGACGAGTTAGATATCATAAGTCAGGCAGAATGGGCCCTGAAACACCTTAAACCTAATGAACGTTTCCCATACGTTCATATTGCGTCATCAGGCTCAACGCTTGACAGTAAGGAGATAAGCGATTACGTTCTTGTGAAACTCCTAAAACTGGCTGAACAAGTGGGTGTAAAGACCTTTGGACTAGAAACTAGACCCGAGTTCCTTCTGGATACAAATAGACTAGACCTTATGGAAGAGAATTTCAATGGGAATTTTTCAGTAGGAATAGGGTTAGAATCATCAGATGAATTCATCCGTCATTACTGCATTAATAAGGGGTTCAGAATTAAAACTTTCGATAGTGCTGTTGAAGCTCTAATAAAGCGTAATATAGAATTTTTCTCTTATGTACTGCTGGGAAAGCCATTCCTCACTGTCAAGGAGGACGTAGAAGATGCAGTTAGATCGATTCGATATTCTTTGAGGAAAGGTGGTCTTGCTCTTCTCATGGTCGCAAATCTCCAGCCAAATACATTAACTCATTGGTTGTGGAAGAGGGATATGTACGATGTTCCCTCCTTATGGGCAGCAATACGCGTTCTAGAGTTGCTTGAACCTGAAGAGCGAGGGAAAGTCGCGGTAAAGGCTTTCGATAAAGCAGTGCCCATGCCTCACCACTTTGCAGCGAGTTGCGGAAAATGTACTTCCACGATACGCAATGCACTTGTAGGATTCAATTTTACAGCGGATTTCAACGTTTTGGAAAGCGTTTCTGATATCTGTGATTGTAAAAGGGATTGGGAGGAAAAGTTTGAATATGAACCTGAGTTGTCTCTACGCGAACGAGTAACGCGCAGCTACGAAAGAATAGCTAGGGAGCTAAACATATGAACGTTGAATGGGAATTACCCAGAAAAGTAATGAAGCTTTTCAGGTCCAGATACCCGTTCCAATCGAGTATGCTGAACACAGACTTGCCAGCCATTTTTTATGAGGAAGCTTGTTACAAAGATAGGCCGTACGTTCTCCCTCTGGTCATTTTGAAAACGCGTACGTGCAAATGGTTTCAGACGGGAGGGGGATGTACAATGTGCAACTTTCAGTCTATTTCCGCGTACGATCATACAATATCCAAAGAGAACATAATAAATCAAGTAAATTGGGCCATGAAGAAACTGACATCCCATTTTCAACGCCCATATCTTCATCTTACATCTTCGGGGTCGTTCCTCGATCCTGACGAGATTGATGAAGAAACCCTGATAGAGATTCTTCGCATAATTAAGAAAAACAATGTTGAAGTCCTAAGTACAGAAAGTCGACCTGAATTCGTATTGAATGAGCAACGTTTAGAGACAATGCGAGAGAATTTCAACGGCAGCATTTCGATAGGAATCGGGCTAGAATCCTCAAATGACTTCATAAGAAATTTCTGCATCAACAAAGGATTTGGAACAAAAGCTTTTATGCAAGCGGTGGATATCCTCAAAAAGCATGACATTACTTTTCATTCATACATCTTACTAGGCAAGCCTTTTCTATCGACTTACGAAGATATAGAAGATACGCTTCGTACTATTCGACTTACGATTAGCCTAGGAGGTATAGCGATTGTAAGATTAGTCAACCTCCAAGCACACACTCTTGTTCACTGGCTTTGGGAGAGAAATATGTATGCATTACCTAGACTTTGGTCAGCCTTAAGGGTCCTTGAAGATTTGACTCCAACGGAAAGATCGAAAGTTTGGATTAAAGGAATTGATAAGGATATGCCACCTGCAATTGCATATGCGATGAATTGCGAGGAATGTACCTCGACAGTTCATAATGCTCTAGTTGGGTGGAACATAACTAGAGACTACCATATCATCAAACAGATTATTGATTGTTGCGATTGTAAAATAGGCTGGGAGAAGACCTTAGAAGAACCATCAGAAAGAAATGAAAAACGAATACTAGAGACTTATGAAACGATATTTGATGAAATGCAACAACAATCGCTGTAGGTATAGAGCATGATACAAGAGAACTATACTAGACTAAACCGTGAAGCATGGGACACAGAATCAAGGGAATATCAAGAAGCCCACCGAGAAGAACTGGATCTAAACCTAGAAGATATTTTTTGGGGATTTGGATTGAGCAAGGAATCGGAGCTTAGTGTTTTGGGGAACGTTTCGGGAAAGGCAATATTGGAACTGGGTTGTGGTGGTGCCCAGTGTTCTGTTTCATTATCTAGACATCATGCTTTTTGCATAGGCTTAGACGTTTCCAGGAATCAGCTACAATTCGCCAGAGAACTAGTGGAATTACTCGATGTAGATATTCCATTAGTATTGGCAAATGGTGAAGATTTGCCATTTTCCGACAGTTGTTTTGACATAGTTTTTTGCGTTTTTGGCGCAATAGGATTTATAGATGCCCGTCGATCCTTCAAAGAAGTTTTTCGGGTCCTTAGACCCGGCGGGCTTTTTGCATTCAGCTGGTATCATCCGTTTTTTGACTGTTTTCCAAGAAAAGGAGAGAATCAACTGAAGGTCATAAAAAGCTATTTTGATAGATCGTCTCTTGTTGAACACAAGAAGAAGATAGATGGAACTGTCATCACGTACATTGAGTTTCACCATACATTAAGCGACTATTTCGATATGCTCACGCAAGCGGGTTTCACTATTATTGGATTGATTGAGCCTGAATCTCCAAAAGAAGATGCTCCAACCACATGGTCAGAAGCCCCTCTATACAAGATTAGAATGATTCCATCAACTATAGTCCTGAAAGCACGCAAACCCAGCTCCAGTGTGAATGGCTTATGAAAATAATTGCTTCACTGTTATAGTAATAATATGTTATCCTCCAAAGATTTGAAGGATGGTAATAACAATGGTTTCGTTAAAAACGAATTTTGCTGGCATAGAACTACGAAATCCCGTGGTTGTTGCTCCTTCTCCGGCCACCGAAACTGTCGCAAACATTATAAAATGTGAGCGCGCTGGCGCAGCTGCCGTCATCACGAAGTCTATTGCGGATTATGAGAAAACCGAATCAAGATTAGGTCAAAGGAGAGTACTTTTTTCAGAGGAATATTCCCCTAGTTTTCTCACTTGGATAATATCCTCGTATGAACGTGAAACCTATCCACTCAGATATGGGATCGACCTGATCAAAGCTGCAAAGAAGCATGTCAATATTCCCGTAATTGGCAGTGTAACAGCATTAACATACGAGAAAGACGCTTGGCACTCAGCTTCTCTCGCATTAGAGGAGGCTGGAGCAGATGCAATTGAACTTTCTCTATACTATTTGCCTCATCCTTGCACTTCACATAATACGGAAAAGTTGGTCAATTTGTTCGAATATCTAAGCAACGAAATATCGATTCCATTGATTCCAAAATTGCACATTGAAATCCCTGCTAATTTTGCCGTAAACTTACTTAAGAATTCAAGAGTCGATGGTGTTTCATATCTGGACTCGATAGAAGTGCCCCCACCAATTGACGTCAAAGGAAAGGGAGTTCCTCGTCATATTTACGTAGAGAAACCCAACATCTGTTCGGTCTTTGGAAATTGGCAAAAGCCATTGACTTTGAGATATACTTACATACTTGCAAAATCAACCCGATTCCCACTTTGTGCAGGAGGAGGACTTCTAGACGGGTCTGATGCTATCGAACTTATTATGTTAGGCGCAACAATAACCCAGTTTGCAAGTTCCATTATGGCACATGGATATGGATGGATTACAAGAATTATTGATGATATGACCAATATCTTGAACTGCCTGCGATGCGAAAACGTTAACGAAATCCGGGGTTTATCATATCGTTACTTCGGAGAAACGAGTGAAACATTATTCTTGAATGTAAAAGCCGCAATCAATCAGAAGCTTTGCATCCATAGCGGAGAGATCACGCCTCGCGGTGTAATCCGATGCAGAAGATGCCTAGATTTGGCTATTTGTGATGCTATTTTCGAAAAAGAGGGAATCATAAGGGTAAATCAGAAACTATGTGAAGGATGTGGCTTATGCGTTGCTGTTTGTCCAGAAGAAGCCATCAAGCTACTTCGTAGTGAATCGACCTTGCAACGAGGCAGGGTCGGTGAGGAAACATGACTGGAATGTTTCCTCACTAGGAAAAGGAATAGATGATTTTCGGAAGCGCTATTACAAACGCGGCTAAACAGCAAATCAAACCCGCCACAACAAAAACATGTTCAATGTTTGATAACAGAATCACGAGTACCGCCATCAACGGTCCTATTACGTGTCCCAGATTTTCATATACTTCCCTTCTACTCCTTTTCAGTTTAAGTGAAGTAGCAAAATCTAATACAAATGCAGTTCCCCCACCCACACCTGTCAAAAACCATAACAGTAACGTATACTCAAGCTTGTCTGCTACAGCTATTAATACAATAGAGACTGAAGATACTATGTGCCCCAAAACGGGATAACTCAATCTGAAAGTATGTATCAAGGCCGCGTCAATTCCGTAACCTATCCAGCCAATTACAAATAATATTCCCGCTAGTTCCAAGGAGGAGTTGAACTTTACACTCAAGAGATAGATCAGGAAATAGCAGTACATAAAATAATGAGTATGGTGCAAAAACTCAAACAATAGAAGATATTTCGCTTCAGAGGGTTCGCTTTCTTGCCCTCTAGATCGATTACCGGATTTATTTACTTTTCCTACAGTCGGCGGAAACGTAGATACTAGGAAGCATATTGCAATTGCAAGTATCGCAATTGTGAAGGAGTATAGAGTAGTAATCCCAGCAGCAGCAAAGCCAAGAATTCGGGAAATATTCTTTACGGACGAATTGATCCTAACGGAATTCTTATATAAAGATCGAACCGTCTGAATCAATGTATTGGAAGATAATAGTGATACACCTAGTAACCACATGTTCCCAAGAATCATAGAAGATGCCAATAATAATAACGATGGTGCAAGCAATACCATAGGAAAAGGGGTATGCCAATTCTTGTCATCTAGTTTCAAGGAATCCTTAATCACATATCCTAAATGATATAAGGATGCGAATAAACCGATGAGCCATATCGGAGTGTTGTGATAGAGAAGGAGTATGGGTACACCAAGTTCTACCATACCTGCAAAGAATGTGAGCAGATAGTGCGGAATGACGGTGTATCTCGAGTCACTCATTTCGACTTACCATTTGTCCGTTGAACTGTCTCCTTCTATTCTGAATAAAAGCTAGAATATGATCCCTCACATTCGGTATATAGCCCGTTTGTCCATACGGATAGTAGTCTGACCTGATTCTTATGAGTAGACCACATCTAGTGAGATTATCCAGTATTTCTTTTATTTCACGATCGCTGAGCGGAATACTTTTAAACTTGCTGAAAATTCCGTAATCGAATACTTCCTTTGCGATTTTGTAGGTAGCCGAATCACCCTCACAACGCTTAAGGAAGTCACAACGTAACTCGACCACATAATCTAACATTTCATCTGCTGAAACGCCTAAAGACCACATCTTCTCGGCCTTTTGCAGGAAGATTCTAACTAAGCTCTTGTTATCAACGAGTGTAACATCGAATCTGAATTCGGGAAGGGACGGCCAAAATACTACTGCTACTCTATCATCAATCACGTAAAACTTTTCGCGTATATATTTACTTTCTAAGATTCTAAGTCTGACACCTAGCTTCTGTACGTCTCTTCTATTAAGCAGATATCCAAATGCTAAGAAAGTCAACTCGTCTGAGATTCTTCTGTACTTGATTCCTGCTTCGAGTTTACATTTGAGGCTTTCCCAAACGACTGGTAAATTTGGTGTCCATTTGGGAACTACTACTCCGAAGATTTCATGAGAAGCGTTCATTATGCATTCAGACAATAATGCAGACAAATGCTGTTGGTCTCCAATGTATGTCAACCCCTCAGCAGTTCTCCGATCAGACTTTGATGAAAAAATTTTGGTTAAACTGTTACACAACTTTTTGTACTCATAGAACTTCTTCTTTTCCTCTCCAGGCAGATGACCCACATCTTCTTCAGATATTTCATGAAAACGTAACTCTGACCAGATGAAGTCATCGAATAGTGTTTTTGCAAGGATGATTGGACTGATGCTGAAGTAGTATTTATTTCCATCCTCATCGTTTTCTTCATACATATAACCCTTTTCAAGGAGCCAACTAATGCTCGCTTCAAGGTTATTTTTATCGCTGGATCTGATCAAAGAACTGGAGGAAGTAGGACTGTGCCTTAGAATGTATAAGTAAATATGTGCCACAAGTGAGGGAAAACCCATTTTCACTAGTATTTCCTCAGCTTTTACTTCGTCTTCGTTGGAAACACCATTCTGATGAGCCATTTCCATTTCCTCACTCGCAATTCCATTTTAGTGTTTCCCATGAGTATAAACCTTTGTTATCACTGAAGTTTTGCGTTTTTATATTTTTAGCTTGCGGTAGATGGTTTCCGGTTTTGTCCCTCAGCTAAACTTCCAGTAGACCTAGTTCACAAGCCTCCTGAGGCATTGATGTTTCACCCAGCGGCAGACACCGCCCAGCGTAGCGAGGCACCTTCCCAAGCGATTTGAGGCTTTCCTTGTGAATTGACGTAGGATGATTAGGAGAGTATAGGCGGTGAAGATCAGGTGCCAGTGTGTAATGGCTCCTGGACTCTTCCGCATCTGATTCTCCTCTAATCCTAGATTCTGTTTCACGTTGCGGTAGAAAATATCAGGCTTATTCAAAAATCAGTTTTTCATGAACCGATACCTGTCTAAGAAGCAAAAAGATTAAGGAATTTACCAATTGGACATGACACTTTATTACCAAAAGGAATTTTGAATAACTCTAAATATTTATGGTTTGCCTCACCTTGTGGGCTTCAAGCACCTGCCTATCTGATCATTCCAGCCTGTTGGTAACGTAGAAGAGGAAGCCGTCCTCCTCCTTGGAGATGACCAGCTTGACGTTCCCCCCATAGGCATCCATACTTCAAGGCCGTACAGAGTGAAGGCTTCACTCTTAACCTTCACTGTCTTAAAGCTTTTTTCGGGTAGGAACTCAGCGAGCTGAGTCACGTTCATCTTCTGTTCCCCATGCATGATGGACTATTCGGTTGGACTCGGTCTGAGTAACCCAATCCCACCCTCTAGCCCTCGCAGCTTCAACGATTTGACGACAGAAGAACCAGCTGTCGAATACTAAAATCGTCCTCGTGTCTGCTGGAGGCGTGAATGGCTTCCTCTGCTCGCAGGCCAAGCTGGGTTTTAGTCTTAAAGGCTCGTCTATACTTGAGACATGTCCCCTTCTTCACGTAGAGGTCTAAGCGCACGGGGTATTCAACTTTACCGTCGATGTAGTGGGTGGTAACCGGATCGTGACCCCAGACAGCCTTGCCTCTAGAGCTGTCGTAGTGGTATCCAGCATCTTCTATGTGGAGACCAGTCTTCTTGTTGATGGCGTCCTATAGTATGAAGAAGCCCGTAGAGCCTTCGGAAACATGGAGGTTCTCCCTGACGACGGCTAACCTTTTAGCCTCAAAGAGTTGAAGAAACCAAGGCGAAGCGGTGAGGAAACGGTTGAGGGGGACTCTGGTCCTTGAACTCCACGAAGCATTCGTTTATAGCCTCCACGTTCTTCCTACTCTCACAAGCCACAAGCCCTGGGATGTAGGTGGAAAAGTTCCTGTACTGAAGCTCGGAGAAATGAGGCTTAAACTGTTCCAGAATACCCTCCACAATGCCGACAGCAGACGGAACAAGCATTCCCGAAAACCTCCTAGCTGAACCTAAGCTAACATAGCACACTGCGACCAAAAAAGCCTTAAATCCGAAAAACGCAAAACTTCAGTTATCACTAATGAAGAAAGGAATAATTATCCCTATGAACACAATGTAACGAAGAGCGGACATGTTGAATACTCAAGCGGCATACTTCAGGGATGTAGGGTTTTCCAATGAAACAGCCAGCAAGCTCGCGGGATTTTTAAGTGAACGTCTCAAACTAAAAGAAGAAGACAAGGGAACTGTGATAGAATATCTTAAAAAAAGAAGACAGAAAGTTAGAGGAAAAGAACGATTCGGAATTGTATTTGACGCAACCCATTATTGTAACTTGATTTGCAGGCACTGTGCAGTGAATGCTAATTTGACTACAAAATCTTCGAGTCAAATTCAATTCGAGACGTCAACCGAGGATGTTCACACCATAATTGACAAGGTAGGTGATTATTCGCGCTCAAGAAAGTATCCCATTTTCTTCATGTTTGGTGGTGGTGAGCCTACTCTAAGACCCGATTTTGAGGATATTGTTAGATATGCGTGCAAGAAGTTCGGGGAAGGTAGTGTAGGGTTCAATACAAACGGCACAACCCTTTCGCTAGATGATCTACTAAGACTGAAACATGTGAGCACTATTGAAATAAGCTTAGATGGTTTTGAAGAATATCACAATAGTTGGAGAGGTCCCGAGAAGATATCTTCAGTAAGCAACCCCTATAGGAGAACAATCGATCTTGTTCTGTCTGCTGTCCAGCACAGAGCAATGCAGGAAAAAATAGAGGTTACTTCCATAGCTACAAAAGACAATATAAGCCAGATTCCAAGATTTATTGCTTACATTTTTTCATTGGGTGTCAGAAACTACAGTATTCACAGGGCGATGCCTGTTGGTAGAATGATACACTGTCTTAACAAAATTCCGAATATGAGCGAGTATGCTGAATTGTTTGTTGCGACCGCCAAAATAGCAAATGAAGTATGTATGAATGATTTACATGTACACCATTCGCTAGAGTCTATTTATTCAGCCCTTCTGTTAGGCGAGGACCTGCATTTGACATTTCTTCCTATGGCTTCTGGAAGGCATTCAATAGGTATCGATCCTCATGGCAATGTCCATTTTGATCCATGGTGCATGGTTAGACCATATGATAAGTTAACTCCTGGATCCTTGCTGGACTCCAATGCTAGACTAGCAGATTTCTTGGAAACAGAAGGAAGTGCGATGAAAATTGTTGATGACCTTTCAAAGAAGAAATTTAGATGCAAAAGGTGCCTTATGCAGTGTGGAGGAGGTATGCGATTCAATGCAATGGCAACTTATATCGCTAAGCTTACAGAACTTGTGGAGACAGATATCCTTGAATCACATCTATTGGCTGGTCTATCGCAAATCGATCCAGCTTGCCCACTTTCTGAAGAAATCTAGAAACCATGAAACGGAAAATAAGATTTAAATCCGTGGGGCGTTATGTTATAAATCGTAGAAGCCTAATTGAGATATGGCTTTAGGAACTAAGGGAGCCTTGATGTTAGAAACTAAGGAAATAGAAGCAAAAAGCTTGTTAACACGAAGCAGGCTTCCCGCTTCTGATTACTGCATAAACCCATATGTGGGTTGTTCTCATGCTTGCGTGTATTGCTATTCCAGATTTATGAGAAGATTCTCAGGACATTCAGGTGAGAAATGGGGAACGTTTGTAGATGTAAAGATAAATGCTAGAGAAATTCTGGAGAAAAACATGGCACGAAATCCAAAAAAAGGAGTTGCTTTGGTTGGCAGTGTTACCGATGCATATCAGCCTTTAGAAAGGAAGTACAAAGTGACCAGTGGTATTCTTGAGGTGTTACTAAAGTATAAATTTCCCTTTTCAGTCCTCACAAAATCAGACCTTGTACTTCGAGATATAGACTTGCTCAAGCAATGCGACGATTGTAGCATAGGTTTGACAATTACGACATTGGATGAAAATGTTCGAAGTCATTTCGAACCTTATTCTTCATCACCAGCACAAAGGGTCGAAGCCCTAAAAACGCTCCACGAAAATGGAATCAGAACCTATGTCTTCATAGGTCCCATATTGCCCTATTTGACAGATATTAGGTCCATTGTCGCTGCTGTCCACAATTATGTGGATGAAGTTTGGGCAGAGACCCTAAACATCAGATGCGGAAACTGGATGGACAT
>Ga0172364_10005233_pt1 | contig 10331 bp, 5 predicted proteins | sample LakKivSesite10cm_FD_114545 | JGI IMG/M metagenome (GOLD analysis project Ga0172364, IMG submission 114545) | Sediment microbial communities from Lake Kivu, Rwanda - Sediment site 10cm | ecosystem: Environmental > Aquatic > Freshwater > Lake > Sediment | place: Rwanda: Western Province, Lake Kivu... | reverse complement strand
GGGGAACCGTCGGGACTGGTTCCCGTCCCTTCAGCCCTCTCCCAACCAGACAAGGGGCAGGGAGGGTCTCAAGGCACATAGCGGAGGGGGGCCCCACTCTCTGACGTGGGGGGAACCGTCGGGACTGGTTCCCGTGCCTTGAGACCCTCCCTGCCCCAAAAAAACGCCCCCTTTCCTTCTGGAAAAGGGGCGAGAAAGGAGGGGTTTATAGGGGGTAAAAGGGGGTCAATGGGAGAAAAAACTTTTGTATTTCTGCCCAAAGCACTCGGCCATAAAAGCCACGCGGTTATCCGAACCGGTCAGGATCAGATCGACTTCGGTTTCTCCGATCACCCAGCTCGACCTGAATTCCAGCAGACCAGAGCCCAGGGCCCGTCCCCAGTATTCCTGCCTGTCCTGATAGGTCCGGTCGAGCCAGATGGTCCGGTCATCAACCGGAAGTCCGAATCTCTGGGCCAGGTAATTCTTGGCTTTCATGAAATCCGAAATGTAATAACTGTTATCGGTAAAAGTATCCAGGATAAAAAACCGGGCTGCGGTCAGCTGGTCCTGCACAAACACGTATTCCACCAGACAGCGTCGATTGGCAATTTCTCTCTGGTACTGAAAAACCTCTGATTCTCCAGATTTTTCCCGGGCCAGCGGCTCCCCTTCGACATCCATAAGCTTCTGACCGGACATCCCCCACAGGTGCGGAAACTCTATTTCCTGGCTGAAGTCCAGCTCGCGCGGTTCAGTCACACTTTCTCCATTGTAAATCAAGCTGGCATTAACCGTGGGAAAGAGTTTCCTCAAACCAGGCTCCCAGACATACCCGGCCAGGGTCTTCTGTTTTTCGGGGTGGTAATAGTAAACAAAAATCCAGTTGTGCCGGAACCTGACGGCGCTGGCCTGAGTCAGGATGGCTCCCCGGGGAGCGCTGACAACAACGGGGCTGCGGTCATCCGGGTCAAGATGCAAGCCGGTCTCCGGAGCAATCACCTGGTACTTCCTGGGCTGGGCCAGCAGGGAGCCGGTCAAAACCATCGTTAATATGAAGAGACCCGCCATCCATCTTCCGGCTGCGGATTTTTTCGTCATGGCCTCTTTTACCCTTTCTCACGCCTCTGGAGCGCCGTATTCGTCCCCATATTAAACCATCCAGAATCCCGGACAATACCCCCTCCTGATGATTCGGGGGGTGAGATTATTTAACCCTTAAAGGGATGATTAAAAAAGAATAAAAGGCAGGTGGAGAGCCAGCGAGAGGATTCGAGCCTCCGACCCGCTGATTACGAATCAGCTGCTCTGCCGGCTGAGCTACGCTGGCTTCATCCGGAAATCAGGGAAAGATTATAGCACAGCCCCGCCGGGGGCGACAATCTGACCGCCGGTCGGAGTTTTCCATAAAAAATGGGGTCTGCTCTTCAAAAATGCCCCTTATTTGATTACAATACCCATCTTAAAGCCAGGCCCGCTGGTGGGAGGAACTCAAGCTCGCTCAGACGAGAACCAACCCCAGAGCAGTTGCCGGCTGATCCCGGGAAGGAATAAGGCCAGATGTTCATAAAGAAACTGGAAGTTCAGGGCTTCAAATCATTTGCCGAGCGCACAAAAATTCTCTTTCACCCCGGCATAACGGCCATCGTCGGGCCCAACGGAACCGGCAAGAGCAATATCGTCGACGGTATCCTCTGGGTTCTGGGCGGCCTGCGTCTGAAGTCCGTCCGCGGTGATAGAACTGAAGATTTTATTTTCAACGGCAACGCCAAGCGGCCGCCACTCAGCATGGCCGACGGCGTCATCACCCTGGGAAATGAAGAAGAGCTGGTTATTTCCCACCGGGTCTTCCGCTCAGGAGAAAGCGAATACCGGCTGAACGGAAAGGCCGTGCGGTTAAAAGATATTCAGGATGAGCTCTGGAAGCATTCGATCGGTGAAAAAGAATATTTTGTCATAGAACAGGGGGCCATAGGCTCCTTTGTCACTTCCAAACCGCAGGAAAAGAGGTTGCTGATAGAAGAGGCAGCCGGCACCGCTTATTACAAGGATAAAAAAAGGCAGGCCCAGAACAAGCTGGAATCGAGCGAGCAGAACCTCATTCGCCTGGAAGACATTATCATCGAAGTGGAAAAATCAAAAAATTCTCTCTACCGCCAGGCCCTGGCCGCGGCCCGGGTCCGTCGCCTGCGGGAAAGACAGCGTGAACTCACCACCCATCACTATTACCGTAGGATGAGGCAGCTGGAAAAAGCTCTGCAGGAAGTCCAGGACAGCCTCCAGCAGGCGGAAGCCAGAGAGCAGGAAGCTCTGGACGCCGTCCGGGATGTGGAAAAAGAACTGGCCAGGAAGAGAAAAGAGCTATGGGACCTGGAAAAGCTGCTCAAGGACCGTCAGGAGCGGACCTTCAGCCTGAAATCGCAGCTGTCGCGGCTGGAGGGAGAGATCGAACGGGAGAGCAAGCGGCTCGAATATCTGGAAACGTCCAGAAAGAAAGCTGAAGCCGACCGGGTCGAACTCCAGAACGAAATCAAGGTCCTGGAAGAAGAAAAAACTGCCCTCATTGCCCGGCTGGCCGAACTACAAAAATCGCTGGAAACAACCACCGTCAAGGTTGAAGAGAAAAGAACTGTGCTGGAAGAAGTCGCCCGCCTGACAGCCGCCGAGGAAGAGCTTCTGACCGGGCTGCGCCGCGAACAGATGCGGAAAATTCAGGAAATGACCGAAATCCGCAACAATTTTTACCGGCTGGAAAAGGAACAGGAGCTTTTTCTTAAAGCGGCCGAAAAACACTCCCGGGAAAAAGAAGATTATCTGGCCCAGAAACAGCAGATAGAAAACCGCCTGGCCGAGCTGCAGACAGAACTCGAAAGCAGCCGGGAAGAAAAGGAGCGGCTGCAATCGACTCTGGCCGACCTGACCCAGAAGCTCCACTCGATAAACCAGAAATTGACCGGCCTGGAAGAAGGCCTGTCCCGGCTCAACCGGAAAATAGAAGAAACCGGACATCAGCTTCAGGCGCTGGAAAAGATAGCCGAGGTGGAGCGCGATTCGACCGAGCGCACCCCGGTGCCGGGAGCCCTGGGCTGGTTCTCAGAACTGGTGGAAATTCCAGAAGAGGCAGCGGCCCTTTTTGACCTTTTCTGGAAAGAAGAGGCCCGGGCCCAGGCTTTTCTCCTGGAAAAATTCAAGGAAAACATCCCGGCCGGCGACCGGAAGACCCTGCTTCTTTTGTCCGAGAAGACGGGTCGTCAGGTGCCGGACAGTCTGCTCCAGGCTGAGGGAGTGCTCGGACTCCTCAAGCAGAAAATAAAAGCCAGGCCGGAACTTGAAAGATACATTTCCTCTCTCCCGGAAGCGATAATTGTCAGGGACCTGCTGACGGCCGTCCGGCTCTGGGAACGGTATCCTGATTTTAACTTCATCACGGTCAATGGCGACCTGCTCCAGTCTTCAGGCTTGCTCAGGACCGGCCAGAAAAAAGAAGGATTGTTTGCCCTGAGCCAGGAAAAAAGACGCCTGCAGCAGGAGTTAAGTCGTCTCCAAGAAGAAAAGGAACCGCTGCTTAAAGAAATTGAACTGATAACCTCAGACCGGGCCGACCTGGAAAAGAAGCTGGAAGAGACCGCAAGCGGCCTGCGAGAGTCTGAAAAGAGAATCTCCGACCTGGAACGGGAAAATAAATTTGTCCGGCTTGAACTCCAGAAAATCTCAACCCCCCTGCAAATTCTGGAGAAAGAGGAGAAAATTCGGCAGAAAGAACAAGAAGCTTTGCTCCGGCAGAAGTCAGAAGCCCAGCTCGGACTTGAAGCCATCGAGGCGGCGCTGGAAGAGATCAAACATAAAATCAGGGAGAGAGAAGAGGCCTTAACTCTGGCCAGGGAGAATCAAAAAACCGAAGAAGAAAGAGCTTTCGAGCTTCGCTCCGAATTTAACCTTCTTCAGGAAAAAATTAACAGCAGCCGCCACAGCCTTCAGTCTCTGGAAAAAAGACACCAGGCAATCGCCAGTAAACTGGGAATCCTGGAAATGGAAGTTTACACCGGCCAGGAAGAAAAGGAACGTCTGGTCAGGTTGATCGAAGAGCTGAAACAGAAAGCCACCCAGCTGGAAACAGAAGCCAGGAAGGAAGAAGAAGGGCTGCTGGAGCAGGACCGTCAGGTTCCCGACCTTCAGAAAGAGCTGGAAGAGATGGAAACCCGGCTGAGCCAGCTCAGGAACCAGGAGGAAAGAGCCCGCGAGGAAAAAACACGGCTTGAAATCCGGCGGGCAGAAGTCGAAAGAGACCAGGTCAACCTGGAGGAAACCTGCTGGCAGGAATTGAAGAAAAATCTCCTGGAACTGAAGCAGGAAATCGAGACCGAAGGACAAGAACCCCAGCCGGGAGTCGAGAGTGAAGAGCTGGCCCGGGTGCTGTCCGAAGGAGGAGAAGAAGGCGAAGAGGAAACCCCGGAAAAGACGGAAGAAAAATCCGAAGAAAAGCCGAGAGAACGACGACGGGGCAAGCCGCCCGTCCCTGTCCGGGAGCTGAGCGATGAAGACCTGGAAAAAGAGCTGGAAGCAGTCGGCGACGCTCTGCAGCGCCTGCGTCAGGTCAACATGATGGCTGAGGAAGAATACCTGGAACAGAAAAAAAGATATGACTTTCTGATCCAGCAGCGGCAGGATCTTCGCGACTCCATCAACTCCACCCAGGAGGCCATCAAGAAAATAGACGAGGAAAGCAAGAGCCAGTTTCTCAGGGCACTGGACGAAGTCAATAAGAATTTCCAGGAAATTTTTGCCCTTCTTTTCCGCGGGGGCACAGCCGAAGCCAAGCTGCTGGAGCCAGAAAATCCGCTGGAAAGCGGGGTTGAAATTGTGGCCCAGCCTCCCGGAAAGAGGGTGCAGAATCTGACCCTGCTATCCGGAGGCGAAAAGTCGCTGACCAGTCTGGCCTTTCTGTTCGCCCTGTTCCGTTACAAGCCCTCGCCGTTCTGTATCCTGGACGAAGTCGATGCCGCCCTGGACGAGGTCAATCTGGGCCGTTTCCTGAACCTGATGAAAGCCATCAAACACCAGACCCAGTTCATCATCATCACCCATAATTACAAAACCATGGAAGTGGCAGATTACATCTACGGCACGACCATGGAAGAACCGAACGTCACCCGTGTCTATTCAGTCAAGATGGAGAGAAAAGAAGCCGCCAATGCCGGGGAAGAATCCGTTGCGGGCAGCGGGCCGATGCCGGAACCAGAATCAGGAGAGCAATCGTCAAAGCCCTTCCCCACCACTTCCGAAGACGAAATAGAACCGATAGAAGAGCTAAAAGAAGAGAACTGACAGCCCCGCACAAACTCTTTGACTGAAACGCCGGCTTTAAGTTATCATCTCTGGCGATGTTTTTCAAAGCCGGTTCGAATCTTTATCAACTTTCCCCGAACCTGGCTTCTCCCGTTTTCTTCCCGACCCAAATCGCAATCACCATAAGGAGGCGTCATGACTTTTTACCTCTACATCATCCTGGGTTATCTGCTCGTTCTTACGGTCATAAATTTCCTCCGGGCCAGGAAAGTCAAGAGCCAGGAGGATTTTATGGTGGCCGGCCGCAAGCTCAAGTGGTCGGTTATGGTTTTCACCCTGATCTGCACCTGGATAGGCTCGGGCACCTTCATTTCCGGGGCTGAATTCGCCTCCAAAGCCGGGTTTTCAGCCCTCTGGCTGGCCGCCGGAGCCTGGGTGGGCATCATCATCATCTACTTCCTGGCGGCCAAGATCCAGACTTTCGGCCAGTACACCATCGGCGACATCCTGGAAGTCAGATACGGACCCCTGGCCCGGCTGTTCGGAGCCATCGCTCTGGTGATCTCCTTCACAGCTATCGTTTCCTATCAATTCGTCGCTGGCGGGTTCATCCTGAATGTAGCCACCGACGGGGCAATCTCCGACCAGATGGGAATTTATCTGGCCGCCACTTTCGTCATTCTGTTCACAGCGCTCGGCGGCATGGTGGCTGTTGCTTATACCGACCTGCCCAACGGAATCATCATCGTTCTGGCCTGTTTGCTGTCGGTTCCCTTTGTCTATGCCGCCGCCGGTGGTCTGAGCGGGGCCCAGGCCAGTCTTTCTCCCGGATACTTCGCCGCGGTTAATGAACAGTTCGGAGCCAACCCCACCCTCAAGGCCCTTGGCTATTTCCTGTCGACGATGTTTCTGCTTCTTGGCGTCCAGAGCATGTACCAGAAATTCTACAGCGCCCGCAGTCCGAAGGACGCCAAAAAAGCCGTGGTCTTCTGGACCATCGGAACGGTCTTTGTGGAAACGGTGGTGGTAATCATAGCCGTCTTCTCTTACAGCATGTTCAAGGACCAGATCAATCTGAGCATCCCCAAGGAAGGCGGTAAAGTGGTACTGCTGGCCGCCCGCAACCTGGTTCCGCCGCCCATCGGGGTGCTGCTGCTGGGCGCGGCCTGCGCCGTGGTTATTTCCACCGGAATGAATTACCTGCTCTCCCCTTCGAGCAACCTCATCCGCGACATTTACCAGAGGTTCATCAACCGCCAGGCCGAGGACCGCAAGCTGGTGGCATTGCAGAAGCTGTTTATTGTTATCATCGGAGTTATCGCCTTCTTTTTTGCCCTGCGTCTGAAATCGGTTCTGGAGATGAGCTACTTCGCCTACACAATTTACGGAGTGGCCATCACTCCCGCCCTGATCGCCGCCCTGGCCTGGAAAAGAGCCACCAGGGCCGGGGGGCTGGCCTCCATCATCTCCGGCACTGTGGTCAGCGTCGGGATGAAGGTCCTGGCTGAGGTCCTTCCTCCGGAAAAAGTCCCGGAAGGCGACCCCTGGGGTGTTCCGCTGATTTTCCCGGCCCTGGCCGTTTCTCTACTGAGCCTGATTGTAGTCAGCCTCCTGACCAAACCCCCGAAGGAAGAAGAACTGGCCACATTCTTTCCAAAAAAATAAACCTGGTTGATGAATACCGGAATTATTTTCAGCCGGCGCTTCGCTCTTCACCAGATGGGCGAAGAACACATAGAAAGTCCGCTGCGGATTATCGCCCTCAACGAGCTCCTGGAAACGCGGCTGAAATCGGGATTCAGGATCATCGAGCCCAGGCCGGCCTCCCGCGAAGAAATAGAAACGGTTCATCTGCCCGATTACGTGTCTTTTCTGGCCGAGACCGCCGGTAAAGACAGCACCTTCCAGTTCGACCCTGATACCATCGCCGGACCTTATACCTACGAAGCGGCCTGCCTGGCCGCCGGGTCCGGACTGACCGCCGCCGACCTGATCCTCGAAGGGAAACTGGATAATGCCTTTGCCCTGGTAAGGCCTCCCGGACATCACGCCGAAAGTCACCGGCCACTGGGTTTCTGCTTCTTCAATAACCTTGCCATTACTGCCGAATACCTCAGGCGCCGGAAAGGAATCAGGCGGATCCTGGTTGTTGACTGGGACCTCCATCACGGGAACGGCACCCAGAAAACCTTTTACGACACATCAGACGTACTATATATCTCCCTTCACCAGAGCCCGCTTTTTCCTGGCACCGGGTCGGCCTCTGAAGTCGGAGAAAAAGCGGGAGTGGGTTACAACCTTAATCTGCCACTCGGGCCCGGAAAGACAGATGAGGACTATCTTTATATCTTTGAGAAAGTCATTCTGCCGGTGGCCCAAAGCTATCAGCCGGAGTTTGTGCTGGTTTCAGCCGGGTTTGACATCATGAAGTGGGATCCCTTGGGGCGGATGGAAATTACTGCCGAAGGCTGTGGCCATATCAGCCAGATATTGACTGATATAGCGGCCCGCTGGGCTTCAGGCCGGCAGATAGTTTTCCTTGAAGGCGGTTACAACCTGAAGGAGCTCAAAGAGGGGGTGGAAGAAGTTTGCCTGAGACTCAACGGAGCCAGGCGTTGTGAACTCCCCGACCTCCACTGTCCTCCTTTGCTGGCCGATGAAATCAGGCCCTATCTTAAGATTTTCAGAAATTACTGGAAGGAGATTCCGGAAATTTAAGATTTCGAGCCGGTTAGCCGCCTGGAAACGGGTTGTATCCCTGTATCTCCGGCTCGCCGGGTTCGGTTGCCCTGTTAGCTGGACCGGAACCTCGAGCGCCGCCGCAGAAAAAGAGCACAGGAAGGTATTATAGCCGGGCTTACTCCCCGGGAATAGACCAGACCAAAGTCACCCCGGTGTAGGGGCGGCAAGCTGGCTAATTATAGGGGCAGAATACCGGTTTAGATGACAGACCGTCATCCAGAATAGACACCCTCCGGGTCAAAAGCGGTCTTCTTTCCCCGTTATCGGGTCGTCAAAATTGGCACAAATTATGCACATATAGGGGTGTAAAGGAGCTTAAGATGAGAAATAAGAGATTTTTCCTGATTGCGGGATTAATCCTTCTGGTGACTTTATATGCTCCCTTGAGGGCCCAGGAAGAGCAGCCTCAGATGGAACAACCCCAGGAAGAGACCAGATATACCAACGAGTCTGTCGGCCGGGTGAGCTTCCTCGAGGGCAAGGCTTTTATCCAGAGAGCTGCCGACGTCGGTTATGAAGAAGCCGTGGTCAACGACCCGGTGGCTGAAGGCGACCGTCTGGGGACGGCCGAAGGCCGGATGGAAATCCAGTTCGGCCGCCGCAATTATCTCAGACTCGACAGCGACACCAAGCTGGATATCATGAATCTGCCCCGAAAAGATAATGACCTGATCAAGTTCCGCCTCTGGTCCGGCCATGTTTATTTCACCATAAACAATCTTAACCGGGAAAAGGGCATTGAAATCCATACTCCGGATTCTTCTTTCTACGTCCTGGAAAAGGGCCTTTTCCGCATCGATGTGGAAGAAGGCCGGGGGACAGAAATCCTGGTCTTCAAGGGGCTGGTGGAAGCTGCCGGCGAGCAGAATTCCTACCTGGTCAAGGGAGAGCAGCGGCTGGAAATAGCCGAAGGCCGTTTTGCTTCCAGGCCGGTGGGTTTCCGGCCGGTGGCTGATGATGGTTTCGACCGCTGGAACCAGGCCCGCGACCAGCAGACCAACCGAATTTACGCCAGGCGTTATCTTCCAGAAGACCTGGCCGATTATGAAGGCGAGCTGAACGAGTACGGCGACTGGGTCTATGTGGCCCCCTATGGTTATGTCTGGGTGCCCCGGGGAGTGGATGATGACTGGCGCCCGTATTATTACGGACGCTGGGTCTGGATGCCACTCACCGGCTGGACCTGGGTCCCTTACGAACCCTGGGGCTGGGTAGCCTTCCACTACGGGCGCTGGCACTGGGCTCTGGGCATCGGCTGGTACTGGATTCCCCATTATGTCTGGGGTCCGGCCTGGGTCAGCTGGTGGTGGGACATGGACTATTTTTGCTGGGCACCACTTGGCTGGTATGGCTATCCGGTGGTTGTAATCAACAACGTTTTCTACGATAGATACGTCGGGCATTATCCAGTTCATTCCAGGGCGCTGGTAGCCGTCAGGAAAGACCAGCTCCGGGCCCGCGACATTTCCCGGGCTGCTCTGAGGCCTGAAAATCTGAGGGCCGCCAATCTGGACAAGAAAATTACCATGACCAGCAGACAGCTCCCTTTCCGTCCGGAAGGCTCTAAATTGACAGTAGAAAAACTGGACGGGAAGAGGGTTCTGGTGAAGCAGGACAATCAGGGAGCTGGCCTGAGACAGGGTTTAACCGGGTCGCCCGGAAAAATTTCAGGGAGCAGAGACCGGACCAGTCCTGAACGCCTGCGCCCGGCAGGTCAGGCCGGAACAAAGCCAGCTCAGAGTCAGGGAGAGAAAGGAACATCGGTAAAACCGAGGAATCAGAGCGGTGAGAAAGGCTCCTCCTCTTCGGCCAGACCGTCAAAAGGAACTCCGGCTTCCGGCAAGGTGACGCCAAAAAAAATCCGGAAAAAGGATGATTCGCCTTCGCCCTTAGCCTCCCGTTCTTACGGAACGCCGGAGTCAGGGCGAACCATCAAGACCTATCCTTCCTCCGCCAGCGTGAGCGGACGGAGTATCAGCAGATCATCCAGAAGCTACAGCTCAAATTATTCCAGCCCCGGTAGAAGCCTCAGCCGCCCATCGACTTCATCCAGCAGGAATTATGGAAACAGCCTGTCCCGGCCGTTGACCGCTCCCAGGACTGAACGTTACGCTCCCTCCCGCCTCAGCTCCCCCCGGATTAGTTCCAGTCCGTCGCGCTCGGGTTCGCGCTCTTACCGCGGAGGCTCCAGTTCCAGAATCGGTTCTTATGGCTCCGGTTCCTCCAGAATCGGTTCTTCCGGTTCCGGTTCTCGCGCGGGCAGTTCTTCACGCGGTTCTTCCTCTTCAAGGTCGGGCTCGGTAAGTCGTAAGAAATAAGCCCTT
>Ga0172364_10005231_pt1 | contig 10334 bp, 7 predicted proteins | sample LakKivSesite10cm_FD_114545 | JGI IMG/M metagenome (GOLD analysis project Ga0172364, IMG submission 114545) | Sediment microbial communities from Lake Kivu, Rwanda - Sediment site 10cm | ecosystem: Environmental > Aquatic > Freshwater > Lake > Sediment | place: Rwanda: Western Province, Lake Kivu... | reverse complement strand
TGCGCGGCGGGCAGGACTGGAAGAGCTACTTCCCCGGCATCCGCGACCACCTGCTGCAACTGCAAAGCCCCGACGGAAGCTGGAACGGCGACAACGTGGGCACGACGTACGGAACGGCCATCGCGTGCATCGTCCTCCAGCTTCCCTACGGATACCTTCCGATCTGCCAGAGATGACCGGCCGCGGCGCCCCGCGGACGGGGCGCACGGCGGCGTGCGGAACATGGAAAACCCACACAAGGAGACGAACGTGACTGACGCAACCGAGACCGGCGGCGGGCAGGAGCTGCCCCAGGGCGACATCAAGGCCGCGGAGCGCCTCACGGAGAGCTACGCGACGATCCGCAAGGAGATGGCCAAGGCCATCGTCGGCCAGGAGGCCGTGCTCGAGGAGCTGCTGATGTGCATCTTCGCGCGCGGGCACGCGATCCTGGAGGGCGTGCCCGGCCTGGCCAAGACGCTGATGATCTCCTCGCTGGCCCAGTGCCTGGACCTGGACTTTGCGCGGATCCAGTTCACCCCCGACCTGATGCCCTCCGACATCACCGGCACGGAGGTCATCCAGGAGGACCGCTCCACCGGCACGCGGGAGTTCAAGTTCCTGCGCGGGCCGATCTTCAACAACGTCATCCTCGCCGACGAGATCAACCGCACGCCGCCCAAGACCCAGGCGGCCCTGCTGGAGGCCATGCAGGAGCGCCAGGTCTCCGTCGGCGGCAAGCGCATGCCCATGAAGGACCCGTTCTTCGTGCTGGCCACGCAGAACCCCATCGAGCAGGAGGGCACCTACCCGCTGCCCGAGGCCCAGCAGGACCGGTTCATGTTCAAGATCTTCGTCAACTACCCCTCCTGGGACGAGGAGTTCGACATCATCCGCCTGACGACCGCGATCCAGGAGATCAAACTGTCGAAGGTGCTGGACGGCCCGGCCATCATCGCGCTGCAGCAGATCATCCGCCGCGTGCCCGCCGGCGACCACGTGATCCAGTACGCCATGCGGCTCGTGCGGGCGACCCGCGTGATGGAGGGCGACGTGCCCGACGTGGTGCGCGACTACGTGAGCTGGGGCGCCGGCCCACGCGCCTGCCAGTACCTCATCCTCGGCGGCAAGGTCCGCGCCGTCCTCCACGGGCGCTTCCACGTGTCCACCGAGGACATCCAGGCCGTCAGCAAGCCCGTCCTGCGCCACCGGATCGTCACGAACTTCAACGCCGACGCCGAAGGCATGACGGTGGACAAGATCGTCGACCGCCTGCTGGAGATCGTCCCCGCCAAGGAAAGCGCCATCGCCGCCAACCCCGCCACCGCCAAGGCCGTCAAGTGATCGCGGATTGGCGAATGCGGATTGCGGGGCGCGGACGCGCTCCGCCTGCGGCTGGCAGCAAGGGCCCGGCGCGCGGGCATGGAGCATGAGCAGATGAACGCCATACGAATCAGGACGCGCGTGCAGTCGGAGACCCTCCGTCTGCCGGAGCTCCGGCCGCTTGTCGGCAAGGAAGTCGAGATCATCGTGCTGGCCGACGGGGAAGGTGAACGAGGCGACCTTGCGCCCTTCTTCGCGGCCGCTTCCGACGTGCCGGTTGACCTGTCGGCGCTGGATGATCTGAGGAAGGCCAGCAGTCTATGATCCTGCTCGACGCCAGCATCGCGGTGGACTACTGGCGGGCGCCCGACGAGACCACCCGTCGGGTCATGGAGACCGAGACGGTCTACGTCGCGGGCGTGACCTGTGCGGAGCTGATGCATGGCGCCAAGTCGCCCGCCGACCTGGACAGGATAGAGAGTATCCTCGCCGGCTTCTCGCCGTTGCCCACCGACGAGGCGGTGTGGCCGCAGGTCGGCCGCAACCTGTATGCCCTTCGGCGGGCAGGCCTCACGGTGCCGTTCCAGGATGTGCTGCTGGCAACGCTGGCGGTGCGGCATGGCCTGGAGGTCTGGGCCACCGACGCCCACTTTCGGATGATGCGGAAGGTCCTTCGGGAGCTGAAGCTCTTTGAGCCGGGGGCGACGTAGCGCGAGGTGGTGTCGTGGCGTCCGCCTTCCGTGGTGCGGGCGCCGCGGCGAAGGAAGTCCCGATGCCCAATACCAAGACCGCTGAAGAGCTCCAGAAGTACCTGGACCCCCAGGTGCTGGCGAAGATCACGCGCCTGGACCTCCAGGCGCGGCTGGTGGTGGAGGGGTTCATCTCCGGCCTGCACCGCAGCCCGTTCCACGGCTTTTCCGTGGAGTTCGCCAGCCACCGCGAGTACACGCCCGGCGACGACCTGCGCCACCTGGACTGGAAGGTCCTGGCCCGCACCGACCGCCACTACATCAAGCTCTATGAGGAGGAGACCAACCTCAAGGCCACCTTCCTCGTCGACGTCAGCGAGTCAATGCGCTACGGCAGCGCCAGGAGCGACGGGCTGACCAAGTACCGTTACGCATCGGCCCTGGCGGCCTCGCTGGCGTTCCTCCTGCTGGAGCAGCAGGACGCCGTCGGCCTGGCCGTCTTCGACGAGGCCCTGCGCACGTACCTGCCGCCCTCGGCCAACCCCAACCAGATCAAGCCGTTCGTCCACTCGCTGGACGTGCTGGAGGCGACGGCCAAGACATCGCTGGAGCCGATCTGCCACTCCGTGGCCGAGAAGGTCTCGCGCCGCGGGCTGGTGTGCCTCATCAGCGACCTGTTCGTGGACCTGGACGGCGTGCTGCGGGGCCTGCAGCATTTCCGCCATTACGACCACGAGGTGATCGTCCTGCACGTGATGGATGCCGACGAACTGACGTTCCCCTTCCAGGGCAACACGATGTTCCGCGGGCTGGAGGACACAGGGCGGGTGACCATCGAGCCGCGAGCGCTGCGGCGGGGCTACCTCGACGCGGTGGACCGCTTCTGCCGCGAGGTGAAGCGCAAGTGCATTGCCGCGCGGATCGACTACAAGCTGATCTCGACGGCCGACCACCTCGACGCGGCGCTGCTGAGCTACCTGGCCGCCCGCGCCGCCGCCGTTCGGAAAGCCAGCGCCAAGCGGTAGCCACAGAAGATGCTGAATGCTGAACGCAGAATGGCTAATGCCAAACGCGGCCCTGCCGGGTGGCGGGCAAGCGACAATAGAGTGACTGCTCCAGTCAACCAGTTAACGAGTCAACGGGTCAACCAGTGACGATGCCGTTCATACATCCCGCGATCTTTGCGGCCGGGGCGGCCGCGATGGGCGTTCCCATCCTCATCCACCTGCTGAACCGGCGGCGCTTCCGGATGCTGGACTGGGCGGCCATGCAGTTCCTGCTGGAGTCCATCCGCCAGAACCGCCGGCGCCTCCGCATCGAGGAGCTGATCCTGCTGGCGATGCGGTGCCTGGCGGTGCTGCTGCTGGGCGCGGCCCTGGGGCGCTTCACCGGCTGCGCCGAAATCCAGGTCCTGCCCGGCGGCGTGGAGAGCCAGAGCGTCGCCTTCATCCTCGACGACAGTTGCTCCATGGGCCAACGGCGGGGGGGGGAGGGCATCTTCGCCGCGGCCGTGACGGACCTGGCCGAGCAGATCGGCCGCCTCGGGCCGTCCGACCAGGTGGTGGTGCTGCTGACCAGCGCCGACGCCAACGACGAGCCGCTGCTGCGGCTGACGCTGGGCGAGGCGCAGAAGAAAGAGGAGCTGTCGGCGCGGCTGACGGCCCTGAAGCCTTCCGACCGGCGGACGAAGCTGTCGGACGCCCTGGCCGCGGCGGTGAAGTTCTTCGCCGACGACCGCTCGGCCAACCGCCGGCTGTACGTGTACGGCGACTTCCGGCGCGCCGACCTGGCGCCGGGGCCGGAGGCCGACGCGGTCCGGCGGCGCTTCGCCGAGCTCCAGAAGCAGCGCGTGGAGGTGCGCGCGATGGACTTCGGGCGCCAGCCGCACGACAACCTGACGATCGAGTCGTCCGACGTGCTGGACCGCTTCGCCGTGGCTCGCGTGCCGCTGCGGATGCGCCTGGAGGTGCGCAACAGCGGCGGATCGGCCGTGCGCGACGTGGAGGTCACGTTCCGCGCCACGGTGCCGACGGCCGAGGGACCGAAGGACGTCGAGCTGCCCAGGGGCGTCATTGACCGCATCGACGCCGGCGCGACAGGGCGCGTGGAGGTGCCGCTGACCTGCCCGCACGGCGGGGCCGCCGCCGTCACCGCCGCCCTGCCGCCGGACGAACTGCTGGCCGACAGCACCGCCGAGCTGGCACTCGACGTGCGCGAGGCCATCCGCGTGCTGGTCGTCGATGGGCGGCGCGACCTGACCGACCCGACCGAGAGCGAGTCGTTCTTCTTCGCCCGCGCGGTGGACCCCTACCAGGACGGTTCTTTCGGCGTGCGCACGGACATCATCACGCCCGAGGCCCTCGGCGACGCGAGGCTGGAAGAATACGACGCCGTGGCGATGCTGAACGTGGCCGACCTGCCCGCCGTCGCGCAGGCTGGCGACCCCAACGCCGCCGTGCGCTACCCGCAGCTCGACGCGCTTGCCGCCTACGTCCGCGCCGGTGGCGGGCTGGCCATCTTCACCGGCGACCAGATCAACCTGTCGTTCTACAACGGCCCCATGTACGCCGACGGCGGCGGGCTGGTGGCCTTCCGCCTCGGCGCGCCCCGCGGCGACGCCGACACCCGCCAGCGCTACACCCGCCTCGACCCCCGCGCCGTCGCGGCCGAGCCCGTCACGCGCATCTTCACCGACTTCCTGCGCGAGGGCGTGGACCCCACGCGGTTCCTGCGATTCCACGCCTACACGGCCAGCACGGACATGCTTCGCCCGTCGGTGGACCCGGCCGTCAAGCCGCCGCGGGTGCTGGCGCGGTTTGCCGACGAGGGCGGCTCGCCGGCCATCGTCGCGCGGCAATACGGGCAGGGCACGGTGGTGCTGTTCCTCACCACCGCCTCGATGCGCTGGAACGACTGGGCCGCCGACGAGAACGGCACGTTCGTGGCGATGATGAACGACCTGGTCGCGTACCTGGCCCGGCCGCAGAGTCAGGCGCTGTCGGCCGTCGTGGACGAGCCGATCGTCTACGACGTGCCGGAGAGCCTTCGCGACGCGACGGCGGCGCTGAAGACGCCGCGGTTCCCCGAGCAGGGCGTCATCCCGCTGGTGCCGGCGCTGCTGAAGGACGAGCGGAGCCTGCACGTGACCCGGCGGCTGACGTTCCCGAAGGCCGCCGCGGCCGGGAGATACCAGCTCGAGCTGTCGCTGCCGGACGGGCCGGCGCGGCGGGTGTTTTTCGCCCGGCGGGTGGCCCCGGAGGAGGGCCGGCTGGAGTGCGGGCGCCAGGCCATGCTCGCCGCCGCCTTCGGCAGCGAGGACTTCGCCTACGTGGACCGCACGGCCCCCGCGGCCGCCGGCGAAACCAAAACCGCCCCGCGCAGGGAGTACTGGACCTGGATCGTCCTGGGCCTGCTGGCCCTCCTGCTGGCCGAGACCCTCCTTGCCCAGCGATTCGGTCACTACTACGAACAGTGAAGAATTGGCGATTGTCGATTTGCGATTTTCGATTGCCGATTGATCGGGACCTGACGCGGGCCGGGCCGAAATGAGTGGACCATGACGCCGGAGGAATTGAAAAAGAGAATCCGGGCATTCGCGCTGCGGTGCCTGAAGCTGGCGGCGTCCTTCCCGCGGTGCCACGCGGGCAACGTGATCGGCTTCCAGTTGACCAAGGCGTCCACGAGCTCGGCCGCGAACTACTGGTCCGCCTGCCGGGCGCGGAGCCACAAGGACTTCGTCAACAAGCTTGGGATCGTGGAAGAAGAGCTGGATGAATCGATTTTCTGGGTCGACTTCGCCCCCGACGCCGCCCTGACGCGCCGGCCGCTCGTCGTGCCCCTGCTGACCGAAGGCAACGAGCTGTTGGCGACCATCAGCGCCTCGCACCGGACATCGCGGATGCGGACGGGAAGGAAGGCCGGGTCCTCGCGGTCCCCGCAATCGACAATCGAAAATCGACAATCGGCAATCGCCCCCGGGGCGGAGCCGACGTGGAAGCAACGATGAACGAGATTCTCAAGTGGCTGTTCGGGGCCGACCCTTCCGAGACCGTCGGACAGGGCAACTGGCGCTTCGGCTTCGTGTCGCAGCCGAGCCAGTACGTCCTGCTGGCGGTGGTGCTGGTGGCGATCCCGGCCATCGCCTTCCTCATCATCCGCAGCTACCGGCGCGAGGGGGACAACCCGCGGTGGGTGAAGGCGTTCCTGGCCGCGCTGCGGGTGGTGGTGGTGCTGCTGGTGCTGGGGCTGCTGCTGCGGCCGGCGGTCGTGCTGAAGTTCACCCGCACGCTGTACTCGTCGGTGATCCTGCTGATAGACGACAGCAACTCGATGGCGTTTGCGGACCTGTATCCCGATGAGAAGGCCCGCGGCGAGCTGGCGGCTTTCTTGAAGGTCCCGCCGGGGGACGTGGAGAACTGGTCGCGCCTGCGGATCGTGCGCGAGGCCCTCGGCCGCGACGACGGGCCGCTGGGCAAGTTGGCGAAGGACCATCCGCTGGAGTTCCGCGTCTTCTCGACGCGCCCGGGCGAGGACTCGCGCCTGCTGGGCCAGGTGCGCGGGCCGGAGCGGCCCGCCCCAACGCGGCACGCCGCGGGCGAGGCCGGCGCCGCGCAGCGCGGCCCCGACAGCCGTACGGCCGAGCCCAACGCCGCGGCCGCGGTGGCCGCCGCCGCCACGCCCGAGACGTTCCGGCAGCTTCTGGGGCGGCTCAGCGCCGCCGGCTACGAGACGAATATCCCCGCCGGCCTGCGCGACACGGTGCGGTCGGCGACGGGGCGGCGCGTCGCCGGCATCGTCGTCATCAGCGACGGGCGCAACACCGCCGACGACGCGCGCAGCCGCCTCCACGAGGCTCTCGCCTACGCCAGCCAGCAGCACGTGCGGCTGTACTCGGTGCTCGTGGGCGACCCCACGCCGCCGAAGAACGTGGCCGTCACGGGTCTCCAGGCGCCGCAGGAAGTGCGGCGCGGCGCGCGAACCGAGCTGACGGTCATCCTCGCCCACCGCAACCTGTCCGGTGAGTCGGTGGCGGTCAAGCTGCTGCGGCGAGCCAAGGACAAGACCGACTGGATCGACACCGGCGCGGGGCGCACCGTCAAGCTTGACGGCGACGAGGCCGAGGCCCCGCCGGGCGCTGCCGTCGAAAAGGAAAAGGGCATCCAGTCCGTCACGCTCACCATCGAACCGGGCGAGGTGGGCGAGTACGTCTACCGGGCGGTCGTCGAGCCGCGGCCCGACGAGCGCAACACGGCCGACAACTACGCCGAAGCGCCCATGAAGGTCTCCGACGAGAAGATCAGGGTGCTGCTGGTCAGCGGCGACGCCGGCTGGGAGTTCCAGTACCTCCGCAACTTCCTGCTGCGCCAGCCGGAGCTGTACCGCCTGAGCGTCTGGCAGCAGAACGCCGACCCGAACGTCAACCAGGCGGCCTCGACGGGAATGAAGCTGACGAAGCTGCCGGCCACGCTGGAGGAAATCATGGGTTCTCCGGAGGGCAAGCCGCATCCCGGCTACGACGTGGTGGTGCTGTACGACCCGCGCCCGACGGAGGACGGCTTCGACGGCACGTTCGTCAAGAACGTCGAGACGTTCGTGAAGCGCCACGGGGGCGGGCTATGCTACATCGTCAGCAACAAGTATTCCGACACGGTCCTCCGCAGCGCGGGGGCCTACGAGCCGCTGGCCGACCTGCTGCCCGTCCAGGTCGGCTCCAACACCGACGACCTGATCGAGCGGCTGGGGCAGGGCAAGCCGCAGGCCTGGCCCGTCCGCCCGACCAGCTACGGCGCCGACCATCCGGTGATGCGCCTGGGCGGCTCGGCCAAGGAAAGCGCCGCCGTATGGGACATCCTGCCGGGCAGCTACTGGTCGCACCCGGTGATGAAGGCCAAGCCGCTGGCGCGCGTGCTGGCGGTCAGCTCCAACCCGATGCGCCGCACGGGCAAGAACGAGCCGGAGCCGCTCATCGTCACGCAGGCCTACGGCATGGGGCGCGTGCTGTACCTGGGCTTCGACGACACGTGGCGATGGCGGTTCATCCGCGACGGCTACTACCACCGCCTGTTCTGGTCCAACGTGGTGCGCTACCTGGCCACGCTCCAGGCGCGGCACGTGGTCATCACCGCCGGCGGCGACCGCTTCAACCTCGGCGAGCGCGTCACCATCGAGGTGGAGGCCTACGACGACAAGTTCAACCCCCTCAAGGCCGAAACGTTCAAGCTCGTCCTGACCGACACCGGCGGCTCGCGCCCCCGCCAGACCGTCGAGCTGAAGGCGGTGGGCGACAAGCCGGGGCGCTTCAAGGCCACCATCCGGATGGTCCACACCGGCACGTTCGAGCTGAACGTGCCCGACGACTACGCGCTGGGCAAGGACAAGGTCCAGCCCAAGACCGTCCGCGTGGAGCTGCCGCGAGCCGAAGCCGCCCGCCCCGAGGCCGACCGCGCCACCATGATGGGCATCCCCTCGCGGCCGGAGAACTTCCTGGAAATCCAGGACGTCGCCCGCCTGGCGGAGATCATCCCCTCCGACCGCAAGACGGCCGTCCGCGAGAAGTTCATGGAGCTGTGGGACTCCAACCTCACGCTGGTGCTGATCGTGCTGCTGCTGGCGGTCGAGTGGATCGTGCGGAAGAAGTACAACATGGCGTGAGGGGGCTCCGTGGCTCGTTGACTCGTTGACTCGTGAACTGTCGGCCGGTCGACATCGGCGCTTCGCGGCATCGCTCGACGGTCCCTCAGGCGGGCCAGCGAGTTAACGGATTCACGAGTCAACGCCCCGGTCCCCCGCGCTTGAAATAACGTCCGAGCGCCTTGCGTTAGGGAAGATGTATGACGGATCGAGACCTGGTACAGCCGAACGTTCGCGGCAAGTTGCGGGCCCTGAAGGCCTCCATCTGCCTGCGTCTGGGCATGGAGGGGCTGGCGTGGGCGGGCCTGGCGCTGGCGGGCGCCGCGGCCGCCACGTTCCTCGTCGACTACTTCTTCCGCCTGGACGACCGGGCGGTGCGGGGGGCGGTTGTGGCCGCGGCGATGCTCGGCGTGCTGGCCGTCCTCTGGCGGCGCCTGCTGCGTCCCCTGGCCGTGCCGATGGGCGAGCCCGACCTGGCGCTGCTGGTCGAGCGGCGTTTCGGGCAGCTCGGCGACCGGCTCATCAGCGCCATCGAGCTGAGCGGGCGGCGCGACATTGAGACCCTCGGCATCAGCAGCGCGATGGTCCTGCGGATGGCCGACGAGGCCAACAGCCTGGCCGTCCCGCTGCGCTTCGGCCAAGTTGTCGAGCGCCGCGGGATGGTCCGCGCGTGGGGCGGGTGCCTGGCCGCCGCGGCCGTGCTGGCGGGGCTGGGGGCCTGGCGAGGCGATCTGGCCGACCGCTGGTTCCAGCGCAACGTGCTGTTCCGCAACATTCCCTGGCCGCAGGACACGTACATCCGCGTGGACGGCGGGCCGGGCTTCAGCGTCCTGCGCGGCGACGACCTGACCGTCGTCGTCCTCGTCGAGCCCAACAGCGCCGAGGTGCCCGCCTACGTGACGCTCCACGCCCGCTACCCCTCCGTGGGGCGCACCGAAGAGCGCATCGACCACGACGCCGACAACCCCCGGCGGTTCACCAAGACCTTCCAGGCCGTCGCCGAGGAGTTCAGCTTCTACGTCGTCGCCGGCGACGACCGCCGCGACCGCGGCCACCCCGTCACGCTCATCGACCCGCCGGGGCTGAAGAAGGTGCTGTTCACCGTGCGGCGACCGGCCTACATGAACCGCCCCCAGCCGGAGCAGTTCGACGGTTCCGGGCCGGTACTGCTGGTCCCGGTGGGGGGCAAGGTGACGGTGGCGGCCGAGGCCAACAAGGACCTGGCTTCGGCGGCGGTGGTGCTGGACGGGAGGCGAACGGCGGAGATGCAGCCGCAGAAGCTCGGCGCGGGCGAGGATGCGTCGCTCTCGCGGCGGCACTTCGTGGGGGCCTTCGACATCGAGTCGGCCAACCGCCCCGCTACATTGGCCCTGACGTTCGCACTGAAGGACACCGACGGCTACACCAACCGCCACGGTGCCCGCTACGTCGTGCAGGTCCAGCCGGACCTGCCGCCCACGGTGGAGGTCCGCAAGCAGCACGTGCAGGCGAAGATCTCGCCGTCGGCCGTCGTGCCGCTGCACGTGAAGGTCAAGGACGACTGCGGCGTGGCGGCCGTGGAGGTCCTCGCCGCCCGCCGCGCCGACCCCAAGGACGCCAACGCCGAGCCGCTCAAGCTGCCGCCCGACGCCGCCAGACAATTCGAGGGCGACCACGACCTGGACCTCCGCGCGCTGGGACTGCAGCCCGGGCAGACGGTCTACGTGGGCGCCC
>Ga0172364_10005227_pt1 | contig 10337 bp, 8 predicted proteins | sample LakKivSesite10cm_FD_114545 | JGI IMG/M metagenome (GOLD analysis project Ga0172364, IMG submission 114545) | Sediment microbial communities from Lake Kivu, Rwanda - Sediment site 10cm | ecosystem: Environmental > Aquatic > Freshwater > Lake > Sediment | place: Rwanda: Western Province, Lake Kivu... | reverse complement strand
TTCCTGTGGATTTATAGAGCTTCGCATAGCTCCAGAGGAAAAGGCCGATGCCCTTAGGGTTATAATCTTTTCGGATTCCCAGAAATGGTCTTAGGTTGATGGGAAGCTTTTTCATAAAATGAACAAAGACAATCCGCAGCGCTTTCTTTTTCAAAGACAGCGCTCTTAGCAAAGGGCTGTTAAGTGCATCATAAGGATCATATCCACTCCAATTACTATCTTGACAATACAAATTAACCCTCTGTAGGGAGCAATTCACTATGCTAATCATTTATGATTGACATATAGAAGGATTCAATCCTCCTGGTAACGGCTCCGGCTTCGTAATTTTCTCTGGCCTTTTTCATGTTTTCCCGCTGCATGCTCCTTAAAAGGCTCTCCTCTTCTGTCAGTTTTATGATAGCTTGACAAAAAACGTGCGGATCTTTGCTGTCAATGATGAATCCACCTTCATTCTGTTTTACGATTTCTGCGATGGCCCCGACCGGCGTACTGATGATGGCGAGGCCGGCTCCCATGGCTTCGAGCACGACAACAGGACACCCTTCCCCATAGTAGGTTGGAAAAAGCAAAATATCACTCTTCTCTAAGACACGCCTCTTATTTTCTCCCGAGACAAAGCCGGTGATTTCAACATAGTCCCTTAGCTTGTTTAGAGAGAAGAAATCGACAAGACGATCATATGCGGGGCCATCCCCGGCAAAAATGAACTTGAACCGCAGAAATCCATCCTTGACGAGGAGTCGAACAACCTCAGCAGCGATAAAGATGCCCTTTTCCTTTAAAAAACGAGACATGAAGAGTATGCGGACACTTTCTCTCCCCTTATTTTCTAATGGATTATGATCAGCGCCGGATTTCTCACTTTCCTCAAACATCGTCGTCGCTATCTTTATTTTTTCAGGGCTGATTCCCAGGGTGATCAACTGCTCTCGAGCTTTATTGAAGAGCATAAGAATGATTCTTGCTCTTTTATAGATGGCAAGAGTCACTTTTTTCCAAAAAAATCTTTTTCTTATCTTTTCGAAAAAATCTTGGTCCCAGCCATGGAAAAAAACCATCGTTCGAGGTGATAAATGAAAGGCGAAAATGATAGCTAAATAAATAGAATCTCTGAATAAAGAATTAAACTTAAAAGACGGATTGATATGGATGATGTCAAAAGAATCTTTCCTTATAATCTTAGCTAATTGGTAGAGACTCTGCAAAAAACGAATCACTCTTATGGCAACGCTGTATTTCTCTTGCTCACCTCCGACGCCAAAATAGAATACCTGGAAGTCATGACTCAAGTTGCGTATCAGCATGCGACAAAAATCGGCTACACCTCCCTTCTTTTCTAAGGACGGCGCAATCATGAGGAGTCTGTACTCGGCCCGAAGATGACTATTCATCATAGTTATAGAAGCGTAAGCTCAATGATTCTTCCCGTCAGGCCCGATCCATTTCATGTTGTTCTTTCTTCAACACGACAACGGCCGCGAGATAAAAATAAAACGCCGCCACGGAATCATCGTTAAAAAATGGAGTATAGAATAAACATGTTACTATCAGAATGAAGCAAAATCCTACCATCCCCAGAGCAAAAGAATGCCAGTATGGATCTTGCTCGATCAAAAAATACAAATAGGCTTTCCTGAGGACGACATAAAAGATCAAGATATAAATGCCCATTCCCAGGTATCCAACCTGAACTGCGAGCCAGCTCATTCCATTAAGTCCATATTCTATTCCAAACCTTTCTCTTATCGCATCCCTTCTATCATAATCCGAGAATATAGATTTGACGATGGTGCCAGGGCCATAGCCTAAAGAAAATCCAAGTATCCCTCTCTTCTTAAGAGAGTCATAAATCTCTACAGTTGACGAGATCCTGCCTGTTGGCATTCCCGTCATTGAAACATACGTTTCATAACTGACGGCGTAATCAATGATGTGCTTTAGATTGAAATCTCCCCATATTTCTCTTTGAGGATTCAGCGTGGGCACCAATCGTGCTGCAAAATAAAAAGAAACAACCAGGACGAGAGCCGCAGCAAAAATGACGCTGGGCTTAAGCCCGGTATCCCGCTTTATCAACCATATCAAATAAGCTAACAAAATAGGTAAATAGAAGATGAAAGCTCTTTTTCCTCCAATAACGCTGAGCCCGACAAAGCCAAATATCCCCAGGACGTAGGCAATCTGCTTTTTATAAAGAAAATAAAATGAGAAAAGAAAGGATATGGCAATTAAAGGAAAAATCGTAGACAAGGAGTGGGAACTTAATGAAAGCGAAGTCTCACCCTGCCCAAAAATGGCTAGCTTTACGATCGAAAGTGGCAGTTGGATAAGAAAAATAAAGATCACGACTTTGTTGATTCTTCGAAGCAGCTTCTCGTAAAAATCGAGGTTAATAATGGCGAGAAATAAGAGGTAATACCGAAACAGAAGTCGTAGAAATAATAGCGCGGGGATCATCCCTGACTTGTTGAAAACTAAAGATAATAAGCCGACAGCAAGCAATAAAAGAGCGTACCTTAATCCAACCGTTTTAAATCTCTGCTTCTCAGACATTTTGTAGATCAGGGCCTTTACAAAAAGGAGGAGGCTCATCAACTCAGGAAGCCACATGATTTGAAAGGGCAAAAAGCGATACTCGACTGCCCAATCGACAAATGGAATAATGAGTAATATCAAGACCAAGGGAAGCATTCTAAGCTTCATCACAGACAGATTGAAAAGCACCGCCGCCACAGCGAAAAGAACGTAATAGCTCCGATCCATCAGAGAATAGCTGAGCAATATGCCTGCAATTAAGCTTAAACCGAAGGCCAGAACAAACTTGCCTCTCCTATTATCTAAAGACATCAAATGGTCAACCACTTTAGCCTGTTTTTTCTCCCAATAGGAATTTTTCGAGTTTTTCCGCCTGGCTCTGCCAAGAATAATATTGTTTCGCAAAGAGCCTGGCGTCTTCAGCAATGGCCGGGAATGCGTCTTGAGAATGAATCGCCTCGACTATGGCGCGGGCAATGCATCGAGGAGTCGAGGCGTCAGCCCAAAAGGCAAACCTTTGTCCACCAAGCACATCCAGATGAGCTGGAATCTTCGTGACGATGACAGGTTTACCGCAGGCAAGATATTCGAAGAGCTTGATGGGTGAACTCACATTCCATCCGACCCAATCAGGGAAAGGTATCACTCCGGCGTCCGCTTCAGAGATCTTCTCGGGAACTTCGCTAAACGGGACGGACGATCGAAAAACAACCCGGTCACCCAGCTTAAGTCGCGCGGTGAGGCACTTCAACTCGTCTAAACCCTCTCCTGATCCCAGAATAATCAACTCGACAGCACTATCTCCGATCAGGTCCAACGCTCTGATTACCTTGTCTAATCCTCGGTTTATCGCGACCGTCCCGTGATAGAGGATCTTGAATTTCCCCCCCGGCCGGCGCTTTGAAATCGGCCTGAACACATTCGTATCGACCCCCGAAGACCAGATTGCTGATGCATGCGCTGAGAGATTAAAATTCTCGCAGCAGTATTTCCTGATATTATCGGTGATATAAGCAATGCCATCAAAATGCTTCGCGGCCGTCCGCAAGCTGAGCTTGAATAGGACTCCTTCTATGTATTGGTCGATCTTCTTTGATGATATGGGTAAAGTCCTGACGTCAAAATAAAGCCCGCATCGGTAGCTACTTCTGATTCTGGGCGCAAATTTCAACATCATTAAGTTGTTCGAGTTGAAAACTATTCTATTGGGGCGATAACGAGAAACCAATCCCTTAAAACTCCTTATTTGATTGAGATAGAAGCCAAATCTATTAATGAATTTGGCCTTTGGAGAACGGATATAAATGATCTCCTTATCCAGCTCGGGAAAATGAAGCTTAGATCTCTTGTATCCCGTAACTAATTGAACTTCATTATTCCTCTGGAGAAATTTAATTGTTTCAAGCCAGGATGCTCTGTCCAGTGCGAAGTCAAATTGCTTATCGACAAACCATAGGATCTTCATGGACTGAATTGTATCTTGAAGGAAAAGCCCAGTCCCTTTTAGACCTGTATCAGCTCAATGATTTTTTTGATATTATCAAGCGAGAAATTCTTGACCGCGAACTCTTCTGCCCTCTTGCCCATCTCCTCTCTTAGATCCTGATTGGAAATTAGCAAATAAACATCCTTTACCATCTGTTCGAAATTACCCGAATGAAAACCTATTCGATTGTCCTTTATCATGTCATCCGGATCGACGTCCAGACTGACAACTGGAACTCTCCTCATCCAGGCCTGAATAAAACAGTTCGGAAATCCCTCCAAGCTGCTGGTGTGCACGAGAATATGTGAACGGCTCATGATTTCATTGACCTTGTCAAGAGGAAGCTCTCCTCGATAATCGATATTTCCAGCCTGCTTAATCTCGGTCAGGATGTTCTTGAGGCTCCCGACAGTTGATTCTCTCCCGATCATGATGAATTGCACATCGTCCCGGCCCCTGAACTCCATAGCCAATTTTACAAATAGATCCGGCCGTTTGAATCCTTTGAAGTTTGCCACCCAAATAATTTTTATGGGGAGTTTTTTTTCAATTCTTTGGGTCGGGATCGGATGAAAGTTGTGAACGATACAGTCGCATCTCCTCTGGTAATTCTTGTACAACAAATCATCTTGGTATCTTGCCTGCCCGACGATATAATGAGCCCTTTTAATTCCATATTCAACGAGCTTTTTATCCAAGTAATCAAATAGAATGCCCCGGGTGAGCTTTGGCTGGAAAGGCAAAACATCATTGCGGCTGGCGATCTGCCAGACCATTTTACAATCGTTAGAAGAGCAATATTTGGCTGCGATCCCGACATAAGCAAAACCGCTGCGGATTATTATATAATCAGGCATGACCATTTTAAGTATCTTATATAAAGTAAAAAAATCTAATAAGAAATATTGGTTAAAAAATCTCCTTAAGAGCTTTCTCTTTTTTATTCTTTTAAGTATAAATAAGCCGTCACGATCAATCGGATCGCCTCCGTCTATAAAGATGTAGTATATTTCTTTTCCCAGATTCTTTAGATGGTTTGCCAAGATGAATAGCTGAAGTTCCGCACCTCCTTTGACTTGTCCGTAATAACAGCCAGAGATTATAGCAATCTTTTTTTTCATCTATCGAAAAGCTCTCTGATCTACTGCGCAAGAACTAGACAGCGGTATAAGTGGGTTTTGAGCATGTCATATCTCAAAAGGAGGTATGGTATGCTATCGGGCATGAGGAAAACCTACAAGGCCCTTTCAAAATCAGAGTAGCTATCGTCAAGCAGTATGCAAAATTGACCCTGGAGGCTTTAAAAAATAGCCTCCCTATCCATGTTAATTCTCTTTAAAAAGATAATTAATAGAATTAACAATTTTAATAGGCTGATTATATTTTTCATATCTAATTCTACTTTTGCGCCCGAAGTCTCTTATTTTTAGAGAATTATTGGCGAAAAATGTTATTTTATTGATCAGTTCATCTTGGATATTATCTGAATCTATTATAAATCCATTTTCGTTATTCTCTACTAGTTCATAAGCACTTGGTACTCTATCTGAAGCAATTATGGGTAGTCCTTGAGAAGCAGCCTCAACTATAACATTACCCCACCCCTCTCCGATAAGTCTTTTCTTACCATCGAGATGCTTTCTAACAGGCAAAATTAAGATGTCAGATTTGGCAATATATTCTATTGTCTTATTAGGACTCATCTCACCATGAAATAATATTTTTTTATTATTTTTCGCCATATTTTTGCAATACATAAAGAAATCCTCAGAATTTTCTGGTTCATAGGGACCTTTTGAGGCACCCCCAATAATATGCAGTTCCACATTGGCAAATCTTTCTTCAATTTTTTTAAAACTTTTTATTAATAAATCCACACCTTTTAACGGAATAATTCGGCCAACGTAAAGAAGCTTAATAATTCCTTCTCCTTTTAGAACGGGATTTGTTCTAAAATCTTCGATCAAATAAGGAAATAATTGTATTTTACTCTTTTCTATTCCATTTCGTATAAGAAACTCCTTTTGTTTTATTCCTGGAGTAAAAATCATATTTGCTCTTCTTTCAATTACTTTTGTGAACCAACTCCTTATGTAAGATTTTAGAGTGCTATTTTCAAACCACACTTCTTTACGATAAGCAATTGCTTTTCTCAGGAATAGATTAGCTAAAAATGCTATTTTAGACTGCCATCCATCCGAAGTAGAGCTCATTATTAATTGAACATCTTTGCCTAACACGAGAATCAAAAAAAATAGCTTTATGTTATAAAAAAAATGCCAGAACTCTAACCTTCCATTTTTAAAACCTAAAACTCTAAATTGTATTTTGCACCGAATAAATTCGGGGAGGATATCTGTCTCGCGAAAAGGAAACAACCATATTACTTTTAAATCATAATTGTCTGCAAGGGTTTCATATTTTAATTTATCATAAGATCTATACTGATAATTTATATATAATATTCTTTTCTTTTTATTGACCACAGTTCATTGTTTCCTTAAAAATGTTAAAATATTTTCCACCCACATATTCAGCATCGTGATATTCTTTATATCGTTTGTATCCATTATTTATAATTTGATTATATAACTCACTATCTTTTCTTAATAAATTTATCTTTTCATGAATATTTTCTGTTGTAGAAAAGATGGAATCAATTTCTGCTTTAAAATCAAAATGGTTACACGTAAATATTACTGGAGTTTTCATTGCCCAACTATCTAAAATAAAGCCCCATCCCCCTTCTAGAACGGGTGAATAGGATAGAAAGCTAGAAGATATAATTTCTAATACTTTCTCACGAGGTAGAGATTCTATGTGAACTATCTTATCCCCGTACCCTTTTTTTAACTTTTCGATGACGTGACCATATTTTCCCTTGCCTATTATATAAAATTCATTGATATGGGTACGTTCAATTATTTTGGGGACAGTAATTAGAAACTCCGCAAGATTTTTATGCTTAGTAAAACTTCCGGCAAATACCATTCTATGATCATTCTTGGAAATATCTTCTGTTTTTCTCTCCTTTGTTGGCCAAGGAACATAGTGCATTTTAGTATTTTTGTTTTTTAAGTTTCTAATTTTGGGCTCATCTAGAGGATTACATGTTATTATAGCATTGGCTTTCTTACAAAGATAATTCCAATATATTTTAGATAAAACACAACCAAATATTTTAATTCCAAGATACAATCTCCTTCTAATTAGATAATGAGGAAAGGCTTTATCATAAGCGAATTCCATTATTAAAATAATCGGTTTATTTATTACATTCTTTATTTTACTTGCTAAAAAGATATTTTTTTGTTGTGAACATACTATCACATCCGGTTGATAGCTATTCACTATTTCCATGATTTTTGAAAAGTTTTTTTTAATAAAAATCTTGGAAAACATTTCCTTTTTATCATTAAAAAATCTTATAATTTGGAATCTATTATCGGTTTCTAATTTTTCTAACTTAGTATTTGGGCTTTTGTTATTTTCAATTTGCACTGAAAGAGCTAAAATTGAACATTCCTCTTTATCAGCAATCTTCTTATACGCATAATAATTATCGTTGTATAACGGTGACATTCCAGGAATTAATAAAAGTATCCTCATAATTTACCCCTCAATTGGACTTCATCTGAATATTCGGATTATTTCAACGAGTTAACCAGCAATCTCCTGGTTGCCATTATTTTTCCCCACACTTATCCAAAATAAACTGTCCCCCGCCAACACGTGGGTAGTCTACTAGTTTAAAGATCGGCTTATCGATTAATGTCAGAAAAAACTGAGCTACCGCCATTGAGCTTTTCGTGGCATCGCTCCGCACCTGATCCCGAGACCTATATTAAAAACCTGATCGCAAAATGGATAATCGCAACGGATTCCGATTCAAAACGCTCAAATAGCTAATAATCTTTTCTCCTTGGCGGGTTTATTATAATGTTTCGTATTTTAAAAGTAAATCAGGCAAGATAGGCAATAGGTGGTACCAATGGCGAGTAAGACTGAGTTGCGTTCTATGAAAGCGATTGAGTCTTGTCTTCGTTAAAATCGCCTCTCTTCTAAGTTAAAGCTAGAATTAAGGATAGAGAAGAGGAGACAACTTTGTGCTCACTCAGCCTATTTCTCTGCGCATTTAGGCCCATCATTTCGAAGGTTACAAGAGCCAAAGAAAATCACCCCCAAAATCACCCTCAACGACTATAAGAAGCGATTTTTTTTTGCGAACGAAGAGCAAACGCCGGTAGGCAAAGTCAGCCTTAAAGGGGGCATCTTCTGCGACAATTGCCCTGGCGGTCAAAGCATTGTCATTTTGTAGTCGACCGCCGCCAGACCTTCACCCCAGGGAGTACTGTCACCTGAACCGCCTCGCGTGCAAGGTCGCACCAAAGAATATCCGCATGCCGACGGCGATCGGCCCACATCAGCCATTCACCGTTATCAACGAAAAACCAGGAGATGAGAGGATCGCCCTTTATTGCTTCGCTGGGCAAAACCCGGTCTTGCTCATCAGCCACGTCGCGCAGATCGTAGACGACGAACCGAAAGCCTGCGCCGAGCCGAGCGGAGGCCACAGCCCTCTCACCAGGCTTCACGTGGACATTGGCCCACTTAACGACTGCGATGTCGGCAAAAGTCTTCGGAGAGATCCAGAATTGCCTCGCCGTCAGTGCGCTGGACCAGAGAACTAAGCCAGCCATGCATACGGCAGCCAGGTGCTCACGGAAGAGGACCGTGCCCTTGGCCGCCAGCCAGCTCAGAGGCCAGTACACTGCGTAGAGGCGCCACAAGCGTAAAGCGGAAAAGAGATCAGGAAGAAAGCTGCCAGCCAGAGGATTGGAATCAAGAGCCGCTTAAGATCCCGAGTATCAAAGGTCCTTCGCAAAGCCCGGCTCTGCGACATATATATGAGGGCCGCAAAGGCGGCTCCGAACGGTAGGGTTTGCTTGATCAACGACCATACGTTGATCAAAAGGCCGCTCCATGTGGCCAGGCCGCTCCGACCGACTTTTTCAAACAAATACGTACGCCAGGTCAGACTGAAATTCTCCGGCGACATGATATAGGCAAAGCCATAGACCGCTAGGCCGGTAAGAAGACAAGCTATAAGCAACAAACGGACGTTGGGCCATCGTTTGCGGTGGTCGGCGCCGGCTTGCAAGCACGCAAATATCAGGCTCACCGCCACCGCCCAGGCCTCGGTCACATTAGTGCATAACGTCAGTCCAAGGAAGACGCCCGCCGCTGCCAGAAGCCACCGCTTCTCGGATGCAGCCAGCACTAGAGCCAGTAGGCTAAGGGACATGGCAACCGGCTCAAGGTAAACGCCGGCCGATCGAATTACGAGGAGGAATTGTAGGCCCACAAGGAGGAGAGCAAAGACTGCAACAGAGCAACCTTCCCAGCGCTTGACCAGCAAATAGAAGGCCACCAACTGCCACAAAGCCAGAACCAGCATCAGAATCCTGACTTTTGCCACGCCGATACCAGCGGCCCATTGCCACAGATAGAACAAAGCCGTGGAGACGGGCGATTGGGACAGGGTTTCCCAGCGGGCCAGGGTTACGGTCCGGTGGAGGAGCATGTTTTTGGCACCGATAGTCCACCAACCTTCGTCACTAGTGAAGCCGGCGGTGAAGGCCCAAAACGCCCGTAGGCCCATTGCTATAGTGAGGCAAAGTACAATAAGCAGAGAAAAAAATAGAGACGTGCGCGCTGTCTTCTTGCCGCGAGTCATGATCGCCTTTGAGCTTTGTTAGCCAGTTGGAAAGATTTGCATACTCCGAAGCGAGTTACGGGCATGAGTTTCGCTTTCTCAATCTGTATTATGCCGGCGATAAAATGTCAAGACGCCGACGACGAGGGGTGAGAAAACGCCAAAAAAATCACCCCCCGAATCACCTTCGACGATGATAGCCCCTCATCTTAGGGCGGCGACTAAACGAAAGCCGGAAGCGGGAAATGGAAATAGGTACTTCCTTTCCAAAATCAGAAGATCTGCACCGAGGTAATATCGTGAAAGGAGCTGTCCGATTTTTGATTCTTAGCTGCCTTCCAGCTTTGGAGCGCTCATGAAGAAAACAGTTTTTTGTTGGATATTTGTGCTGGCTAGTTTGAATGTTTTTTCGACTACCTATTACGTATCCACAAGAGACGGGAATGATAGCTATAACGGTCTCTTTCCCACCTACCAGGGCGGGAGCAACGGGCCTTGGCTAACGATTAGGAAGGTCAACAGCAGCTGGTCTTCTTATCAGCCCGGGGATTCGATTCTTTTTAATCGCGGGAATAGTTGGATTACGGGCCAGAGCGA
>Ga0172364_10005226_pt1 | contig 10338 bp, 7 predicted proteins | sample LakKivSesite10cm_FD_114545 | JGI IMG/M metagenome (GOLD analysis project Ga0172364, IMG submission 114545) | Sediment microbial communities from Lake Kivu, Rwanda - Sediment site 10cm | ecosystem: Environmental > Aquatic > Freshwater > Lake > Sediment | place: Rwanda: Western Province, Lake Kivu... | reverse complement strand
TGGGTCTCCGAGAGGGAGTGGGATACCTATTGGGTCTCCGAGAGGGAGTGGGATACCTATTGGGTCTCCGAGAGGGAGTGGGATACCTATTGGGTCTCCGAGAGGGAGTGGGATACCTATTGGATCGCCTCCGAAAGCTGGTCCGAGGAAGAGAGAGACGGTGAAGAGGGTCAACAGCGTAGCGACCATCGGCTTCGTGTTCAGAGAGTGCATGGGTGCGTCTGCCGATAGCACGCTTATATGCCTTTTACTTTTTCACAAGCCGAAGGGGCCCGATCTGCCGATATTACCGCGTAATCGTCCCCTCTACCCCTTCAGGTACCTCGTAAGGTGCTCCTCGTTGTTCTCCGCCTTGATGAAGACAGGCACATTCCGCATCTTGCTTGCCTTGTATGAGACGAAGAGCCACTCACCCACTTCTAAGTCCGCGAGTCGATCTAGGACCTCGTACTCAAGGGAGTACGCATCAGCGATGACCATCCTGTCATAGAGCCTAGGGAGTGTGCTTGCGAAGTAGCTATGGAGTTGCTGGAGGGCGTTCACGTTCAAGTGCGCGACCCTTTGAGTGCTCAGCCAACAGCCCGCCCTGTACTTCCTGCCCTGCCTGAGTAATGCCTCGACCGCTGCGCTAGACATTTCAGTGAAGTCCTCCCTCTTCGTCCTGTCGGGAATGAACTCCTGAGCCTCATCAAACACGGTAAGGACATTGACACTAGAATACCCCTTCTTCTTCATCTCGAGCAGTTCCCAGATGTACCTGCTTGCAGCGTCCCTTCCATCCTCCGGGTCCGCGCAATACACTACGGTCACATCAGACTTCGGCCCGGTCAGAGCTTCACGGGCCAGATCCTCCGGACCTATCGCGAGTAACTCCTCCTTGACTCTTCTCCTTTGAGGCGGCGGGCTGTTTAGGAAGGCCATCAATGCATCTGCCTCCTTCGCATTGCTGGATTTCTCATGCACCGATGCCCGGAAGGCCTGCAGTAGGCCGACCAGCTTAGCCCTTGCCTCAGCCTTGTTGGCTATGTCCCTCAGTCGCACCGATTCGTCAAAGCCATACTCCTCCATGAGTTCTGCAATGCTGGCCAAGGCAACGCTTGCCCCGGTTACTCCTGTCTCACCAGACTCCGCGATGTTGGAGAGAAGATGGGTGATTAGGCCCAGCCTCGGATCTGACATCCTAGTAGCCGAAAGATCGAGCCTCCTCACGGCCCCGCGTCGGTAAAGCTCAAAGAGTGCATCCTCCACGGCGCCTGGTCCGCCTAAGGAGTCCTCAAGGGTTTCAGGCATGATCTGTGATGTCTTCAAACCCTCCGGGCTGTCAAGTATCTCCCTCTCAGTAGTCAGTATGCTGTCCTTGCCCAACTTGTCTATCAGGTTGACCACGTATTCTCCCGACACGTCAAAAACGACAACCCGCAGGTGAGGCAGCTCCTTGAGCGCTTTCCTGATGAGAGAGGAAACCAAGTTGGACTTGCCCACGCCCGTGAAGCCGAAGATGCCAGTATGATATCTGACGAGGTCGGCTACCCTGACGGTGAATGGGATGCCATATCCCTTTAGAGTTCCTATCTCGACTCCTCCCTCCACGCAGACGAACTCCCTCGTCGCCTCCAACGACAGCATGTGCGCGGGCGTGCCGGTCAAGGGCGTCAAAGCCGTCCTGCTGAATTCCACATGCCCGTCCTTTGCACGAGCCAAGTAGCCGGTCGGGAAGGATGTGATATCAATCCAGTTCTCCTTCGCGTCCTTCCAACCCTTCTCTATAGTTCTCAGAAACTCCTCCCTTAGCACCTTTGGCATGGACGTATCCACCCCCTGTTCTTGGAGGTGTGTCGCCTTCACGCCGACGACCTCATATATCAGCCAGTTGTCAGCACCTGTGGATGGTCTCTCGATGGCCACGAAGCAGGGCTCGTGCAACCTGTCGAGAACTCCTAAGTCGAACTTCGCGTCAAGCGTGGCCACATTGCTCTGCAGCGTGAGCTCAGCACCCCTTGCTTTTGACGTCACCAACGAGGTCCGGTGACCCCTTAGGCGGCATACGAATCTACCGTTCAAGTCGTCAATGAAGTTGTCCCTCGTGAGCTCAGTCATCTTGAGGCACCCCTTTCTCTGGCATGTTCGGCCTCAGACCTTATATCTCTGAAACGACGAGCTACGTTGAAAAGGCGGTCGGATTTCGCGAGAGGGCCTAACTCAAGCCAGACCACTCCCTTCAACATCGCCTGGGCTGTTCTGGCGTCAGCCTTTACTGCCTTGTCCGCGAGGAAAAGGAGATGGCTGTGGCCAAACGCCTCAAGGACATCCGGGTTGTCAGAACAGCTGAGAATCTTGAGGACGAGGTTGTCCAGTGAGTTGACATTGGCTCCCTCATAGTACAAGGAAGTTGTGATCGCTCCTCTCTCCTCTTCAACTCGCTCGCTCCTAGTCATGCTCCTGTCAAACTCCGGTCGGAAGGATCTGTCATAGAGGAACACACACGACTTGCTCTTCGGGTCGGAAGAAAGACTCCTGAGTTCGAAGTAGGACCTCACGAAGAGTTCCTCAGTGGCCATCCTCCTACGAGCGGCGACCAGCCTCCGACCCTTTTCCGAAACAACGAGCAGGCTACCGAAGGCAGCATCATAGCCCACCGTCCTCCAAGGCGTGCGAACGTCCAGATCGTCCGACGTGCTGAGGATGTTGAGAAGCGCCTTGTCGCTCTTCATCAGCCACGGCGACTCGTCTGAGGATTTGACTGAAGTAGCATTCGAGTATGGGATGATCGTTCTGCCGAACTCGGTGGCATACGTATCCTTGGCTATTCCTATGATCAGCGCCCTTCTTTCAACGGATTTCTTGCAGAGTTCTCTGAGCATGATAAGGTTGATGGCGTTCAGCTCGGGACCAGTGATCCATTTCTCATTGTCGAGCTTAAGAGGATGATCTTCGCCCTCGAACATTTTGCGTTGCATCTCCGCGACGACATAGTTGACTCTTCCCCAGTAACCCGTTGCCTCCTCGGTCATCTTCACTTCCGTGTCCTCTGGCTCGTCTCCAACCTCTAGAAAGGCGCCATCCCCGCAAAGCCTATGGAACTCGCGCCGCACCGCCTTGAGGTCGCCATCGCTTAGCCCCAGTTCGGTCGCGAGCGATCCATAGGACATTCTGTCTCCTCCGAGCAGCCTCTCCGCGGCGTAACAGTGCATGAACCGCCTGCGCCTAGGTGCCTTCAGACTTCCATCGTGGATGTGGTAGGCGAGCGCGAGGTCAAGCTTGGTCAGCTTGCCGAAGGGGGTGGACCAGCCGACCATCGGAATCTCGTCCCTCCTCAGAAGCTCTCGGAAGTCGCGGGCGAGAGGGCCGTAGGTCCCCGACAGGGGTCTGTCCATGAAGACTATCTGCGAAGCGCCTGAGTCGACGACCCTATTCGCAATTGAGATCTCACCCATTGTCATGGTCGCAAAGGGTAGCTTGTCCGAAGCCGAGCTGAGGTCGAAGTCGGTGTCTATGGTCCTGGACGGAATCACGGCTGGCAGATCTTCCATCCATAGTGGGACCGTGCAGGAGACGTCGAGCCTCTCCTGACGCTCGGCCAAGTCGAGGTCGAACCTCAAGCCCCCTGAGTGGATGACGAAAGGGCACTCGAACGCGCTCGCATTCGTGTAGAAGATGATCATCTCAAGGAATTCGTCGGTCGCCATTGACCCATCAATTCCGGTCGCCTTGTGCTCCCCCTCTCCGAAGAACTTCAGCGCAGTGTCCACTGCGGTCCTCTCGTCAAGTGGCTTCAACAACGAAAGGAGCTCGCTCGATCCCCTCACTTTCTTGGCCCTGTCTTTGAACAAGTTGACGAGGCCCACGGTCTCCGCCCTCAATCTGAATGCTGTCTGATCGAAGTTGGGCATTGCTTTCACGGTGACGGTCTTGCGTTAAAAGGTTCACTCGACAAGATGCCGCCGTTGAACAGGCGGTCAGGCGGATGTGGGGCACTGATCGGAGTGCACTTTCGCACAGGAGTGCAGACAACGCTTAAGACATGATTGGCGGCGAGCCGCAACGGGCTCGACGCCGACGAGAGTGAGAGCGAGAACGAATCTAGAAACCATCGATTCTCTGAAGGGGCACGAGCAAGTGGACCCGCTTCACCTTGAGAAGCTCAAAAGGCAAATACTCAGGGATGGCCACCAACGAGACCCGATAGTCGTCGACGCCAGTACGGACGTCATTCTTGATGGACATCACAGGGCGGAGATCTTCAAGTCGATGGGGCTCACTAGGATAGCGGTACACAGGGTTGACTACAGCGACCCTCGGATAGAGGTAAGGTCATGGTATCCCACCTTCAATGCGGATCCCAGGATAGTCGCCAATACAATCGGGCTAAGGCTCGAAGGAGACCCGACTGGATCAGGGTCAGGCATAGTGCTGGCTTGGATAGGAGGAAAAAGGGAGATACTTGGAGACAGGGTAAGGACTATGGGGGCATTGGTTGGTAGGTTCTTCATCGTCTACGCAAGGGACGAGGGTGAGGCCAGAAGGATGATGTCCTCAGGCAGGGCCAAGGCGTTTTTCGTGATGCCACCTGTCAGAAAAGAGGACGTGATCGCGTGTGCATTGTCAGGCAACAAACTGCCGCCCAAGACGACCCGTCACATGTTTCCCAGCAGGCCTCGCCCTGTCTTTGTCCCCCTAAGCGACCTGTCGCGCTAGTGCCTGAACAGGTTGCCTATCTCGCGACTAGCTTGGCGCAGAAGCGATTGGCCATTGGACATCGATTCCTCAAGGCTTATCGGGCCCCTCGAGATCGAGAAGAACGCGTCGATCGGCGGCCGCAACTTCTCATATCCATCTCCCAGGGAGCCAGTCAAACCCACAGCGACCTGGCCCCCGATCTCCTTGAAGGCTCGTGCCACTACTAGGGGGGCCTTGCCGAACCTGGTCTGTCCGTCAATCCTGCCCTCTCCGGTTATTAGCCCGAAGCAACCAGCAGCTCTTGACTTGAAGTCCCCGAGTTCTAAGATCATCTCGGCGCCGAGCATGACCTTCCCCCCCAGTGCTATTGCCGCAGCTCCCATTCCTCCCGCTGCTCCGCTGCCTTGCTCCTTCTCAACGGCTCGGCCTGACGCCCTTCCCAGAATCGCACACCAACGGGTCATCGCCCTCTCAAGCTTCGGCATCACCTCGCGGGTTACCCCCTTCTGCGGCCCGTAGGTCGCTGTGGCACCGTCCTTTCCCAGCAGAAGGTTGATCACATCGGAAGCCACCACGAACTCCACGCCTTTCATAGCCTCAAGCACGGGACTCAAGTCGATCTCCTTCACGTGGAACAGTCCCTCCGCCCCATACTCCTTTGTCCCTGTGATTTCCGCGCCGGCGCCAGCCAACAAGCCGAGTCCGCCGTCGTTCGTAGCGCTGCCCCCGAGACCGAGGACCACCCTCTTTGCATGGCCTCTAGCGGCGTGGGCTATCAGCTGCCCTGTTCCGATTGAGCTAGCTTTCAAAGGGTTCAACTTCTTTGGCCCAAGCAACGCAATTCCAGAGGCTCTCGCGCTCTCGATGACGGCAGTGTCGCCCTGTCTGAGATAGGCCGCCTTGATCGTCTTGCCGAGCGGATCCGACACCTGGACGTCAATCAGTTCGCCTCCCATCAGGAACTTGGCGACGGCCAGAGTCCCGTCGCCACCGTCTGCTAGAGGATACACCACTGACTCGACCCCCGCCTCCGCCAAGCCATCCGCAACCGCGCGAGTTGCTCGCAGAGAGTCGACCGATCCCTTGAACGAGTTCATGGCCGAGACTACTCTCATTCGGGGCGTCTCGGAGAGCGCTCATCCGAGTTATTAATATGTGCGCGCAAACAGTTCATCCGAAGATGGAAAGAAGGACGATACTGGCTGCGGTCATGATTGCGTTCGTCGTCGGCATGGTCGCAGGAAACCTGACCGCTGGCTGGACTCGGATTTCTCAGATCTCCCAATTGCAAGCCGAGGTGAGCCTGTTGCAGTCACAGCTTGCTGCTGCCCAATCCAACGCAACGTCTCTCGCATCGGAGAAGCAGGCCCTGCTGCTCCAAATTCTCCAACTGAACGCCCAGATTGCTTACCTCAACGCGACGGTCGCATCACTGTCCAGAGGGGAGCCCTCGATCTTGGCCGTACGATTCTCACCTGATGGAGGATGTGCCGCTGAAGTGAACTACTGGCTTGGCAGGGCCAACCGCACTGTCCACGTTCTGATCTACAGTTTTACCCTCGACAGTATAGGAGACGCTCTCCTAGCAGCATATGGCAGAGGATTGGACGTCAAGGTGGTGTTCGAGAAGCAGCAGGTCAGTCAGTACAGCGAGTATTTGCGCCTCTCGGCTGCGGGAGTTCCAGTGAGAAATGACACCAACCCTGACCTCATGCACACGAAGATAGCCATCATAGATGGTTACATAGTCCTGGTGGGGAGCTTCAACTGGAGCGCTGCGGCGGACAACGATAACAACGAAGTCCTGCTCGTGATCAAGAGCGCTGCCCTGGCGACTAGTCTTGAGGCTGAGTTCCAGAGGATTTGGACAACTGGTCGGTGAATGTAGAGGGTTCGCAGGATCCGCACTCTCTCGCGTCGATACCAGACTGCAAGGGGTTCATTGGGACTTGTGTCGATCTCACCGCTTGCCCTTCCAGGGGGTCCGAGATTTGTGTCCGCGTCTCTTGTGAATCAGAGAAGCCTTCCTGTAAGGGCCTGTGGATCTCAGTCTCGCCTTCCTCTTTCTCTCGATATCTCTTCTTATGCTATCCTCGTCCCGGGTCTTCCATGTCATCTCGTTCAGCTCACGTTCGGTCCCAACCCTCAGCCCCTGTACCCATTGACCATTGGCATTTTCCACCCGATACCGAAGGCTTTCGGGGTGATCTTGATGCATGGAGCCGCCTGCCGCCTCTTGTACTCGGCTAGCCTTATCCTCCTGAACGTGTCCTCCACTACATCTTTCGGGAAGCCGGCCCTGATCAGATCTTGCTTGCTCCGTCGATGCTCCACAATCTCATCCACTAGAGGACTGACTATGTCGAAGTCAAAGGGGTCTACCTGGCCTTCCCTGAGCTCGGGCGACGGCTTCTTGACGAACACGTTTGCCGGGATGACCTGTCTTCCCTTCTTCTCGTTGAAGTACCTAGCGATCCCATAGACATCAAGCTTGCTCACGTCCCCCAGCGCGCCGATCCCGCCGGCCATGTCCCCGTACAGCGTGCAGTAGCCAAGGGCAAGTTCGGTCTTGTTGCCAGTGTTAAGAACCATTATGCCTTGTCCTCGTAGTCGGTTGGAGATGTCCATGAGGCAATTGCCTCTGACCCTAGGCTGAATGTTCTCATCGGCAACGGGGTCGTCACGCTCCCTGCTTGTCCCGAGGTACTGCCGCACCTCCTCCAAGGGTCTGCGCAGGACATCTCGGTACGAATCCACTATGGATTGAACTTCGAACTTGACGAACAGGATTCCGAGGTTGCGAGCCAGCTCCTCTGCATCGGCTTTGCTGTGATCACTTGAGAACACCGATGGCATCGACGCGCCAATCACGTTCTCCTTGCCGAGAGCCTCGACCGCTATGCACGCACTCAAGGACGAGTCTATCCCGCCACTGAGCCCAACGATGGCCCTCTTGAAGCCGGTCTTCCTATAATAATCTCGCACTCCGAGTATCAAGGCATCAAACATTTCCTTCTCCTTGTTGAAAGCAGCGGGCTTGATCCTCTTCGGGGCACCCCCTAGTGGGTCGATGTCCACGAGCACCAGGTCCTCCTCGAATTGCCTTCCCACAGCTATCAGATTCCCATGCCGGTCAGTTGCCAAGCTCTCGCCATCGAAGACGAGTTCATCCTGGCCGCCGACCAAGTTGACGTAGAAAATCGGAACGCAATTCTCAATAGATTTCTTGCTGAGTTGTGCAACCCGCTCCGACCTCTTTCCTACGCAGAAAGGCGAAGCGGAGATGTTGATCACCAAGTCCGCGCCTCTCCTCGCTAGAGTCTCCGTAACTTTGATGTCGTAAGAATCATCCCACAGATCTTCGCATATCTCCACGCCCAGGTTGAAGCTCTGTCCCCTGAGGTTCAGGTGAATAGGCTTGATGTCCTCCTCATCTGCCGGCTCGAAGTACCTGTCCTCGTCGAAGACGTCATATGTGGGCAGTAGAGCCTTGTTGACCACTCCAACCCTCTCGCTCCCGATGAACACTGATGCGGAATTGTGAAGTCGCTCACCCTGACGACCCACGAACCCGACTATGGCAGCGATGTCGCTGTTCCGATCAATCAGCGAATCCAGTAGTTCTTCGTTTCTTTGAACGAATCCCTTGTCGAGGATCAGATCCTGAGGAGGATACCCGGTAATCACGAGCTCAGGGAACACCACCAAGTCTACATTCTTCTTCCTGGCCGCGTCAATGAAATCCTCGATCCTAGAGACGTTTCCCTCCAGATCCCCCACAGTCGCATTGACCTGAGCCATGCCTATTCTCATTTTGACGCGCTCTGACCTCCCTTCTTCCTGTGCGCCCCGACTCGAAGCATTGGCCTACTACGGAAGGCCTAGAGCTTATGAACGTTGAATAGGGAGGCTTTGAGACACAAAGAAGGTCGTGACCTTCGCCTTTCGCCTATTCCAGGAACAATGGTCTGAGGGATTTGGCAGTTTCCGCCAATTCCTGCATCTCGACCTGGGTCAGTTCTCTGAGCCTCTCTGCAGCATCTATCACCTTGGGCCACAGCCTCAGCTCAGATGGCAAGACAGCTGTGGCGATGGGATGAGAAAGCGTGAACCATAACGCGAGATCGATCTCCTTCTGCTTGTCTAAGGGCTCATACCACGTTTCATATGCGTGTTCTTGGGCCGCCCATGGACTCTTGGCAATTGCCTTGATCGCTATGGCTCCGATCGATTTCTCTTTCGAGAGTTCTAGGACCCGCCTGTAGTCATTCTCTGGGCGAAGATGCGCCGGCGTCACGAAGTTCAGGGGGAACATCACGGTCTCGAAGTCGAACCTCTTGAGAGCTTCCCCAAGGGCGCTCATGTTGTGACCCGTTATGCCCAGATGCTTGATCATGCCCTCTTCCCTCGCCTCGACCAACGCCCCGATTGCTCCTCCTTGGCCCAAGACCTCATTCAGCTCCTCTATCTTGGTGATCCCGTGAATCTGATACAGATCAAAGTGATCAGCTCTGAGAACCCTTAGTGACCTCCGTAGTTCTGCCCCCGCGCCTTCTTTGTCGCGCTTGAGCGTCTTGCTGGCCAGGAAAACTCTATCCCTTATGCTTGGGACGAGAGGCCCCAGAAGCTGCTCGGCTCGTCCATATGAAGGGGCCACATCTATGTGGTTGATTCCATGAGCCATGGCTATTTCTATGGACTTCTCGGCCGTCGTCTCCGTGCCTTTGGAGAGCGCAGCGCCGCCGAATGCTAGGATCGAACTTCTGTGGCCAGTCTTGCCGAGAGGCCGGGTGATCATCTCGCTTGCGTTGGATCCTCCTATCATATAAGGGTGCCATTGGCCGGATGCTGAACTTTGCCAGCAGAGCAACGCACCCAAGATGTCCAGGGCGAGTGTTTGGCGAAAGGCTGATTAACGAAGAGACCCACGCATGCGCATGACCGACCTCGTCGACCTCGCTTGGATCATAATCACGCAGCTCGGCGAGGACAGGTTCTACATGGCTGTTTTGGTCATTGTCTATCTCGGGATAGAGAGGAAGCTGGGAGCCAAGGTTGCCACATACGCGATGACCTCAGTTTGGGTCAATTCCGTCCTCAAGGACCTATTTATGATACCGAGGCCTCCCCCTCAGAACTGGAAGATCCAGGTCGAAGGGTACGGGTTTCCCAGCGGGCACGCACAAGGAACCACAGTGCTCATGGGTTACCTCGCGAGCAAGGTCAGAAGTTACCTCGCGTACGGGGTGGCGGCCGCTCTCGTACTCCTCGTGTCCTGCTCAAGGCTTGCCCTCGGCGTCCACTCCGTGTATGATGTCGCCGGTGGCATCCTCATAGGGCTAGCGATCCTCGCAATCGGCTGGCTCATTGAGAGCAGGGTCTCGCCGAAAATGCTGAAGGATCAGAGCAAGCTCGCTTGGCTGGCCCTGCCGATAACATGCGGCACTCTATCCAGCCTGATCGGGATTGGCGGAGACGACTCATTCCGGGCAGCCGGTGCGTTCTTTGGCCTCTTGGTCGGATACATGATATTGGAGGAAAAGCGAACCAGGGAGCCCAAGAGTGTTGCTGAGAGGATCGCAAACGTCGTCGCCGGACTGATCGTCGCGGTCTCACTCTACTACACCGTCGGCAGGATGGTCAGTGGCGCCCTACCCGTCT
>Ga0172364_10005224_pt1 | contig 10340 bp, 11 predicted proteins | sample LakKivSesite10cm_FD_114545 | JGI IMG/M metagenome (GOLD analysis project Ga0172364, IMG submission 114545) | Sediment microbial communities from Lake Kivu, Rwanda - Sediment site 10cm | ecosystem: Environmental > Aquatic > Freshwater > Lake > Sediment | place: Rwanda: Western Province, Lake... | reverse complement strand
CTCCTGTCGCCGGAGGAGTTTAGCAAGTATCTCAAGAAGCAAATTGCAAAGCATGTGCTGGCTGTTGTGGATACTACCTGGCCCCATGGTCTAGTGCGCTCGATCCAGGAAGAAATTGATCAGTGGCTGGTTGTGGCTACTCCCAGACTCGATGCTATAGAAAACGCTACCAAACTTGTTAAGGAACTGGGGGCAAAAGGAACCATTGTGCTCAACCAGAAACGCGGATCAGGAGATAGCCTGGCCCTGACTGGAATAGAGAGGGGTCTTGACCTGCCCTATGTGGATCGCGTAGATCAGTGGGATGGCAAATTAGGTAGACAGTTGTTGCTTTACGTATACGGTTCTGCCTGGAGGGAATATGAGAAACCGGAGAACATTTTTGCTGCTTTTGGCCGTTATCTTAGCCATCGCCGTCGTGCTGGTCAATCGCAGGCCTAGACCAAAAGAAACAATCAATCTTGTCCCTGTCGTCATTGCCCGCCAAGACATAGAGCCTTACTCGATTATCTCCTCTGATCAAGTAACTCTGGGCTCGATTAAGATACCCGTAACTCTGGCTAAGGATTACTACGAGCAACCACAAGAATTGGCCGGTTTGATGACTACGCACTTCATCAAAGCCGGGCAACAGATCGGTCGTGAGGATGCAAAGCCGATTGAGAAAGTCAGATATGTGGAGGACATGCACCTGGAGATCGTTAGCTTCCCAGCGGTCTTTAGCGAGATGGTTGCTGGTCAGGTGCAGCCAGGGCACAAGGTTAACATCTATGGTTACCGAACAGAGAGCGGATTAGGTAACCCTGGGGAGCTAATCCTAATAGCAAGCAATGTCTGGGTTGTGGATGTGCGCACGGCGAGTGGCGAAATGGTTAAACCGGAGGCAACAGAAGAAGCCAAGCAGGAAGGCGGGGGGCTTTTCGGTGTACCGGGGGTGGGAACTGTTGCCCAACCGGCAAGTGTGGTGACAGTCGCTGCCCGGCCTGATGTGGTTCAGGACATTATCCAGGCCTTTGGTGCTAAAGGCTATAGTGCGTGGGTTACTCTGGCTCCCTCTCCTGAGAATATCACCCCGGTTGCGATCATGCCCACAGTACAGGAAACGCCGACTATGACAGTGTCAATACCTACCGTGGTCCAGACGCCCACTAGTCTTGTAGGCGCAATCTACATGAGCAACAGGGATGGCGGACCTAAGGTTGACACCTTTCCTAACAATACAAGTGTGGTCTGGGCTATCGTTAACCTGCAATACTCACCCAGTGGGCCTATGCCTATTCGCATTGATGTTCATGGCCCCAATGAGACGCCAGTTTTTGAGGGTGATTTTACACATCCCAAGTCTGGACAAGAATCATATCTAATTGTACCCACCAGTGTATTTATCCCTGATACTATGTACACGACAACTCTCTATGCAGGGGGAAAGACTTTCTCAGTAAAATGGGAACTTCGTGGTGATGCTAGACTACCGGGCACTGGCGAAGACTCAGCCTCCGGGGGCGAATAGGGCGGTGGAAGTTAATGTACGACTATGATAGTATCTCGACCAAAGTGCAAGACTATTGTGTCAAGAAAGAAGTTCCTGTTCCTCGCTGGCGCGACGCGCAGGAAGGGGAGCAATTTGCCTTTCGGGCCAATGTTCTGCGGGCCATCAAGGAACTTGGCATAGCGGTGGATGAACGGGATTTGCAGGCTGTTGCTGAGGAAGTGGCTAAGCGCATTGTTGGCCTGGGCGTGCTCCATCCTTTCCTGGAACAGGACAGCATTGAAGAGATCATCGTTCGCAATGGGTACGTGACCATAGAACGTGATGGAACCTTGGAACCTATAGGGTATACGGCTTCTGATGATTACTTTTATCGTCTGGCCCGTCGCGTGGCAGACATGGAAGGAAAGGGCCTGGGTGCGGCGGAACCGATGATTAAAGTGGGTTTGCCAGACGGCTCTCGCTTTGCTGCTACTATTCCTCCACTAAGCCGAGAAGGTACAGCTATCAACATCAGGCGGTTTGCGAAGAAGAAGCTACGCCTGGAGGATCTGGTCGAGCGAAATAGTGCCGACGAAGAGACAATTGACTTTTTGGCCAAAGTGGCCAATTCGATGAAAGTGAGCGTAGTTTTCTCTGGCCGTCCTGGTGCGGGCAAGACCACCTGGCTCAATGCTTTTTCACAGCATTTGCCCGAGCGCGCACAGCTTTCAGTGGTGGAGACCTTCGAAGAATTACAGCCACAGATTGAGCATTATCATCACCTAGTAGTGGAGGAAGAGACGGAGCAGATGAGCGAGGCCATCAACACCGCCATTTTGCGCATGCGCCCCGACGTGCTGATGATTGGCGAGGTGGTGTCTAGAGAGGCGGTGCAGTACATCCTCGCTCTTAATCTGGGCATCGTCAGCCACACGACGACGCACTCGCAGAGTGCGCGCATGGCCCTGGTTCGATTGGAGAACCTGGCCAGACGAGACATCCCTGTAGAAGAGATGAGGCCGGTGATTGGCTTTGGACTGGGATTGGTCATCCACCTCGCCAAAGATTACGACCCAGAGAAGCGAACCTACCGACGCTATCTAAAGGAGATCCTGGCAGTTGATGGTTACGAGGATGGGCGTTACATTTTGCATCCGCTGAAGGAGTGGGCTGGCTATGGTTGGACACCATTGCGCGAGGGAATGGAGCGATGGGAATAGGGTCTGATCCAGTTAATACGCTGCTCATCGCTTCGCTTCTCCTGATCGTTGGAGCAGTAGCCCTGGATGAATTGGGGCGATACCTGACACCCGTCGTGAGACATTATCGTGCTCGTCTCATACTAGGACGTGTAACCTGGAGGACATTCCTGCCACTCATTATGGCGATGGTCCTGGTAGTCCTGATGTGGCGCGCGGTGTTGGTTAGCATTTATTTGATTGCTGTGGGCATTTTGATCACGTTATATTTCCTGCAGCGCACTAAGAAGGAACAACAACTGCTGCCAGCTAGGCAAATCTTTCAACTCGTTCTGGCTTTTCGTAGTACGTTTCAATTGCAGCCTTCCATTTTCTTGACGTTGGATACAGTGAAGGAAAAGCTGGAGGAACCCCTGAGGGGCCTGATGAAGGTTGTAGTACAGACTTATTACCTGACTTCTTCGCCAGAGCGTGCCTTCGCCGAGTTGCGGGCGCGGACGGATAATGTCTACCTGAACCAGTTTGCATATATTCTGGAGATGAGTGAAACCGCACGCGCCGATGCAGTGGTGAAGGCTTTGGATAACTTGGTGGAGCGGTTGCGCACTCACGATGAACTGCGCAGAGAGGCCGAGTCAAACTTGACGGCCATCACCGGCCAGACTTCGTTTATCCAGGGGATTTCTGTATTGATCATACTAGTTGTAGCTGCTGTGCCTAGATTGCGTGCCCCATATGTTCCTGTAGGGGGGCAGATATTCTTAGTTATTGTTTTGACGGTCATGTTAGCAGCTTCTTACTACATTGATCGTGTTATCAGCAAGCTGGCGGAGCGTATCTCGTGACTGATCTGCTTCTGGTGCTACTGCTGATTGTAGCTGTGATTCTGTTCGTGGCCACTACCGGGCTTGATTATACGTTGCGACGAGTATGGGCCTTTCAACGGAAGCGTTTCCGGCGTCGTACGGAGGAAAGCCGGGCCCGATTGCTGGCCAGGATTGGCCGGCCACAACGTTACCAGGCTGACTTGCGAGAGATTAGAGACTTTGTTATTAGCTTGCAGCTTGGCTCCTCGATGGATGAGACGCTTAGCAGAGCACTGTTTCGGGCAGCAGAGCAATTGAAAGACAGAGGGGTTTTTGGTGAGCGCTTGGTGAGACAGGTGGAGACGCGACTGTCTATTGGCCCGGAGGAGGTGGTCAAAGGGCTTGCCGAAGATTTTCACTCTGAACATCTGAGGGAGTTGCTACAGCGTCTGGAGATGGCAAGAGACGGGGGGATTTCCTACGAGCGGGCGCTGCTATTGACTATCTCTCAGATCGAAGAGGAAATTCGCGGCGACCTTGAACGCGATATCCAGCGGGCGCCGATCCAACTGACATTACCCATGATTGTAGGCGTGTTCCTCCCAGCCATCATCATCGGTATTTTCCCTCTGGTGCTGAACGTTTTGGGTGTTCTGGTGACTCCAGGTGGGCGATAGGGTATTTGTCGCCAAAAGAAGTTATGTTGTTAGTCCAGCAAGTTAAGGGAGGTGCTATGGAACAGACTCGTCAGGCTAGGACCTTGGAGCGAAAGGAGGTGAATTCGAGAATGCGTGAACTCAGGAGGTTTTTGTCCGACGAGAGTGGCCCAGAACTGGTGGAATGGGCCATCGTCACGGTCATTCTGGTGTTGGCCACTTACTTGATTCTGCAAGCTATCGGCGACAAACTCACCGACATTTATCGCGAGATTCTGAGAGTCTTAGGCCAAATTCTGCGCCCACCAGCCGGCCCCACTGCATAATCTGTCTCAGGCGATCCTGCCATCCAGTTTCTCGCTTAGATTGCGGGTCGTTAGAAGACTCAATTCAGTTGGAATAGGGGGATGCAGGTATCTGTATCCCCCACAATGGATCAGTGCAAGCTTGGCCAAAAATCTTGCTGCGAACCGCACTGTGCACTGGTTGGCAGTAGGGAGTGGAGAAAGGGGTTTATGGTCAAAGAATTGCGAAGGTTTTTCGTAGATGAGGACGGGCCTGAGCTTGTGGAGTGGGCAGTGGTGACAATCGTGCTTCTGCTGGCAACCGGCCTTATTCTCAGCCAGATTTACGACCAGGTGCTTGCGGTGATGGAGGGGATCCTTGTGCAGTTGACCCGCTAGCCAAAGGAGCGCATCATCCTTCACCTTGAGGGAACGTCTATTCCTGAGATATCCTTGCTTCTAAAGGTCGTTGTCACACTGTGGCTATGTGCCATTGCCTATGTGGATGCACGTACGGCAACCATTCCCAATTGGTTAACCCTTCCCGCAATTGCTCTGTTAGGAGGATGGCGGGTACTCAGTGGGGGATGGTATGCCCTGAGTGCCATTTTCACACCACTTCGTGTGTCTTTCAGTAGCTGGATACAGTGCGCTGTTGCCGACAAGCGAAGCTGGTCAGTGTTGCTGTTCATGACCCTGGCCTGGGGGTTCTGTTTCGCCCTTTGGGAACTGCATGTCATAGGAGGCGGAGATGCCAAGACATTGATGAGTCTCTTCGCCTTGTTCCCCAACATTGACTTTGCCGTTTTCTTGGCTGTTGCAGTACTTGTACTGAGCCTGCCGCTGCTATTGCTCAAACTGCGCCGCAGGCGGCCGCGTGATTTCCTACAGACATTGGGCAAAAGGTTGGAAGAAGGCTCTTTCTTCCCCACTCAGCGTGAATTGGAGGAAGAGGGGCGGCCGTACGCATGGACTTTTTGTCTGCCCGGAGTGATATATTTATGGTGCCTGTGGTGAGATGGAGGAAAGACCAAAAAGGTTCGACAACTGTCCAGTCCCTGCTGTTCATCGCTATTTTTGTCGTCATCTTGTACATGTCGTTTGAAATCTGGAAGGTTGTTTCTATCAAGCAATCCCTTCATGCGGCGACCTACCAGGCCGCTAAGTACATTGCTTTGAACGGCTTATATTGGGGGCTTAGCACTGGCAAGTGGGCAGAACAGATCTGGCCCTTCATCGTAACCGAGTTGCAGAACAATCCGTTTATACCCAAGGACAGCATCCGCGCAGGACCGTCCAATGCCAATCCGGCTATTATCATCTGGCTTAACCCTCAATGCAACCGTCTCAACTACTGCAAAAAGGGCCAGTTCTGGATCAGAGTAGAATTAGGGTATGATGTTTTCATACCGCCACGGTTTGGTGGAGGCGGCAGCACGCGTCTGCCGCTCAAGTTCACGCGGACGGTATATGGCCAACTCGAGTGCTATCCCTAGGTATGAGGCTCGGCATGTCCAGACAGTTATCAGCACTACTCAAGGACAAAAAAGGGGCTTACGATCTCATACAGTTTGCGTTAATCATCCCCATCTTTGTCATCATTCTGTATGGGTCCTTTGAGCTCGCGAAACTGGTCTCGATCAGACAATCGCTGGATGCTGGCACGTACCAGGCAGCGCGTTATCTGTCTGTGTACCACAAGTTTTATACTGACGGCGGGTATAATCGCGGATCAAGAGATGACGCTCTGCGTGCCGAGCGTCTGATCTGGGAATCGCTGCTTGCCAACCCGTTTATTTCCAGGGCTATGCCGATGCATGTCATGATTCGTTACTTTAACGGTGCCGGGGAAGAGATTTCTTCGCCAGTGGACTTTCCCTGCACAGATATCAGGAGCCATCTGAGCAACCCGAACACCAGCGGTCTGGTTTTCACTGTGCATACGCAGGTCACACTGCCCTGGCGATCCTCCGTGCTTGGGCTTTCCATGGGCAATGTAACTCTAACCAGCGCGCACACTAGCTTCATTGATTGCGGCCCTTGGTACCCGTGGCCAGCAGCTACGCCAACACCCACACCTACGCCTATGCCATAGGCAGGAGGCTAACTGTGCTTGCTCGCTTGCGCAGAGACAATAGAGGGGCCAGTGTCGTCACTTATGTGCTGATTCTACCGCTCTTCATCCTCCTGGTCTTCGGCATCCTGGAGATATGGAGGGTAATGGCCGTGCGGCAGTCCCTCCACCTGGGGGTATATCAGGCTGTGCGTGGACTTTCCACGGAGGGGAGGGAATGGCTGCCTTGTTCTGCCAGCCAATGGGAGTCCCATGCCTCGCAGCGGGCCCATGCGATCATTGACCATGAACTGAAGCGCAACACACTTATCCCACAAGGCTACACCTTGCTCGTGCAGGCGGTAATAGAACCTGAGGCACGGATAGACCTGACGCAATTAGGTTGGTTCTTCACCGTACGTGCAGAGCTTATGGCGCCTGGGTTGATCACGCTGCCAATGCTCAACACTGGCACCGTCACGCTTGTCGAGCAACAAGTGAGCTACATTGAAGGGATTACCGGGTCTTGGACTCCTCCAGAAGAAGGCCCGCCTTATTGAGGTGTGCCCACAGATTGGTCTGTCAGGCGCGTCGCACTGACGCTGCTCCCCTATAGGTTTGTGCCTACAGCGGGAGCAATTCTTTTGTCTCACCTTTATTCAGGAGGCGGGGAAGACATATGATGCCACAGGCAGCAGGGTCTCAATTGGTAACGGAGGCGCGTGTTTGTCGTCGCCTGGCTTTGATTTTGAGCGGGATAGGTAGTTTCTGCCTGCTTGCGCTGCTCTTTGTCGTTGTTATTTGGGCCTCTACTATACAGCAGGGTGCTACAGCGGCTTTAAGCACCAGTGGCCGTTGGGTGAATTACACGAATGTGGATTATATCCGTGCCATAGCTGTCGAAAGTGTGGGGAACGAGCTCTATGCCTGGGTCGCCACTGACGGTGGTGTGGCTTGCTGGAACCTAATGTCAGGGCGTTGCATCAGTTATACCACAGCCAGCGGCTTGCGTTCGAGCGATGTGCTGTGCGTTGCGGTTGACGGGAAAGGGCGCGAGTGGTTTGGCACTGCTGTGGGAGTTAGTGTGTTGGACGATGGGGACACACCCTTGGACCTGTCTGACGACAGGTGGCAGCACTATGGCTCGGGCGATGGCTTGATTGGCGAGCGTGTACAGGCCATAGGCATCACGTGCAGCCCTGAAGCTATAGAATACAAGTGGTTGGGTACCAGCCGGGGTGTGGCAGTGCTCGACGACTTGGATCCGAGTGCATTGCGCGTGCGTAGTTATACTGCAGCCGATGGTATGACTTCGAGCAATGTAACTAGCATTGCTGTCCGTGAGACCAGGGAAGTATGGTGCGGAACACACAGTGGCATCACGGTTTTCTCCAATGGCAATCAATGGCTCACTCACACCCTGACTACCTACACTATATCTAACACCCGCCAGTTGCTTTCTAACCGCATCCGGCAGATTGCATGCGAAGGGAGAGAGGTGTGGGTAGCCACAGAAGGCGGGCTAAGTAAATGCGCGGCGAACAATAGCTGGCGCAGCTTCCCGCCAAACCAGGAGAATGGGCTGCCCTGTGCGGAGGTAGTGGCCGTGGACCTGGATGGGCAGGGCAATGTCTGGCTGGGGCTAGGAAATGGCCAGGTAACTGTGGTCCGATATGGGGGCAGATGGCCCCTCTTTTCTACAGTGGATGGATTGCCACCTGGTGGTGCAGTGGCAGTAGCCTATGATGGGCTGCAGCGCATGTTGTTCGGTACAAGAGGCGGTGGCATTGGTGCGTTGGATGCGCGTGGCACACCCTACGATAAGACAGATGATGTATGGCAAACCTATGTCAGTGGCGAGGGTCCTGCCTCCAATGAAGTGACTTCGCTGGCCTTTGATGCCTGGGGTACGCTGCTGTGCGGTGCGTGGAGCAGTGGCGCAAGCGTCTGGAACGGCAGGCGCTGGGCCCACTACACGCACAACGATGGGCTGGGGTCAAACTATGTCAGTGCTGTCGCAATTGATGTCAACGGTCGCAAGTGGTTTGGTACGCAACCTTCCACGCTAGAAGGCATGCCTGGCGGACTGAGCGTGCTGGATGATACATCTGTCACGCCCACCTGGGCCACGTACACCCGCACTTTGCCTTCGCCATATGTGTTTTCGGTAGTCCCAGCAGGGGCGAACTTGGTTTGGGTTGGTACTGACAGAGGGGCAACTGTAATTGACCATGGTGGCACGCCTTTTAACCCATCGGATGATGTAATGGCCACTTTCACGGTAAGCGATGGCTTGGGCAGTAACATGGTGCGCGCTATTGCTGTCACGCAGGGCGGAAACAGCATCTGGTTCGGCACCACCGGTGGTCTAAGCCTGCTGGATAATCGTGGCACGCCATTCGAAAAGGCGGATGACCATTGGGTGACGCATACAGTGTCTGATGGCCTGGCGTCAAACAATGTTTATGACATCGCATTGGACGAACGGGGATACACTGGGGTGGCCACGGATCGTGGGTTGAGCATGTTGGATGACGGTGGTACGCCCTTTGGTAAAACGGATGACCGCTGGCAAACCTACGATGACCGGGATGGCATGGCAGGGGTGTGGGTCCGTGGCTTGGCACACGACCGGGACGGATGTTGGTGGTTAGCTACCTGGAATGGCGTGAACCGCTTTTGCGATGGTGGTACGCCTCTAGACAAGGATGATGATGTCTGGGAGACATTCACCACCATGCACGGCCTGGCAAGCGATGACACATGGGCAGCCGAGATGTATCCTGCTATGATGGACTCCACTACAGAGCATGTGTGGTTCGCTACCAACCATGGCCTAAGTGAGTTCGTTTTCACACTGCCAATGTCTACGCCCACTTCAACGCCGACCGCAACCGACACCCCAACAGTCACTGAAACGCCCACTACTACCTCAACGGCAGAGGTCAGCGCCACAGCTACATCAACGGCGATTATCAGCCCTGGCCCAACGGTTACGCCCACACTTGTGGCCACGCCAAGTGCGACAGCATCTGTCACACCAGCTCGTTGCATGGCATACCTGCCCATTTTGCTCAAGTAGACAACCATAACCCGCAGGCAACTGCACACATACATGGTGGCCATTAGGGTCTGGTATGAGACCTTGTGTTTTCCGCATTTGGCCAGTGGTTGCGCCGTTTTTGGGCTCAGGTGCAATTGGTCTGAGCACTACTTCCGTTTGTGATTTCTCCCAAAATACTGTATTATGCCACTTTGGCACTTGCCATTACGTGCATGTTGAGATAGAATGGGGACCGTGACCATGCTGGAAGCTTTTTTTACCCCACAGTCTGTAGCGGTAATTGGCGCTGCTCGTGAGCCAGGCAAGTTAGGGCATGGCGTCCTAAGCAACATCCTGAAATATGGCTACAATGGGAGGGTCTATCCGATTAACCCCAAGGCGGATGAAATCTTTGGTTTCAAATGTTACCCCAGTGTCCTCGATGTGCCTGATGCGGTTGAACTGGCAGTCATCATTATTCCTAACAAGTTCGTGCCGCAAGTAATGGAGGAATGCGGTAAAAAGGGCATCAAGGGAGCAATCATTATCAGCGCTGGTTTCCGCGAAGCTGGAATGGATGGCATCAAGCTGGAACACCAGGTGTTGGACATCGCTAGACAGTACGGGATTCGCATCGTCGGCCCGAACTGTCTAGGCGTGATCAGCACTCATACCCCCCTCAACGCCTCATTCGCTGCAGGCATGCCTCCCAAGGGGAGCATCGCTTTCATGTCGCAATCCGGCGCATTGTGTACTGCCATCCTCGATTGGGCACTGGCTGAAGGAATTGGTTTCTCTTACTTTGTGAGCCTCGGCAATAAGTCAGAT
>Ga0172364_10005223_pt1 | contig 10340 bp, 8 predicted proteins | sample LakKivSesite10cm_FD_114545 | JGI IMG/M metagenome (GOLD analysis project Ga0172364, IMG submission 114545) | Sediment microbial communities from Lake Kivu, Rwanda - Sediment site 10cm | ecosystem: Environmental > Aquatic > Freshwater > Lake > Sediment | place: Rwanda: Western Province, Lake Kivu... | reverse complement strand
CAAGACACCAGAAGAAGTTCTTGCTTCGCAAGGATCAACGTACTTTCCTGCATTTGGTCTTCAACATTTACGAGAGTTGATGCACACCTCTGGACATTATGCTGTCGTAGGTTTACCCTGTCAAATAGATGCCTTAAACAATTTGAAGAAACTGCGTCCAGATTTCGAAAATAAAATATTCTTCACATTCGGTTTATTCTGCTTCCATGTGAATGAGCCTTGGTATTTAGATTATGTTATTAAAAGGATATGCAAGATAGAACCGAAAAGAGTCATGGCAATTACTGCCAGAAAAAGTGGTTGGCCTGGTTCAATTCATGTGAAGAGTTTGGATAACAGTATGAATGTTTCATATTCTCGCTTTTGGTATCCCTTACCTGTTTTTCATTTTACTTCTCCATTAGGGTGTTTATACTGTGCTAACCGCCTTAACACTTGTTCTGACATATCTTTTGGCGATGCATGGTTGCCTGAGATTGTTAAAAGAGATAAACTTGGATCATCAATCGTGATTGCCAGAACTAGAAAAGGATTGTCATTACTTAAAGAGGCAGAAGAGTGCAATAAATTGCATCTAGAGGAAATCTCTATCGATGATGTCCTTAAAGCCCAACCTGTACTTTCAGATAAGAGGCAAATATCCATACGTAGAGCAAATAGGAGAGGAACACTCTTTGAATCTAACAATTTCAACTATCCAGAAATGTTTAATGCGCTCTTACCAATGTTTCATGCTTCTATTACCAGAAAAAAATTTGCTAGAGGAGTTATCTACAATCTTCCATTTGATTTACTGAGAACGTACTGTAGGTTATGCGGCTTTATTCAAAAATTGGTTTGAGCAATTATTGATTGCTTTTTAGAATAGAGTTGTAAGTATACCCGTTTGCGCGAAAGTTATATTAGACAAGAAAATGTTGATATTTAACGTGGCTTAACATTAGTTGGGAAAGTAGAGGTTAAAATGAAGCAAGGCAAAGAGTTTTTGTTCATGTTATTGGCGCTTCTAATGATCCTTTCCACTTTTAGTACTCAAAAATGTACTAAAGCAAACATAACTGCCCTCCCTTGGTTTAGTGGATACGAGACGGGTGATTATTCAGAGTGGGACGAAACCAGAGTGGGCAGTGGCTACAGAACATTGGACAATGGAACTACTATTTTTGTTCAAAACGAATTAAAGATTGTCGATACTCCAACACATCATGGGCAGTATGCAAGCTATCACAAGTCTTATGGAGATTTTATGAATTATCAAGGGGTGAATACCAGTATAGTATTCTTAGCGCCATCTTGGCCTTATGTTAGTTTGCCTTCTCTCTCCCATGTTTACGTTGGTTGGTACCAGTATTTTGCAAACGTTCCAAATTGGACAGATTACAAGATAAGACATCCAGACAAAGATTGGGCTCTAAATGTTAGGACTATGGCTTTGTATGCAAATGTTGGAGAAATAGTCAGAGTTTACCTAAAGGTTCCGGAATGGGAGCCACATCCCATGCTGGCGCACCTATATTATTGGGATGGTCGGTTGACGCAAACAGCTACACGCTTCCAATTCTTTCCACATATCTGGTATTACTTTTTATACGAGTTTGATGCTACAACTGGAACTCATAGGTTATATATTTCTGCTCCTCCATACAATGTATCTACGCCAATAATTGAACTTGTAGGAATGAACACTACAGGGGTAAAAGTTACTGGACTAACAGTAGGTCAGTTCGAAGCGGACTTTTATGATGCTGAAAGCTATACAGACTGCATAACAGTTGCTGAAAAGTTCATATACGTTCATATACCCCGAAAGTTACAGTGCTAAAGGTTCATTGGATGTTGAAGCTTACTCGGAAGGTAACCCCGTATCAAGTGGAGTAACCATAACAGTCAAGTACTCTAATGGAACGACTGAAGTCCATGATATTTCCGAGTTTCCCATAACATTGGAAGCTGGTATCTACACCTTGACTGCTGATTTCGGGAACGAAACTTGTGGACCTGAACAAATAATAATAGAAGCAAATCAAACAACAGTTTGGAAAGCATATCTCATTCCAATTTCAGAAAACCTTAACCTACTTGCTGTCGTAATAATTCCTTATGCAACGATTGTGCTCTTGGCAAAGCTCTATCTTAAACGTGCACAAAGAATTAGACAACGAGAATGTCACGTGCGTTGCTGATTCCTATCACTGAAAAAGAGGTAGTTTCGCTCTATGAGACATTAATGGAATAAAAAAATGAAAAGTCAGCTTTAAAGAGAGTACAAGTTTTAATGAAAATTCTTTACCTTAGCCCAAAATACTATCCTTCAATAGGTGGGGTGGAATATACCGTTCAAAGATTAGCTGAGGGCATGAAGGCACAGGGGCACTTGGTAACTGTTGCTTGTGGAGATCCCTCTTCTACGAATGTAGAAACTGAAGAAATAAATGGAATTCACGTGATTAAACTTCCAACATATGCACCTAATAACGCATTTCATGTACCAAAAAATAAGGATGCTGTCAAAAAAATTCTTGACGACAAAGTGGATATTGTTCACACACATAGTGCTCATGCGGTAATAAGCATAGCACCATCGGCAGTTAAAAAAGCCTTAAAACCAGAATGGAAACTTGTTTACACAATGCATTTTTCCACACCTGGATATACCTTCTTTAGAAAAATTTTATGGAAACTTTTTTGGAAAAGACGAATAAATTCAAGTCTAAAGTATGTAGATGCAATACATTCGACTTCTCCATTAGAATCAGACATGATCGCTACACATTTTAGTAACGCTAAGGGAAAATTAGTGCTTATACCATTAGGGATAGATGAGGACGTTTTTCAATACAATTGGAAAGGAAGAGATAGTGATTACATTCTTTATTGCAGCAGAGTTGAGAAATACAAAAGGATAGACCTCGTAGTGAGATCAATAGAATATGTTAGAAAACAAGGTTATAATGTTAAATTCTTTATTGTCGGTAGCGGATCACAAAGCAATTATATTAAGAAAATATCAAAAAGAGATGAAAACATCGTTTATATGCCGCCTAAGCCACGCCATGAATACTTGAAACTTCTATCCAATGCTAGGGCAGTTGTTAATTTGAGCATGGCTGAGAATTTTAATCTGTTTTTGGCTGAAGCATGTGTGATGGGCATACCCATTGTTGCGTCTTCAGAGGCTGTTGCGTTCTGCCCAAATTTTGCCAATGTTTTTAACTTTAACCCAAAAGCAATTGCGCAGGTCATCATAAAAGCAATTTCAAATCCCGAATCTTGCATTATTGCAAGAAAGTATTACCCCTTACCATGGAAAGAAATCATTAAATGTTTTTCAACATTTTACACTCAAGCCTTAAATTCACGGGTGAAGGTTCATGCTAAGCTTTAGTTTCACACTTTTGTTATTCGTTATCACTCTTGCTCTAGTCTTTCTTGTAGTTTTAGAGTTCAGTCGCAAGTCTAGGAACCCTAAACGCGAATTGAAGTCAAAGATTGCGAAAGGCGCTTTGATTAGTGCTTATGTCTCGTTACTACTTCTGATAGTTTTTCAGCACTTATGGAACACCTCGCTACCATATTTCCTACTTTTTTCCGTTACGGTTATTCTGCTTCTATTTGCGATTATTGGACCATCCAGCTCAAATAAAAAATATTCTCTTATTCTGGTCATTTTATTGCATGTCGTTGCTCTCTCAATGTTATTTCCCCGAATAGGTATTATGATCACAGAAAGGTCACCAGCCTTTTTGAAACTTCGTGAAGCTAAAAGTTGGAACACTGAATGGCTTTTACTTGACTCTTATTATAATCCATTTCCAGTCGATTTAGGACTTTTCTATACTTTTGAGACGATGACCAACATAAATTACATAGATCTATTCAGTAAATGGATTATCTTCTTATTTTTTCTAATAGCTTATGATTTAACTCTATTCTCACTAGCTAGAAAAATTGGAGGAAGCTGGATGATTGGTATTCTTGCCATCGTTTTGTTCACCTTTACTCCTCCTTTGATAATTGATCCACAACCTCAATGGCTTGCCAACCTCTTTGTTTTCTTATGCACCCTAGAACTTTTTAAAGCTCTAAAATATTCTCCATCTGCTTCAAATGCTATTCTCATCAACCTAAGCTATTCTATCGCCATTCTATTACATGGCACTGCCGCAATATTTCTAGTTATTGCGACTATCTTGTTTGCTCTCATGTTGTTTGGTCGCAAAATCCGTATGAACATAACTACAACCAGCTTTAACCGTTCTTTCATTTACGTAATTTTGATATCAATCTATCTAATAACTTTATGTAGATGGATAATTCTTGGAGGTTTTGAGCCCGTAGTAACCCCCATCAGTGCTCTCTTCGATGATCTTTTGGGCATTGGTCAAACCACTTGGATTGGCACCCAATATACCTCATTATATGATCAATTTGTCTCGCCAATACTTGCTTACGCTTGGGCTCTTCCTCTTTCTTTGGCTTTCGCCTTCCTTCTATTTCATTTCATTAATCGTGCTAAAAGAAAGTCTTTAGAGGTCGTTTTTGCTCTTTCCATGGGTTTAGCTGGGTCGAGTTTGGCGTTTGTTGGGTTTTTAGGTAGTCTATTAATAAGTCACGCTAATTTACAACGCTATCTAGGATATGCATCTATACCGATTTTAATTCCAGTTGCAGCCATGGCATTTGCGAAAATTTTGCGTTATTCATCTTGGAAGATTGTAAGCATGGGTCTAATTTCAATACTTTTGTTTACCGAATTTGGGATATGCGATCCAGGCTTGTCTCCACAACTTTATACTACGATTAAAACAGTTAATCCAATACTGTTAGAAAATCTTGTAGAGGGAAACACCTTACGTGGAATTATCTCGGAAAAAACCAATGTTATTTCAACTTATGAAATTCTGACAGCCCTTTGGTATTTGAATTTGCTTGAAGAATCTTCGGAAAAAACCATCAAATTCTATGCATCATCGCTAAAAACACATAGAATTATGGCGGAAGAACTGATGGAAGAAAAGGAAGCCTTGCCAGGAGTGATTTATATTTGGACTCCTGAGATTCTAGCGCCAATAGAAGAGATTCCTGTTAATGTAATTTACAACAGCGGACAGCATGTGGCAGTTGAAGGGATAGAATAAATGAAAGACAGCGACTTCCCAGCTGTTACTATAGGTCTTTGTGTTAGAAACTGTGAGAAAACTATTGCAAAAACTGTCGAAAGCATAGTAGACTTAGAGTATCCACGGGACAGATTTCAATTGATGATTGTGGACGGCTGTTCTACTGATGATACTGTTAAGGTTATTAGAGACACGTTAATGGGTACAAACATTAGAACGGTTCTTATGACTGATAAAGGACAAGGATTATCCTATGCTCGTCAGATGGTTGTTGACAATTGCAATTCCAAGTATATTGTTTGGATTGATGGAGACAATATCATACCAAAGAATTTCTTGCAGAGTCAAGTGAAATACATGGAAGAGAATCCGAAAATGGGTGTCTGCGGTGCTAGTATAGTGCCCCTAGGTGAGACTGTTGTTTCGCGGCTTCAAGGTTATCAATGGGTTATTCCTGCGGCTGATTGGAAAAAAGCAGGTTATCTCATGGGCAAAACAGGGATTCAAGGAACCATCTGTAGAGTGGAGGCAATTAATAGCGTTAATGGATTCGACTTATCCATTACCGGCGCTGGTGAAGACGTAGATCTTTTCATCAGAATGAGGCTTGCTGGATGGAAGATAGGCTCCAATAATGAAACACGAATTTACCATTATATGAGAGACACATGGCATGGCTTATGGAAAGAATCTGTGTGGTGGGGATATGGCACGCACTATCTAAACAGTAAACATAAACCCTTCTTTCCGAGCCTAAAGCGTCGTGCGGGATTTGCTGTAATAGATTGCATAAAGTTAACTTTCAAGTCTTTAAAGCTGACTAAGGATTTGGCATGTATCTTGATGCCGCTCCACTATGGCTTAAGGAGATTAGGCTTTCTAGTAGGACATTGGCACGCGTATAACGATAAGTATCACTTTAGAAGTTAATTTTTTGGTGTGATCGATTAGAGAGATGTAGAACGATTATGTCACTAGAGGAAGCTGTTTATAAATTCCTAGAGCGAGATAAGGGGCTGAAATATTCTGAGGTTTCATCTCTTACTAACGATGATTCTTCAGTCAGCGTTGGTGTTTGCGTCAGAAATTCTGAAGCAACTATCGGTAAATGTTTGAAAAGCATTGTTGATTCGGATTATGATAAATCTAAGTTAGAGGTCATTGTTGTAGATGGAAACTCGACAGATAACACTTTGACCATCGCCAAAAACATCTTAGAAAAAAGTAGCATAACTTTCAAAGTTTTGAGCGATAAGGGACGAGGTTTGGGATATGCTAGACAATTAGTAGTTGAAAATGCAGAAGGTCCATTTATTTGCTGGATTGATGGTGATAATTTTGTTACACCAAATTTCATAAAAAACCAAGCGAATTTCATTAAGAACAAACCTAAAGTTGGCATTGCTGTTCCATTGATTTTATTTGATAAAGATGGAGTTATTGCAAGACTTCAGGGATACGCTTGGCTCATGCCAACAATAGACGCAATAAAGAAAGGTAGAACTCCCTGTCTTGCAATGCAAGGCGCAATTACACCTTTAAAGATCCTCGAGAAAGTTGGTGGTTTCAACATTCTGATCAAAGGTGCTGGAGAAGACATTGAATTAATAACTCGGATTCAAGAGAATGGCTATAAAATCGTTGCAAATCCCGAAGCTCACATATTTCATGTTATGAAAAAATCTTGGAGAGATCTGGCAAAGGAAGTTATTTGGTGGGGGCGGACGCAACCTGCAAGAGGAGCAAAAGCAGTATTGAAAGAATCTCTACTGAATCTTCCATTAAGTATCAAAGAAGGCTTCAATGTTGTAAGATTCTTCAAGGATCCTTGTGGTGTATTAATGCCCCTTTATGCGTTCGCTTGGAATACGTGGTATGTATTATCGTCGTTATAAGTGAATAAAAATTGTGGATATTGTCGATGAACATTTACAGCAGAAGTAACAAACAGGTAGATTCTTTGCACATTTCATTAACGTTTGATGATGGATATATTTCACATTATACCCTTGCCAAGTATTTATCAAAAATTGGTGTTAAAGCAACTTTTTTCATTACTACTCATTTAAAAGAAAAAAGGTTCTTGGCTTCGACTCCTAACAGAATTGCTGAAATAAGTCAGTTAGGTCATGAAATTGGTTCACATACTTGCACCCACCCTAATCTTTTACTGCTTTCACGTTCTGAACGAGAATTTGAGCTTAGAGAATCAAAGAAATGGTTAGAGAACCTTTTAGGAAAAAGTATATCAAGTTTTGCCTATCCATACTTCCTATATGATGACAAGGTATTGAGGGACACTCACAAATTTTATTTCATTTCACGGAGTAGATATTTGCATGTAGGCTCTAACAAAATTGATGTATTTCATGTTGACTTTCTCACTCGTAAAAACGTTTTAGATGTTTTAGGTAACTCTATCTTCAGTAGTGCAAGAAATAGTGCTTTGGTGGTTCTTCATGACATAAAACCCTTTCAGATAGTGCCGCTTTTGTCTTTCTTAAAATTTTTGAAGCAGACAATTCATCGCCAAATCAGATTTCTGACGGTAAGCGAATTAGCTCTCCTTTTAAGCAAAGAGAGTGTTAGCTGATTCAACACTAGAGGATTGTATATGAAGGTTGTTCTAACACGTTCTCACAATGTGTTTGAAATAGGCGGTATTAACACCTATGTTTGGAGCTTGGCTTGTGAGCTCTGCAGAAGAGATTTCACTGTTCATGTTATCAGCGGCTGTGGTAAGGTCAATGAGATGGATAAATATTGGGCTGAAAGATTTAATGGTGAAGTTCACACTCTGAAAGAAACAAATTTCATTTCCAAAAACGAGCAATTTGCAACATGGATTACCAAAGGTTCCCGATTAATACGTCAGTTAAAGCCAGATGTTGTTCACTTTAATGGAATGGTTCCATTTATGTTTGATGGCACTAAATCTGTTGTGACGTGTCATGGAGTGCTGAATAAGCCCCTTACATTTACCAATGTCTTATATGATAAAATTGCGTACAAATATTTTGCAAACACAATAATCGCTGTGTCTAAAAAAGTGAAAGACGAACTTCTCAAATATCTTAAAGTAAGGGAAGACAAGATTAACGTTATACCAGTGGGACTAGATATGAGCCCATTTAGCGTGACTCCCATTAAAGAAAGAGAAAACGCAATTCTCTGTGGTTGGGGGCAGATAAAAAATCCTGAAACATCTTTAAAAGTTTATCATGAACTAAAGAAAAGAGGCCTACAATGTAAACTTTATGTTGCTGGTTTAAGCCGTAACCAAGCTTTATCCTCGATGCCTAAACTAGCCTCTCTAGTTCAAGATAAGGGTATAATCTTTACAGGCAGATTAAATAGAATTAGTATGGTTAAACTCTATCAGACAGTAAAATGTGGCTTAATTCCTTCATTTTACGAGGCGTTTCCCTATGGAGTATTAGAACTTTTTGCCTGCGGCACACCTGTAGTTGGCAGTTCCATGATAACAGAAGAGCTCGTTAAACCTATGCACTGTAGTTTTGTAGCTAGGCCAGAGGACTATTTTTCAATGAGCAATCATGTTTTTAAGCTACTAACTGATGATGAATTGTGGAGAAAAATGAGTTACAACGCTCAAGAGCATGTAAAGATATTTTCTATAGATAGAATCACTGACGCAATAATTAGTGTGTATCACCATTCCATTGATGGGGAAAATACTGTCTTTGCCTAGAACCAACAGTTTTATGATCCTTCATAGGCAAAGATGCGCGTGAATTCAGGCCAATTGTATGTTATAGTTGCTTCTGGTGCCGTGATAGTAATTACTTCTTGACTCTTGACTAGTCTATTATAGAAGTCTGTTATGTTATTCCATTTCACAATTTTGAATTTACAAGGACCCTTTAGGGTTATCCAATCTCCAATCTGACTGAACTGATAGAAGCTACTTCCCCATCTATTGTAGCCTACCTCTCTCTTGTTCCAAGCTAGGGTGTAGTTTAGCATGTTAAAAGGTTTCGGGTTGAAAGGTTTAGGCACATCCGCTGGAAGAATACTAGAAGTGAATGGTGTAGGAATAAGGTAATCCCATGGTTTGTTCTGCTCCATCATCCAATTAGTCCACATGATACCAGCTTCTTCACATAATCGGATAATATCTTTTTCATGGTCTAAATCGGGATTTGGCGGGGTCAAATTGTATGCCCCGAATTCACCCATCCACACTGGTCTCTGCAGATGTTCTCTTAGAAATCGAGCATAAAAAACAGGTTCATTCGCCTCACAGTAATAGTCCGACGCATCCATATTGGATAGACCAACTCTCACCAAAGCACCAGCCCAATGATGAATGTCAAAAACAATATTTGGATCGTTAGGAACGACTGTTCCATATCCACCATCTCCTGAAGCAACCCACCAACGCCTCGGATATATTGCTCCTTCAGCCCATTCATACCACCATTTGCACCCATCGGCGAGGAAAATTATATGTTTATTATCAACTTGTCGAATTGCTTCCATACACGGAATTGCTGCTTCTGGAAAATACATTGAGTAAGGTTCGTTACACAATTCGTAACCTGCAACAACGGGGTTGTCTTTGTATCTTGTTGCGATGTTCACCCACCATTCTATCCAATGATTAGTATATGTTAGCGGTTGTTTCCATGAGCTCCCGCAGACTGGACAGCTTGCCCACGGGAGAGGTGTATGCGCAGGTATCCCCCGAGAAGGGTCTCCCCAACGGACAAAATATATATAGCCACCGTCGCTGTAGATTGCTTCGGGACAATTGACATTAACGCACTGATACCAATTATTGTCAGCTGTTGAACCCTGATAATTCGGGTCTGCAAATTCACCATAATGATGACAGTCGAGAATGGCATATAACCCATATTTCGCGCACAATGCAAGCGTTCTATCCATCTTTTCCGGCGTATCAACTGTGGTTGTTCCGTATCTATGTCCTGGTAAGGTGAATGCTAAACGCACAACATTGCAACCCTTGCTTGATAAAAGTTGAAAATAACTCTCTAACAAGCTATATTTCTCATAGGCTGTATAATCACAGCCACTTCCCCGAAGCTGTATTCTATTGCCACTTTCATCTACTATCCACTGCCCTTCAACACGAAGCCAATCCAAACGCTTAATCACACCAGAAGACCTAATACTCTTATAACTTGTCATCTGCGCATAAGAAGCAACAATTAACATTACAAAAAAAAGCAATAT
>Ga0172364_10005219_pt1 | contig 10345 bp, 7 predicted proteins | sample LakKivSesite10cm_FD_114545 | JGI IMG/M metagenome (GOLD analysis project Ga0172364, IMG submission 114545) | Sediment microbial communities from Lake Kivu, Rwanda - Sediment site 10cm | ecosystem: Environmental > Aquatic > Freshwater > Lake > Sediment | place: Rwanda: Western Province, Lake Kivu... | reverse complement strand
CTGTCCCCGGTCAACGAGACGATCAGCGTCCTGTTCGAAGGCGTATAAGGCAGGTTCAGCTGCACGTCGATGCTCTTTTCCAGATCCCTGTTGATCAGCACAATCGAGTACCTGTCGCCGTACTTGAACGGGTAAACCGCGACCTTGGGCACGTTGACGGGGTAGCTGTGGACCATGAGCCCGTAGCTCTTGAAGTTCTCCCACATTGCGAAGTTGTTGGCTGCGTCGCCGTACGGGTTGAACGTGCCCGACGTGTAGGAGCAGTCGAGGAGCTGACCCCTCTGGAACTCGGCGTACATCTGCAGCACGTAGTAGACGGGTCTCTTCGCGGCGTACGGGTAGTCGTCCATGAAGCCCCAGCTCCACCCGAAGCCCTGAACGTAAAACGCGTTAATCGGGTTCAGCCCGTTCTTCCTCATACTCAAGCTCTGGTCAAGAATTGCGATTGCTGCTCCTAAGCTTGTTTCCATGTCTGCCATCTCGTGATTGTAGGGCTCCCTCTCGAAGACGCCCGTCATCCCGTACTCGTAGATTCCGACATCCATTGAGGCTGGATAGTTCTCCTCGGTCATCTCCCAAAGGTACGAGGCGTACTCGTCGACGTACGCGGCTTCGCCCAGCGCCCTCCGGTACCAGACCATCTCGTTCGCTTCTGAGCTCGTCAAGCTGTCCTCGCTGTACGTGGTCTGCCTGGTCGCATAATAATTCGTGAAGTCGTGCCCGGGGAAGTAGTCAGCCACAAGCGCGAAGTCAACGCTTCCTCCGTCACGGTTGTTCGCCTCCTCGACCAAGACTTGGACGTTGCGGTTAACGTTCGAGTACCACAGCCCGATGCCTATCTTGTCAACGCTCGAGTTCCAGTACGGCGAGGACTTAGCGGTCTGAACCGCCTCTGTCACATAATTCGCGTACACTCCCGAGTCCCAAGTCGGTCCGTTGCCGTTAACCAAGACCTCGTTGCCCAGCTCGAAATAGACTTTATCGAACTTGCCCTCCCACGACTCGTATCCTGCTGCTTCCCTCATCGCCCCGTAGACCGTGGAGTTGTCGCCATACATGTACTCCAGAAGGTCCGAAATCAGGGTCGGCTCCATCATGAAGTACTGCGAAATGACGTACTCCGGGCACGCCCCCGTCAGCTCGCACAGCTTCAGGAACTGGTTGAAGTCGAACACGTCACCGCCGACGCTTCCGCTCCAGTCAGCGTAGTTCGCCAAGCCGAACCTGTCGCCAAAGATGTTCTCAGCGCGGAAAGAGTTGCACCCAAGCCCGCCATGTCGAAGAGTTGAGGGTCTGAGATTCTTCACCTCGTCGATGAACCGCGTGGACAGCCCCCAAGCGTTGATGCCCTCGGAGTCGTAGAACTGGGCGTCGTCAATCCACAAAGTTCCAGAAGAGAAGACCTCAATCCTTTCGGAGCTGGACTGCCCGTAGTATGGGTCAATCGGCGTGCAGTTGACGGGTATGACGAAGTCCATCTCGTAGTACCGCCACTCGTTTGTCACGGCAAAGCTCTGGGACTCGTCGTACCTGTCGTCTCCGTTCCAGAACCTGACCCTCAGCCTAACGTCCGCCGATAGACCGCTCTGTTTCATCCAGCACCCGAACTTGTAGGTCACGTTCGCGAGGAACTCCCTGCCCGACTGGTACTGCCCGAGTCTGACGGGCTCAACGTAGTTCGTAATCGTTATCTTCTGGGCGTAGCTTCCGTGGACGCGGTTGCCTTCAGTGCTGTCATTACTGAAGGTCACGGTGCTGGCTGTGGTGTCGGTCTGCCAGTCCCCGTCAGTCCATAGGAGCCAATCGTTCGCCATGTACCCGTAGGAGGTGCTCCTGTAGGACTCGAAGCCGTAGGTTCCCAGAAAGTTCATGTTCGGAGACGAGCTGTAGCGGGTCGAGGTTTCGGGAATCTGCAGCCCAATGCGCATGTCAGTCGACTGCCCAGAATAGAGGCTCGAAGAAACGTCTATCTGAACAAGATTAGGCTCTTCGGGTTGGTTCGCGTTGGGATTGAGGTACTCGAGTACCTTGGGAATAGCGAACGCAGCTACTATGACGATTATCGCGAGGATTGCCAGCGTTTTTCGCTTCGTTAACGAGAAAGAAGGGTCAAATGGCACAGAACTAGATAAATATGAGGCAAAGTGGGGTTTCCTAACCATTCTCGGTCATCCCGTACGCGTTTTACATAGGAATTATGGAGGACACTATTTTTATAGCTACATCCTTGTCGAGGTTTTCGACGTAGAGCGCGATTCTCCCTCCGACCGCCTGAATGGATTCTGTTTTGACGACTTCTCCAGTGTACGTATTCCACCACTCGACGTTGTAGGTTCCGTTTTGGAAGCCAACAATCTCGAAGTCCACAGACTCCAAGGTTTCAATGGTTTTATTGTTAACCACACTCCACCACGTGTGCTCCTTGTTCTGCACCCACACCATCGCAAAATCATTGTTGCACAAGCCTATGACCCTCGCCTTGCTGCTCTTCATCACAGCGTTCGTGAAAGTAACAAAATCAATCGTGTACCAGTCGTTGCCACCGTTGTCAAGCTTAATTTCGTGCCTGCCAGCCGGAACGGAGACTGACACGTCAATGTTGTACTCGTCAACGAAGCCGTCGTTGGCACCATCTTTGTCCACGAGGTTAACCGTCTTCGCAAGCGAGCCGTCCACGTAGATGTTCAATGCCGCGCCCGAGTTGGCGACCGAGTTCACGTGGACCACGAATTCGCCTCCGAACGTGAAGTTAACGACGAACGCGGGATTGTTCCTGAGCTCAGGATGATACGCACCATGAATGTAACCGCTGAGCTGAGAAGCATTCCCGACATTGCCATACAAGTCAACCTCGAAGACATTTGCTTCGAGTCTGCTCCAGCCCAGACTCGGGTAAACCGTCAAGTTGCACAGGTCTTCGGCACCTATCTGCGCGGGCTGAACGAACTGCACCTGCAGATTTCTCAGTTCAGCCCCGTCGGGCTTGACTCCTTTAAGGAATTTACTTAGCGCCTCGAAGTGGTAGTACAGGTTGTTCGGGTGGATGTAGGTGTCCCACCACCAAAGCATACCCGACGACGCTGACCCAGATAGAACCGAGGACCAGATACCATTGTGGATTTGTACTCCATCAACGTCACTCGTTGTGTACGAGTCCGCGGACCACCTCCAGTCCGCCCCGAACTCAGCCAGAACCACGGGCTCATGATACCGTTGGACCAAGTCGACAATAAGGTCGTGCACTGCGCCGCTTATGTCGAGGAAGCCCGTCGGACCGTACCTGTGCACCGTTAGGAAGTCCAAAGATTGAAGACTGCCAAACTGCGAGTCGGAGCTCGTAGTAATCAGGTGCCCGTACGGGTCGATACTCCTAACGTATTCAGACATCTCGTTGTGCCACTGGCTGACCTCCGCGAAGTCGTAGTTGTCTGTCAACTCAACCTCGTTCCACAGTTCCCAAGCCAGAACGTTGACGCTGTACCCCCACCTCGAAACGATGTACTTCAGCCGTCTCTTAAAAAGGTCAGCTGCTTCCTCGTTGGTCCAGAAATCCGCGGAGTTGTCAAGCGGACCGCCGTTCGCCCTGTTGTACGGGTTGTCCGCCCACTGCGCCGTCTCCCCTGAGGCTTGGAGCTGCCCGTGGTTCATGAAGCACAGGAGGACGTAGATGCCCTTCTCCTCCGCCTTCTTCAGAACGTAGTCCAGCCGCCACGCCTCAGCCAAGCTGTAGCTGCCGAGCTCCGTCCACTCGATGCCGAAGGCCCACGGCGCCATCCAAATTCGTGTAATCGTTTCGCCGCTTTGGTTCATGGAAGCGAACCAGTCGTCGTAGTCGAACGTCCCCCTCGAGCTCGGCCAGCAGACGTCGTGACCCACGAAGAAGAAGGAGCTGCCGTTGTCGAACCTGAAGAACCTGTCGTCGACGCTGCTGACCCTAACGAACCCTCTGTTGCCAGAAGAAGAAACGTCGAAAGTGTACGAATCCGTTGTATTAGTCTGTGCTCCCCTCACAATTTTGCCAAAAAACGAGTATTCGCCGACCTCCGTGGGCGTGAACCGAACCTTCCAGAAGGGCTTACCCACCGGAGTAAGGACCTCTTGGTTCCCATTCAGACTGCGGTTGTACTCCTGAAAGTAGAAGGCTGGAACCTCCACTGTTTGACTGCTTGGGGTCGTGAAAAAAACGGACACGTTTACCTCGCTCGGGTCGAACGGGTTATCAATGTCGGCAGTCACGTTGATGTTGACTTCGACTGTTCCGTAAAGGGGAGCCGTTCCCTGAGTGAATCCTAGAATCGAGATATTGAGAGTCGTTTGGGAGCCCCCCATGAACGTTTGGATGATGAGGGCTGAGGAAGCTATTATCACTATTGCCACGATAGCCACAGCAATTATCACAATTTTAGAATGACCGCTTCTACGATTTTCAACCATGACAGAGACCTATCTCATATTATCCTTAAATCATATTTGAAATTATTAGAAAAAACATTTAACCAAAAACACACCCTATCCTGTAGGATGTGGTGATTAATCATGGTACAAGTATTGGTCCTCTATTATTCGTGTACAGGTAGAACCGAAACCTTAGCGAAAGCTATAGCTGAAGGAGTTAACAAAGTCGCTGGGGCGTCAGCTTCGTTGAAGCGCGTCGACTTTGCCACGGTCTACGACTTCATCTCGTGCGACGCCGTGGCCTTCGGGTCGCCCAACTACTTCAGCTACATGGCGGGGCTGATGAAGGACTTCTTCGACAAAGCCCTCAGCATCCGCGAAAAAGTAACAGGAAAACCAGCGTTCGCCTTCACCTCGGGGGGAAGCGACAGCGACACCGCGCTGCAGAGCTTGGAAAGGATGATTTCGTCCTTTAAGCTAGAGAAAATATCGGACGGCGTAATATCCTCGGGAGCACCAACAAAAGAAGACTTAGAGAAATGTAGAAAGCACGGAGAAGCCCTAGCCAAAGCAGCGCTCAAAAGGGCTGAACCGCCAAAAGAATAATCATCATAACGCATCATTCGGACTGGATGAATAATTTATTAGGACGCTAATCCAATTTCATTGAATAAGGTGTTAATTGATGAGAATCGCACTGTGCGGTTATCTCGGTTCGGGATGCACCGAAGTGGCAGAGGTTCTAGCCAGCGAGTTCGGTCTCCAAACGTTCAACACGAGCAAAATCCTCGAGTCGGTGAAGAACTTCGACTCCCTGAGCAGGTCGGGCGAAATAGACATGGACGAGGTCGTCACGAAGAAACTGGACGACATCCTGAAAAGCGACAACGTCATCATCGAGGGAAGGTCGGCCTTCCTCGCCCTGAACACGAAGGGCATCATAAAGGTATTCCTCAACACCCCCCATCGAGGACAGAATAAAGCACGTGGCGGAAAGAAGAGGAATACGGGCCGACAAAGCCAAGGACGACATTAGAAGAAGCGACGAAGAAAGGAACCACCTCCTCCAAAGGTCACTGGGCAAGGACTGTGTGGACGTAACAGCCTACGACTTCACGCTGAACACGAGCTCAAAAACGTACTCAAGAGTCGCCAAGACGATAGCCGACATCATAAGAAACCTGTAACAAATCGCCAACCAAAAATTCGGGCTCCGAACAAACAAACCAATCCATAATTAATTCTGTTCAATCCACAGACCAATTACAAATTTGGTCAAACGGTTCTGAAGCCCGTAGAACAAACGCGCTTCAAAACGGGCAATTCTTCATAAACTCTAGCATTGTTAAACAAAATTGAAACTCGAATGTCACACAAATCAGACCAGATGATTTCTGAATTTGCGCCCCAAAACAATAGAAAAAATGCGCCGCAAATCAGACGCGTCTTCACGGATTCAGTGTCATCACTCAAATGGATTTTTGAAAGGAAAAAACCACTCATTTTCTAGCCTTTATTGTTGAACGAGGTTTTTGGCTCCGTTGACGATGTATTGCACGGCAATCGCGGCTATGAACATCGCCATCAGCCTCGTGACCACCAATGCGCCGTTCCTGCCAAGGACTCTGTAAATCGGGTTGATGAACCTCAACACCACCCACACAATAACGAACGTCAACAGAACCGAAAAAACGGTCACCAGAATCCCCGAAGACTGAAGAATGAGAATAGTCGTCGTGATCGCCCCGGGGCCCACGAGAAGCGGGAACCCAATCGGGACAGCCCCGAGCCCCTCAGGCGAGCTGGAAGGCTCCTGCCATCCGCCCCCGATCAGAAGTCTCACAGCGATGATGAGAAGCAGAAGCCCGCCCGCGACCATGAAGCTGTCAATAGAAATGCCGAAGAGGTTGAGAATCTGCTGCCCAGCCAGCGCGAAGGCGAAGAGGAGCAACAGCCCCGTGAGAACAGCGGACCTGAAAGTGCTGGTCCTCTGGGCGTCGTCCATGTTCCTCGTGAGCCCGATGAAGATGGGGATGTTGCCCAGCGGGTCAACCACTATGAAGAGGGCTATCATGCCTTTGACAAGGTCGAGGAGAAACAGCGCCGACGCCGAACCGCCGTCCATGTACACAATAAAGGGCAAAGATGTTCTTAAGCCTATAACCCCGCCTTTAGGAAAGACGCTGAGAAAGGGAAAAAAAGAGAAACTGGGGATTTTTACGGGGGGAATCCCGCCCCCACTAATGCTTTCAGGTCTAGTGGATATCTGCTTGGTCTAGTGCCGTCTTCTCAGGATGAAGACTCCGACGATCACTGCGACCGCTGCGACCGCTACGCCGGCGACCACGTACATCATTGGGAAGCCCTCTATCGGTGTCAATGTTACGCTCGGGTTTTCGTTGACGGTTTCGACGCAGGGAATGGCTGCTCCGTTGAACCAGATTCCCTGGTAATCGGGCTCGAGCGGCCAGAAGTTGATCTGCAGGACCACGTTGTTGTTGGCGCTGATCGTGTGGGTCCCTGGCACAGTGTACTGGAAGCTGGTACCTGCTTGTATTGCTTGTGTGTTGCCGTCAATCGTCAGCTGGGTTGCCTCCTTCGCGAAGAAGTACGCCTCAATATGCGCTTGGGTGGGCAAGTGGATTATAGTGTCTTCGGACGGTTGGATGGTCATGAACATCACGCCTTCACCGTATCCCGCGTACGTCCCTCCTCCGCCCGTGGGAGACTGCACGATGCTGCCGTTGTTCAGTTCCATGACGGTGACTGGTTTATCACTCAATATGGCTATCGCGAATGCTTCCGCCTGGTATGTGGTTCCGCTTCCGCCACTTATCGTGAGTTCCTTCATTAGCTGCGAGGTTTCGAGGTTGTAAATTTTCACGTCCGTGTCCTCTGTGGCTGTAATCCGGAACCCGTAGTCCCTGCCAGGGTCCCAGGACCACTCTTGGCTCTTCAACGACCTCGTATAGAAGGCTGTTCCAACAAATCCTCCTTGGACGGAGGGAACCATAAAGCACGGCGAGTCTGATCCTCCCTTACCCGCGATTGTACCCGACTGTACCATGATATTGCCTGTCGAAGATTCGATAGTATAGACCTTGAAGGAGTCTAAAAGAAGGAATTTGTACGAATTGGCTTCAACGGTGAATGTCGTGTAGACTGTGCCATCGTCCTTGGTCACCGTGACCGAAGCTATCTCCAACCCAAACACAGCGTAGAACTGGCCTACTTGCGAGCTGGCTGCCCCGCTGACTTGTCCTTGCTGCTCAGAAGCCATAAGGACAAACTTTTTGCCGACGTACAAACCGTTAACGTCCTCGTAGAAGGTGCGCGGTATCGGTGCGTCCGCGGCAGTGGCGGCAGGAAGCTCTTGATAGTTCAGGAGCAGAACCGAAACTATATTGTTGGACACTACTTTAAACTGTGTACCGTTGGCTAGTAGCATTAGGTCCTTTTCCATATTGTTCAGGTGACCCGAATACAGCAAGCTGCCGTTCACTATATTGTAGACTTCATAGTCCGTGCCGTCTTCTCCAGCAGCAATTGAAAGTAAAGCACTCGTCGCCACCATGTAACCATCCTTAGCCAGCGAGCCACCGAGTAGGTTCGCGCCTTCGGGACCAAGAATCCAACCTGAGGAAAGGTCAGTCCACGCGCTGGAGGCTCCCGCATTCCAGTCGCCCAAAATATACCTGTAGATTTTTTCGGGGACAACGCCGTAGTACGTGTAATTCTGTTCTATTCCCTTGGATAGGGAAGCGAATGCAAGTGACGGTATAGTGAGGTAAATTATCAATGCAGGAACGATCAGATGCATCATTCTGCTTTTTTGTTTATCAGTTAAGTTCATTTCTGCTTTCTCCTTTTTTGACATGATTTGGGTTTACTTTATATAATCCTTAATATTTAAAATTTTACTTACTTACGTTTTTTTATCAAACAAAATCAGTAAAAAGCGCATTTGACTTTATTGTGAACATTTTATCGACGATGAGGACAATGAAAATTTTAAAATGATGACCATATTTTCGCAAGTTCGAATAAAGAAACTTCATGATTTCAAAGTAAAAATGAGAAATGAGGCTGCCCCTTTCTTGGGGGAATCAGCCAATTCAGATCCTGTGGAATTTCGAATTTTTTAGTGCCGTCTTCTCAGGATGAAGACTCCGACGATCACTGCGACCGCTGCGACCGCTACGCCGGCGACCACGTACATCATCGGGAAGCCCTCGATGGGAGTCAAAGTTACGGTCGGGTTGTCATTCACCGTCTCGATGCAGGGGATGGCTGTCCCAGAGAACCACAGACCCTGATATTCGGGTTCAATTGGACAGAAGTTGATTTGGACGATGACGTTATTGTCTGACTGGATCGTGTGGATCCCAGGCACCGTGTACAGTAATGGGTCGTTGGCCTGCAACGTTTGGACGTTTCCGTCAATTGTCAGCTGAGTCGTCCCGCTTGCGAAGAAGTACGCTTCGACGTGTGCATCGGTGGGCAGATGTATCAAAGTGTCCTCGGACGGTTGAATGGTGATGAACATCACTCCGTTCCCGTACCCAGCGTATCTTCCACCACCAGTGGTAGGTCCCTGTTCGATGCCACCATTGTCCATGCAGCACACCGTGATTGGGTGGTTGCTTTGCAGGGCTATCGCGTAGTACGGCGGCTGAATCGTAGTGCTTACCCCAGCTGCAACGGATATTTCCCTTATCAACTGTTTTGTCTCAAGGTCGTACAACTTCACCGTAGTGTCTTGGGAAGCCAGTATCATGAACCCGTAATCCTTCTCAGGGTCCCACCCCCACTCCTGGTTTTTCAGCGACCGCGCAATGAAGTACGTTCCCACAAACCCTCCGTCAGCAGCTGGCAGCGGGAAGCACGAGTCTCCTGTTCCTCCCTTGCCTGAGATGACGCCCGAGTGGACCATTATGGCGCCTGTGGACTCGATCTTGTAAACTTTGAAAGGCTCGAGCATGATGTACTTGTATGAGTTGGCGTCTAGCGAGTACGAGTTCGAGTGGTCCTCGTCGTCAGTCACCGTGACCGTCGACTTTTCGACAGCCAATATTATGTAGTACGTGCCGGTTCCTTGCCCAGTGACGGTTGTCCCCGTTTGCTCGGAAGCCATCAGCACGAACTCCTTATCAACGAACAGGCCATTAACGGACGTGTAGTAAGAGTGGATCAGCGGTCCCTCCGCGGCGTTGTCGGAAGGAATCTGCTGGTAGTTCAGTAGCTCCACAGCAACCATGTTGTCCGAGACCACCTTAAACCGAGTGCCGTTGTCAAGCAGAATAAGTCTCTTTTCCATTCCGTTCAGGCTGAACTGCGAAATCAGGTCACTTGTCACCAAATTGTAAACCTCCACGTTGGTGCCGTCGGTGTACGCGACAACCGCTAGGAGAGCCTTCGTAGCCACCATATAGCCGTCTTTAGCTAGTGAACCGCCAAGTAGGTTCGCGCCTTCGGGACCAAGAATCCAGCCCGACGAAAGGTCGCTCCAAGCTTCGCCACCTCCCGCTGCGTTCCAGTCGTTCAGAATGTACCTGTAGATGTCTGCTGGGACGACGCCGTAGTAAGTGTAGTTTTCGGTTATTCCCGCCGTACGGTTAACTGAAGCGAACGATGGTAGGGTTAGGCAGATGATGATTGTTGTAACAAGTAAATGCGGTAGAATGTTCCCTTGGCTTTTATTTACGTTCATTTTAGTCTACTCCTCTTCTTTGGTCATAACCTGTTTCCCCTTAACAGGCGCTTAATATTTAAAATTTAAGTAAAATCCTGTTACCGTCAAACAAAAAACTCCGATTTCACTCCTATGAAACTCAGGAAAACCTTTCATAGCCAACGCTTGATGAAGTCCAGGATTTCGGCCCGCATCGCCGCAGTTTCCAAGTGGCCTATGTCGTAGCGAAGGAGCCTCCACTTTTCCGATGCGCCTTCT
>Ga0172364_10005214_pt1 | contig 10348 bp, 14 predicted proteins | sample LakKivSesite10cm_FD_114545 | JGI IMG/M metagenome (GOLD analysis project Ga0172364, IMG submission 114545) | Sediment microbial communities from Lake Kivu, Rwanda - Sediment site 10cm | ecosystem: Environmental > Aquatic > Freshwater > Lake > Sediment | place: Rwanda: Western Province, Lake... | reverse complement strand
TATTTAAAGATACAGAAAAACCTAAATCTTTCGCATGTTTTAGAATAGGAAACCAGTCAGGTCTCTGGGTTACTTCTCCTCCTGTAAATCTTATATCAAAAATATTATCTTTTCGCATACCTTAAATCCCGAAGTAAAAAAAACACTAGCAGCGTGAGCAAGATGATGAGGAATAATAACTAATTTCGGTCTTTTATTATAGTTGAAAATTGTTTTCGGGAAAAGTATATCCAATACTTCATCTTCTGTATAGTCCCATTCCATCCTTCTTAATTTATACTTCTTTTTATAATCCCAGCCTATAGCAATAATTGATACATTATCGAGGTTAATATTTGCCTCGGACAAACAATATCCAGTTGCATTAATAGGGATTTTCCCAAAAGCATGTTTTTGCCTAACGAATCTTTCTTCCTCAGCCATAGCCAAAATTTTTCCATTTTTGACTAAGCAAGCCGAAGGATCGTGGCTTAATGTACGCCATCCATTAATTCCTAAAATATACATATTTTTCAAAGCACTTTTCCGAAAAATTTTGAATCGACCGTAATTATATTTTATTTTTTCTTTTTAATTTTTTCAATTTTTCTATTCGGTTCTCTCCTTCTTTGAGAATTTTTTTAAGCAATTTTTCTACATTTAATTTATATAAAGAGGCTAATAAAAAAGTACATACTATTATGTCACCAATGGCGTCGATGAGTTTTTCTTTGCTATATTTTTCTGGCCTTCTTTCTTTATTTACAAATTCCTTCGCTAACTCCCCTACTTCTTCGACTATGTGGCAGAAAGCAATTTCTGGTGTATATTTCCTCCCTTTCAATTTATCAACCTTTTCCCAAAATTTTTCTATTTTTTCTTGTAATTTTTTTACTTCCATAAAAGCTGTTAAAATTAAAGCCATATTTTTCTAATTTTTTTCTCAATTTCTGTTTCCATAAATCTTAAAATAATTTTTCCAAAATTTTGAATCGAGCATATATTTCCATTATAACCCAACTTTCCTCAACAACAAAAGAGCCCTAGTTTATCTTGGCTCTTAAAAGGAGAGTTTTATTTAATTGAATTTAATATTCTAATTTTATTCCAAGCTTTTCAGCAATTTGTTTTATCCATTTTTCGTGTCTATCAACCTTGTGTGATAGCATAACCATTTCCTGGAAATAAGTATCGGCTTTCTTAGCATAGGCATCGACAGAGGTCTGTAAATCAGAAAAATTTTTCCTCATTTCTTCTTGAAAGGCTTCGAAATCTTCTTTAGTAGGAAAAATCTCTCGGTGGGCCTTAATAATTCTCTGGATATCTTTTTGGGTAAGCATAATTAGAATCTATTTTAAACTTATCACACCAAAGAATCTTGTCAAATAAACCCTAAAATAATTTGCCCAAAATTTTGAATCGCACTAATTCGGTCTCGAAAAACGTGCTGACTTCCGAAACAAATAGTAAATATCGCCCGCACCAACAATCACCACCACTTCCCTACCCTTTAGATTTTTCTTTAAATAACTGATTATTTTTCCTCTTGGTAGATAAATTACGTTTAGTTTGTTAATGGTTTTAACTAATTTTTGGGAATTTACCCTCTTTTTGATGTTTTTATTTTCTCTACCAGCAACATCATAGATGTCAGTGACTATTATTCTATCTACCGGAGCTTTTTCGAAAACTTTAACAAAATCTTTGAATAAATAATAAGTTCTTTGATATTGGTGAGGTTGAAAGATGCACCAAATTTTTCTTTTTGGGTATTTTTCTCTGGCTGCTTCCAGGGTGACTTTGACCTGAGTCGGATGATGGGCGTAGTCAGATATAATTTTTAATTTTAAATTCTCAATTCTTAATTCTCTTTCTTCGAAACGACGCCACGCACCTTTATATGTCGAGAGTGGTTTGAAAGATAATTTGTCTGGGATTTTTAAAATTCGGGCTACAGCAAGCGTAGCCAAAGCATTAGAGACATTGAACTCTCCAGGAACTTTTAAAATCTTTTTCAATTTTTTCGCCTCTTTTTGTTTTAGAGAATAAAATGTTACGTGTTTTACGTTTCGCGTTATATGACGGACATTTTTATCATCTTTATTAACAATAAGCCAGCCATCTCCGGGTAAATTGGAAATGAATTTTTTGAAAGCCGAAATATAATTTTTGAAACTTTTATAGTAATCCAAATGGTCTGGCTCAAGCGTCGTTAAAACAATGATTTTTGGCCAATAATTTAAAAATGATTCTTTGTATTCATCGGCTTCAATGACTAGATATTTTGATTTTCCCATTCTAAAGTTTGAATTGCCGAATTCTTTTAATTTTGTTCCTAAAATTACAGTCGGATTAAAACCAACTCTAGTCAAAAGTAATCCAATCATTGCTGCCACGGTTGATTTTCCATGGCTACCACAAACAGCAATAGTAAAATTTTCTTTTGTTAATTCGCCAAGTGCCTCGGGATAGGATAAGGTTTTTAGGTTATAGTTTTTAGCTTTTAGTAATTCGGGATTGGTTTTTGGGATTGCCGGACTATAAATAACTAAATCGGTATCTTTTGGAAGATTTTCTGCTTTATGTTCTCCAATAAAAATTTTTGCTCCTAATTTTTTTAGAGCATCAGTAATTTCCGAAGAAATCAAATCAGAGCCAGAAACTCTATGACCTTTTTTCAAATAATATCTTACTAAAGCCGAAACCCCTATTCCTCCAATACCAATAAAATGCACTTTCATATTTTTAAAGGTATTGATTCTAATATGGTATACTCTGACCCACCTCTTTTTAATTGGCTTTCCATTACCTCAATGGAATTAACATCAAAAACTAACGAAACATCTTCATTAATTTCTGGTTTTTCATCTGGCTCAATCTGGCGGAATTCCCATTGTTTGATTCTTCCTAGAGTAATGTGAGGAGCGTAGGGTTTATTTTCTTTTTCGGTTGTAATTTTAATTTGGGAAGAAAAAATAGAATTTTCTATGTCTTTTTGCAATTTTCCCAATTCTTCTGATTTTTCGCCTTCGGCCCAAACCATTCGAGGCGGCATTTTCTTTGGCGGTCCATATAAGATTTTATTTATAGTAATAGAGAATGGTTGATGTCTTTGAGCCACCTCTTTTGTTATTCTCAAGACTTCTACCAACTCTTCATCCGAAATGTAACCCAAAAAAGCCAGAGTGATATGCAAATTTTCTGCCTTCGTCCATCTAATCGGTAGTTCCGGCCATTTAGATTGATATTTTTCCAACTCTCTTTTAATTTCTTTTGGCAAATTTATGGCAATAAAAATTCGGTGCCGCATATTAATTTATGATATCATTTTTTAAAAACCTGACAAAGATTTATTTTTGCCAAAAATTTTGCAAGGATTATAATAAAATAATGAAAGAATCTTATTTATACAAAAAACTTTCCAAAAAGAAAGTTCAATGCAGAACTTGTGCTCATTTTTGCGTTATTGAACCGGGTAAAAGAGGGATTTGCGGTGTGAGAGAAAACATTGATGGAAAATTGTATGCCTTAAATTATAGAAAAACCATTGCCGTAAATATCGACCCGATTGAGAAAAAGCCATTTTTTCATTTTCTTCCCGGAAGCCAGTCATTGTCGATTGCCACTGTCGGCTGTAACTTTGCCTGTAAAAATTGCCAAAATTGGAACATTTCACAAGGCTTTAAAGGAGCAAAGGAAATTCCAGGCGAGGATATTTCCCCAGAAAAAATTATTGAAACTGCCTTGAGAAATAATTTACGAAGTATTTCTTATACTTATACCGAGCCAACAATCTTTTTGGAGTATGCCTTAGATACGATGAAATTAGCCAGAAAAGCCGGGTTGAAAAATAATTTTGTTTCCAATGGATTCATGTCTGAAGAATCAGCAAGATTAGTAATCCCCTATTTAGATGCCAATAATATCGATATTAAAGGATTCTCTGATGAATTCTATCAAGAGAATTGTGGCGGCAGATTACAGCCCGTCTTAGACACTTGCAAATTAATGAAAAAGTCTGGTGTTTGGGTTGAAATCACCACTTTAATCATCCCAACTTTGTCAGATTCAGAGGAGATGTTTAGAGGCATTGCCAAATGGATTTATGAAAATTTGGGACCTGAAACTCCCTGGCACGTTTCGCAATTTTGTGGAGAAATCTCCTGGAAATTACAACATTTGCCCGATACTCTAGTTGAAACCTTGGAAAAGGCCTGGAAGATTGGTAAAAAGGTTGGTTTAAAATATGTTTATATGGGAAATGTACCAGGCCACCAAGCCGAAAACACCTATTGTCCAAAATGCGGTGCCTTAGCTATTAATCGGATAAATTACATGATTCACCGCCACGACAAATCTGGCAAATGTCAAAAATGCAGCACAGATTTGAATTTGATTTTATGAGAAAGCAAATTAAGATGATATTTTTCGATATGGATGGAGTTCTTTTCGATATCACGGGTTATGATGAAAAGGGCAAAAAAGTGGCTATAAGTTCTTGGAATGCGGTATTCGATCAGATTGGTATTTATTCTGAGCATGAAAGACTGAAAAGTATGTTTGTCAAAGGAGATTTTCCTTCCTATATGGAGTGGACAGATGAGGCATGCAGAGTGCTCCAAAAAAATGGTTTGAAAAGGGAGAAATTTATGGAAATTATTAATAAGAGACCGTTAATGAAAGGAGCAAAAGAGACATTGAACGAACTAAAAAAGAAAGGTTATAAGACGGCGGTAATAACGGGCAGTTTTGAAGCCCTTGCATTAAGAGCAAAAGAACTTTTAGGCATAGATTATGCTATTGGACATTGTCGATTGAATTTTGACAAGAATGGTATTTTGGAAAGTTGGGAATTAATTCCTTGCGACTTTGATGGTAAAATTGATTATTTTAAAAAAATCGCTGAAAAAACCAAAGTGAAATTCCAAGAGTGCGCTTTTGTCGGAGATGAAGTTAATGATATTCCAATTTTTAAAGAAGTTGGTTTGAGTATTGCATTTAATTCTACCAAAGAACAAGTTAAAAAGACTGCTAATGTCAAAATAGATAAAAAAGATTTAAGAGAAATTTTACCTTATTTTCCCATAATTCATTAAAAATATGCCAATTGTTTTTGCAGCAATTTCACCTCATCCGCCGATAATTTTGCCTTCAGTTGGTTCGCCAGAAGACAGAGCCAGAGTTAAAAAGACGATTTTAGCTCTGGAAAGATTAGGGAGAGAATTAAAAGCGAAAAATCCCGATACGATAATTATCTCTTCTCCACATCCAGATTGGGGTTTTAATGTTCCCCTTCATTTCTTAGCAAAAAATTTTAAAGGGAAAATTAAAACCTATTTAATTGGTTTAGAAAACCCCCAATTTTATTTTGAGAAAGGAAAAGAAATCTATCAATCAAAATTTCAAAATTTAAAATCTACGATTGCGATAATAGCCAGTGGTGACATGTCACATGTTTTAAAGGAAGATGGTCCTTATGGCTTTCATTCCGATGGTCCCGAATACGATAAAGATTTCATTGAAAGTTTAAAGAAAAGAGACATTAAAAGAATATTAAAGTTAGATGAATTGTATCCAGAAGCAGGTGAATGCGGCCTTCGGTCTTTTTGTTTTTTGTTAGGAATTTTAGAAGTATCTGGAACTGATTGGCAGCCAGAAATTTTATCTTACGAAGGTCCCTTTGGTGTTGGCTATTTAGTGGTAAATTTTAAGTTGTTATGAAAAATTTTAATTTCAATGATAAAAAAGAGGTTTTAGAGTTTTTGAAGAAAAATAAGGAAGTTAAATTTGTTAGGATAATTTTTCCTGATGTTTTGGGAAGGGAGATGAGTTTTTGTATTCCATCTGAAGCGATGAAATCTGCTTTTGAAAACGGCAAAGGGTTTGACGGTAGTTCGGTTGCTGGTTTTGCCAGAATTGAAGAATCGGATTTGAATATTGTTCCTGACCCAAAAACTTTTAGGGTTTTGCCTTGGAATTATGAGGTTTCAGGTTTAGTTTGGAAAGAGGCAGTAGTTTTTGGCGATATTTTTACTCCAAAAGGAGAGCATTTTGAAGGAGATACAAGATATTTATTAAAAAAAGTTTTAGAGAAAACAAAAAAATTTGGTGAGTTGCGAGCTGGTGTGGAATTAGAATTTTTCTTGTTTGAATCAGAAAAAGAGCCAAAATTATTAGACCGGGGTGGTTATTTTCATGGCGGAAAATGGGGAGAAGTTAGAAAATTAGCCCAACTTTATTTAAAAGAAATGGGAATTTTTGTTGAGCACGACCATCACGAGGCCTCGCCCAGCCAGCATGAAATCGATATCAAATATGGCGATGCTCCAATTACTGCCGATTCAGTAATTTTGGCGAAATATATTGTAAAAAGAGTGGCGCGCAAATTAGGAATTTATGCTTCCTTTATGCCAAAACCAATTACCACTATTAATGGCTCGGGGATGCATACCCATCTGTCTTTGTGGCAAAATGGCAAAAATTTATTTTTTGAAAATAAGGGAGATTTCCTTTCAGATTTAGCGAAAAAATATCTAATGGGGCTAATCAAATATGGCCCAGAAATCCAATTAATTCCCAATCAGTGGATAAATTCTTATAAAAGATTAATCCCTGGCTATGAAGCCCCAGTTTATATGGCTTGGGGAAGAAAAAATCGTTCTGCTTATGTTAGGATTCCTCAATACTAAGAAGGCAAGGAAAAATCAACCAGAATTGAATTAAGGTCGCCTGACCCTACCTGTAACGTTTATCTATCACTGGCAATAATCCAATCTGCTGGAGTTCAAGGAATAAAAGAGAACTTGAGGTTTTTACCACCCGAAGAGAAAGACATTTACGAGATGACAAAATCTGAAATGAAAAGGAAAAGAATTAAAACTCTTTCTAAAAATTTAAAAGAAGCTTTGGGATTGTTCAAAAATAGCAAATTGGTAAAAGAAACCTTAGGCGAACATATCTTCCAAAAGATTATTCAAAACAAAGAAATCGAATGGCAAAGATATAAAAAAGCAGTTGGTAAAAGATATGAAAAGGAAGTCAGTCCATACGAAATAAAAGAATATTTACCCGTTCTTTAAGCATTATTAAGAAATCGTTTATATTTTATTGACAAAATCAAAAATCTAGAGTATCAATATAGATATAATTGAGAGGAATTAGAAATTGACTGGCTCTTTACAAGAAAAAATAATTGTAGAGATAGAAGGGCAAAGGATTGATTTGACAGAAGAAATATTAGCAGTTTGGCCGAATTCATTGATCCATATTGATCCAGAGACGCTCTTTGAATTTACTCCGAGCGAAAGATATCCAGGAGAAGCAGCGACGATTGCCAACCTCGTTGAACAAATATCTAAACGCTTAAACGATAGAAAAATAGGACCAACGATAGAGATTTTGACAGAAATCTCCAAAGTCATTAATGCTCTCATTCGTTCCGGCAAGATTGAAATCATAATCGCTCGCGATCGAGTATTTCGAGGATTACCTTTTATGGCCCTCAAACTGACAGAAAAATAGCCCCTTTTGAATCACCGCGCGTTCTGAAACAGAACGCCTTTTTTATTGACAAAAAAATTATTTTTTTTAGAATAAAATTACTAAACAAAAAGGAGGTGTACTTTAAAATGGCGTTAAAAGGACTCGTTAAGCAGGAATTGTTTGTTCTCACTAGAGATATGGTACCGATACATTTCACTGGCTTTCAAGAGCATGGTGCAACTTTCATTTGTCCTTTGCCGAAAGGATTCAAAGAAGTACTAAAGAAACATTCTGAAACAATACGTTCAAGAATCTCGCAAATTGCAGACGAGATAAACGAAAAGGCTAAAAAGAAAGAAGTCCCATTCGAGAACATTCTTTTGGGATACCAAGAGAGAACAGAAGAAGAACAATTAAAGCTTCTTCAAGGATTTCAAATCACTGAAGTTAAATGGGAGGAAGAACGTGGCATATATAGCGTAGAAGTCCCGGGCGGACATGCTTATCTAGATTCACGAAGTCTTGATAGTTGCGAATTTATGACTTTGTATCCTCTGCAAGAATTATTTGAACTAGGCATTGCTTTCCAGTGTCATAACATCGATTGGTATTGGCAAGCCCTATTGACTCGAGAACTTTGTGTAGAATATTTTAATCTTCTCAACCGTTTGATTTTCCAAAAATAGATATCAAACGGTTTTTTTATTCTAAAAACTTTCAAAAATTTCTGAAATGAGATATTATCAAATATTATGAAAGAAGAGAACATTTATTTTGAAAACCAAGGAGAAAAAATAGAAGGGATTTTACATTTACCAGAAAATAAAACGGATTCATTAGTTATTTTGGTTCATGGCTTTACAGGTTCTAAAGAAGGTCCAGGGGGTTTGTTTATTAATTTGGCTGAAAAATTAGTTTCAAAAAACTTTGCTGTGTTTAGGTTTAATTTTAGATTTACCAGCGAGGATTTTAGCGAGTTTTATAAGATGACTATAAAAGGGGAAGTCAGTGATTTAAAATTGATTATTAATGAAATGTCAAAAAGATTTTCGAAAATCGGAATTTTGGCTGAAAGCATGGGAGGTTTAATTTCTATTCTAAGTTACGATGACAGAGTTAAATGTTTGGTTTTATGGTATCCTGCTATTTTTCAAAGAGAAACAGATTTAGGGAAAAGATTTCTTTCCAAAGAGGCAGAGGAAGAATTAAGAAAAACGGGTTTTGTGAAAAGAAGGAAAAGCGATGGTAGAGAATATAAAGTTGGTAAAGAATTCGTAGAAGAAATAAAAACGTTAGATACCATTCCTTATATCAAAAACATTTCCGCGCCTACTCTCATTATCCACGGTGAGAAAGACGAGGAAGTTCCATTTACTCACGCGCAAAGATTATTCAGCATTTTAAAATCTCCTAAAAAATTAGATGAACTTCCCGGAATCTGCCATGCTTTTAAGAACAAGGATTTTACTACTGATTATAATTCCGAGGCTCAACAAAAGGCAATTAAATTAACTATAGACTGGTTTAATAAATGGCTAAAATAAAGGAGCCAAAATTAATAGAAATTAAAAAGGCAAAAAAGATTGTTTTTGTTGGGGATACTCACGGGGATTTAGAAATCTCTCGAAAAGTTATTAAAGATTATTTAAAACCAGCAAATAAAATTGTTTTTCTTGGAGATTATGTTGACAGAGGACCCTTTTCAAAAGAAAATTTGGATTTTTTATTGAAGGTAAAAAAAGAAAATCCAGATGGTGTTTTTTTATTACAAGGGAATCACGAGGGGCATCGAATTTTGAAATTCTCTCCGGCTGAATTTTGGGAAAGTTTAAATCGTCATGAGTATGAAAAATATTGTTCAATTGTTGAAAAATTTCCCTTAGTAGTTATTGGTAAAGATATTATCGCTCTCCATGGCGCTTTACCTGAAATCTCTACGCAGCCAGGCAACGCTGATGAAATAAACAAGATAAAATTGGGGGATGAGAATTGGTTTAAAATTTGTTGGGGAGATTTTTATGATGAGCCAGGAGTTAATTTAGGAATAGATATTTTTTCTGGTCGGCCTCGATTTGGCCGAGATTATTTTTTTAGATTAATGGAAAGATTAAAGAAAAAGATTTTAATCCGTTCCCACCAACCCTCCGTTCCTCAATTTATGTTTAATGACAAATGTTTGACCATCTTCACTTCTTCTTCCTATACTCGTGAAAGGACTATTGCTATTGCTAATTTGAATAAAAAGATAGAATCCATTAGAGATTTAGAAATTATTAAGATTTGAAGATCATTGACATTTTCTAAAATATTTTATAATCTATTTTAGACCTTAACATTACGGAGGAATAAAAAAACGAAAAAGATAGAAATTGAGATAGTCAATATAGTGGCGACAACTTCTCTAAATCATTCCATTGATTTGGAAGCACTAAACAAACACTACAAACGATGGTGGAAATCATGGCCCAAAGGGGTGCATTTAGAATATGACTCTGAAACGGACATAGGAGCAACAATCTATTTTAAGAAACCAGAAGCAGCCGTTCGGCTCTTCAAAAGTGGCAAGTTGGTCTGCGCCAAATGCAAATCGGAAAGTCAGACAAGATTAGTTATCAAAAAATTAATTGGCATCTTGAGTAATTTGGGTTTCGTAATTAAACCAAGGAAATTCGATGTAACCATCGAAAACATTGTTTGTTCAATCAATCTTGGAAAGAAGATTGGTTGCGGGATAGTCGAGAAGGCCTTTCCTGAAGCAAAAAGAAGCAAATTCGGAACAGAATCATTCATCCTACGACTAGACGAGGGGCTAATAAAGTTCTTTCTTAACGGGAAGATATTAGGGATGGGTTTCAAAGATATAGATAGTGCAAAAAATAAGATTACT
>Ga0172364_10005211_pt1 | contig 10350 bp, 11 predicted proteins | sample LakKivSesite10cm_FD_114545 | JGI IMG/M metagenome (GOLD analysis project Ga0172364, IMG submission 114545) | Sediment microbial communities from Lake Kivu, Rwanda - Sediment site 10cm | ecosystem: Environmental > Aquatic > Freshwater > Lake > Sediment | place: Rwanda: Western Province, Lake... | reverse complement strand
GCCATAATTTTTGAAGAGGAAAAACCAAAAGGCGAAGTCAAACGAAAGACCCTCGGCGGGAAATAAACCGATGCGCGTCTATTTTGCTCCATGCGGCTTAGGCTTAGGACATGTCGGAAGATGCGTACCGATAGCAAGAAAACTATTAGAGAAAAACGCCGAGGTAACCTTTTCAACATACAAGGATGGTGTACGCTATGTCGAAAAGGAGAAGCTACCCCTCATAAAAGCACCGCCCATAGGTTTTAAGGTCAGACCAGACGGGACGGTTGATTTTAGACAAACCGCGGCCAATCCCGGTCCTTTTTTTGCTTCTTTCACTCTTATGAATCAAGTTAACGCTGAAATTCGAGCAATTGAAAGGTTCAGGCCCAATGTCGTTGTGTCGGATTCTCGCATTTCATCTCTTGCTGCGGCTAGGATTCTGGGAATTCCGAGAATCTGTATTTTGAACCAGTTTCAGGTCATAATTCCAAGGAGAAAACATTTCCTGCGATTAGCAAGATTAGCAGACTTCGCAACCCTTGCAATCATTGGGAAAATGTGGACAAGCGTAGAGACCGTTTTGATACCAGATTTCCCGCCGCCTTACACTATATGCACTGGCAACCTAAATATCCCGAAATCCTACCAGAAAAATGTTAAACTGATCGGGCCAATCTTACAAACGCGCCCAGATGAACTTTCAAGCGCAAAGGAAATCCGCAGAGAATTAGGATTACCTTCTGATAAGCCTGTCATCTTTGCACCTGTGAGCGGACCTGTGAGGGAAAGGGCTTTCTTGACAGGAATTCTAAGAAAGATTTTGATGAAATTTCCAGAAGATTACGAGGTTATCATGTCGCTCGGCTACCCGAACGCAGATGACAAGCCAATACGCTACGGCAACCTGACAATCTACAAGTGGATCCCAAGTCGCTTCGAACACTTGAAAGCGTGCGACTTGGTCATAGGGCGTGCTGGACATGGAACCATAACCCAGTGCATGTGCTACGGCAAACCCATGGTACTTGTGCCCACGCCAGGCCATACGGAACAACTCGGCAACGCAAAACGGGCGGAAGACTTGGGAATTGCCAAGGTCATACAACAAGAAGAGTTGACCAAAGAGAAACTGTTGCAAAATGCCGAGCAGATTCTGAGAGAAAAGAATATCGAAAGACTTGAAAACGTCCAGAGGGAAGCCCTGAAATATGACGGCTTGGAAATCGCAGTGGAAACAACAACCGAAACGATAGGAAACAAGCAAGCGTTTTAAATCGAAGAAAGAAGAGTAGAACACATGTTCATACCACGCAAAATTTTGGAAGGAAAACTTGCGGAAATGCTCGCTGAAGACGTTGGGCAAGGCGACATAACCACCTCGCTAATTGTCCTTGGCGAAAGCACTAGCGAAGCCCAAGTCATAGCGAAAGAGACGGGCGTTGCCGCTGGAATTGAAGAGGCAAAAATCCTGTTGGAAAGTCTGGGACTCAAGGTAGAGGATTTGATTGAGGACGGTGAAGAAATCAAAACGAAAAGGACAATAATGAAAATTTCCGGAGACACACGGATGATCCTCTCAGTTGAGCGAACAATGCTGAATTTGCTTTCACGCATGAGCGGTATTGCAACAACCACAAGGCAGCTTACTGAAAAACTTCAAGCAATCAAACTCAAGACAAAGATCGCAGCCACGCGTAAGACAGCACCGGGCCTTCTCTATTTTGATAAAAAAGCGGTTCGTATTGGCGGCGGGGATACTCACAGACTTCATCTTGATGATATGATTTTGGTAAAGGACAACCACATTGTAGTTGCCGGCGGCGTTGAAAAGGCAGTGAAACAGGTTAAACAGGAAGTTTCGTTCAGCAAAAAAATTGAAGTGGAAGTTACAGCAGGCGCAGATGTTTTGAAAGCTGCAGAAGCTGGGGCAGACATAATAATGCTAGACAATTTCTCTCCGGAACAAATCGAAGACGCAATTACGTCGTTGAAAAAAGCAGGGGTCTTCGGCAGAATTCTGCTGGAAGCCAGCGGTGGAATTACAGCAGAAAATCTTCTTGACTTTGCTTCAAAAGTTGACATTGTAAGCATGGGAGAACTGACCCACAGTGCAAAAGCGCTCGACATAAGCCTAGAAATCACGAAGGTCCATGAAAAGCAGAAATCATAACGCTTTTTGAACCAGTGCTGTGTTCCTTAGAGACCTTGAACTCCACTGATCAATGCAGTTTCTATGATTGCCCCCGAAAGAAGCAGCAGTGCGCAAATTGCAATAAGAATACTTGCATTTACAAGTTCATGTCTGATTCTACGTTGCAAGATTCTTCGAACCAACCAAACGCTTTCCGCTATGGCAGTTGAATAAGCAAAAAATTCCAGCCACGCAACAGGTGTTAAGAGCAAAGCCAGAAAACCCAGCAAGGGAGGAAAATTACCAGCAATGGCTATCGCACCAACTACCGTACCTGTGTTATAGAGTACGTAGAATCCGAAAATTGGACCAAATATCGGGATAAACATTATCAAGCAAATCATGAAATTGTTTCCCAAAATGTATTGTAACAAGGCATTGTTCTCTGATAAAGACTGAACTGTTTGATTGAGATCGTTATTGATTTCATTTGCTTGTTCTCGAGTTACAGGCATTGACGTTCCTACCATGGTCACCCCTAGACAAAGAATCAAAATCGCAATTGTCGACAGAATTCTTTTGCGCCTCGCGGAAGCGTTTTTCCAGATGCCCAAACTCATGTCAACGAACATCCTTATGTTAACACTTGGGGATTATTTTTAGAGTTCGAAAACCTCTTGCACATGGATTTAACATCTCAATGATATTAACTTTTTTCAGAATTTCTTTTGTGTCGTCTGCGTAGCCCTTTATGTCGTGTTCCGCAGCCATAAGAGAGTGGAGGTAAACTCTTTTTCCAGACTGTCTATGTTGACATTTAGATGGCAACCCCAGCAGAAGAGCCCTATTATCATCAACCGCTTTTTCGCAGGCGTACAGTATTGCGTGTGCTCCTGCTGTCAACTCCGCAATTCTTACTGGGATGCTCTCTTTGCCTATCGCTAGAACCTCTATTTGGTGCCTCATGGCAATTTCGCGGGCAATTCTCCTTAATCTAGGCAAGATTTTCAGAAGGTTCTGTTTAGCTCTGCCAGAAATTCTCATGCCTGCGAACTGAATTGGAGATAACTCCTCAATGGAAACAGCCCCCAAAGACATGTCCAAGTGCACAACATCCGCCTTTACCTTTTCCAGAAGATCCCTACAAAGCCCTGCCTCATGCACTATGACTTCATACCCATTTCCTGCTTTTTCAAAAACAGGCTTAGCCAAACAAACGCGCGGCTCCCTATATGGAGGAAATACAAGAACAGAGGCGCATGCGACAATATACAACGGCGAAAATTTTTCGTCCAAAATGGCCGCTGAAGAATCCGCTGAAATGATTTTCAAGCGTTTTCACCGCTTTTTGTATGAGTGCGTCAGAATTTAGCTTTGCCGTCTCAGCTCGTCGTTTGCTTCACATTGATTCCTAAGAGAAATAGTTCCGAGCTTTTGGCTCGGCTCGCCTTTGGCTTTATTACCCTAACAGCTTCAAAGTGTTTCTCAACAGTCCTAATGAAGTCGCCGAGCATGCCGCCTTCGAATACTTTCACAAAGAAATTTCCTGAAGGACCCAGTACCTCTAATGCTATCTTTAAGGCTTGATTGGCTAAGTCTATTTGTCGAGCATGGTCAACTTCCCATATCCCAGAAATATTCGGTGAAGCATCCGAAATTACAACATCCGCCTTTCTGGGGAGAAGATCAAGGATTTGCTGTAACATTTCAGGCTCGGTTATGTCGCCGACTATTGTTCTCACATTTGCTTGTGGGAAAGGTTCTATACGTTTCAGATCTACTCCAAGAACGTAGCCTCTGTTTCCAACGATTTTCTTACCGACCTGCATCCAACCGCCCGGTGCGGCGCCCATATCAACGACAACGTCGCCCCTTTTCATGAAATGATACTTGTTTACAGCCTGGAAAAGCTTGTACGACGCCCTAGAACGATATTTCTCTTCTCTGGCTTTTTTGTAGTAGTAATCCCTTTTCCTATTTTGGATCCAAGCCTTCGTCAAGAGAACCTTCACCTATCGCGCTCGGATCATCTCTCGTCAAGGAGAGAAGCCAATCAGTAAGCCTTTCACAAGTCTTGGGTGAAACTGTGGTTGTTGGGTCGCATCTCGCGTTGTCGGGACACATTAGACATGGGCAATCCGCTATTGACTCTATTGACGCTGGAAGTCTTTTCGGATAAAGCCTATAAGTCCATCTTCCGCTTCGAAGCTCCCTCTCCCTACGGATTAATCCTTTATCCTCTAATTTTATCGCTATTCTTGAGCCTTCCCTGCTGCTTGCACCCAGCTGACGCCACAATTCCGATTGCAGGACCCCTCCAAAGCCTGTGTTTACCACAAATTGCAGGGCCTTCTGCTCTATATCATTGCGTTTCGGCATTTCGATCAGTTCCAAATTCTCCATTTAAATATATACATGTCTTTAAATAAAAATATGTATGTTTAAACTCTGAAAAATGATGTTGAAGACCATGAAGAAAAAAAGGGCAGACGACTCTTACTGTCTAGGAATAGAATCCACAGCGGACGACTTCGGAATTGGCATATGCACATTCGAAGGCGAAGCATTGGCAAATGTAATAAGCGCCTATGTGCCAGAAGAAGGTGGAATTCACCCCAGAGAAGCGGCAAGACATCATGCAGAAGTGGCTGACAAGGTTCTGGAAGAAGCTTTTGCAGAATCGAGAATAAGACCTCGACAATTGTCAGTTATCGCGTTTTCTCAAGGTCCGGGATTGGGACCTTGCCTCCGAACAGGAGCAACCATAGCTCGCGCTTTAGCTTCTTACCTTGGCATTCCACTCGTGGGAGTGAACCACTCCGTAGCGCATATTGAAATCGGAAAACTCGCAACCGGGGCTAAAGACCCCTTGACACTTTATGTTTCTGGAGGCAACACTATGGTTGCAGCCTTTGATTCGGGACGTTACAGAGTTTTTGGCGAAACGCTGGACATCGCCCTTGGGAACTGCCTAGACGTTTTTGCAAGGGAAGCTGGACTGAAACAGAAAAGAGGACTGTCTTTCGGAGCTGCATTAGAAAAACTGGCTGCCGACGGAGGGACTCTAATTCGCTTGCCATACACCGTGAAGGGCATGGATATGTCATTGAGCGGTCTGCTGACTGCTTCGGTTAGCTTGCTAAAAAAAGGAAAATACAAGTTGGAATACTTATGCTACAGTCTTCAAGAAAACGCTTTTTCCATGGTAACGGAAGTCACGGAGAGAGCGTTGGCACATACGGAGAAAAAAGAAGTTTTGCTAACGGGCGGAGTGGCTGCGAACAAAAGGTTACAATCAATGATTCAGGAAATAGCAGGAGAACACGATTCCAAATTCAGCGTCGTACCACGGGAATTTGCTCTGGACAATGGCGCCATGATCGCGTGGACCGGGGTGCTAGCTTACACCCATGGCGTGGTCACTCCGATCGATGAAAGCTTCGTGAAATTGAGGTGGCGGCTAGAAAAGGTTGATGTCTCATGGATAAAGTGACTGAGCCGGTGCTGCTCAAGAAAGGAGCAGAAGCCAGCCTTTTCCTCGTGGACTGGCACGACAAAAAAGTGGTGATGAAGAAGCGACTGCCCAAAAAATATCGCCACCCAAAACTAGATGAGGAAATTCGAACGTACAGGACAACTCATGAACCCGAACTGATGCACGAAGCCAAAAAGGCTGGAGTAGCGACGCCGACGATTTTTCTTGTGGACGTAAAGAACTCTACCATAATAATGCAGTTTATAGAAGGGAACCAAATCAAGCAGTTGCTTGGTAACGTCTCGAAGATGGAAAGAGAAACGTTGTGCCTTAAGATTGGCGAGTTGATAGGCAGACTCCATGAATATGGGTTGGTCCATGGAGATTTGACGACTTCAAATATGATCTTGGATGCTGAAGGCAACATATTCTTTGTTGATTTTGGACTTGGCGAGAAAACCAATGAGCTGGAAGCCAAGGGAGTCGACTTGCATTTGATGAAGAGGGCTTTGCAAAGCACCCATTTCCAGTTTGCCGAGGAATGCTTCAGCGCTGTGATGAGAGGCTACTCCAAAATTTCAGGGGGTACAGGCATGAAAAATGTTTTAGATAAAATCAGAGAAATAGAGAGAAGAGGGCGTTACATCGCAGAACGAAGGAAGGAATAGTAAAGTGAGCTTTCAATTGAAGGGCAAAGTCATATTCTTCGCAACCGATAATGTCAACAAGTTTAACGAAGTTCGTAAGGTGTTGGCTGAGTACAAAATAGCCGTAGGCATGCTCAGAGTTAAAACGGCTGAAATTCAAAGCGACAGCCTCGAAGAAATCGCAAAAGCAAGCGTTGCTGGAGCCTTCAAGAAATGCAAATTACCTGTTATGGTTGAAGATGCGGGATTATTTATAGATGCGCTTGGCGGTTTTCCAGGTCCGTACTCTGCCTACGTCTACAAAACAATAGGCAACAAAGGCTTACTGCGAGTTATGGAAGACTTGAAAAATAGAAAAGCTGCGTTTCAGTCAGTGATCGCATACTACGCTGCCGATCTGGAATCCCCTATGTGCTTTAAGGGGGAAGTTCTTGGAGAAATCACAAAAGAAGAAAGAAAAGGGGGCCGCAGATCTGGCTTTGGCTTCGACCCGGTTTTCAGGCCGTTGGGAAGCAGCAGGACCTTCGCGGAAATGAGCGTTTCGGAGAAAAATAAATTTTCGCACCGCGCAAAAGCCAATCACAAATTTGCAGAATGGTACCGAGAAACCTGATCAAAAACCGAACAATTTAGTTTTTCACAAACCTTGAGAAAAAGATGCTGAGAAAAAAAATGAGAATCGTTGGCGCAGTCGGACAAATAGGAAGTGGCAAGGACACCGTTGTCAACTACATCGCGGCAAAATGCTCGATACTGATAATCTCTATTGGAGACATAGCCAGGGAAATAGCAAAAAGCCGGGGTTTGTCTCCAACAAGACAGAACCTTCAGCAAATCACCGAAGAGCACTATCAAAGATTTGGAAAAACGTATTTCATTGAAGAAACGACGAAAAGAATCAAAGATGCTGGATACAAAAAAGTACTCATCACTGGAATTCGAGCGCCAACCGACGTTACAACATTAAAAAAACTCTTCCATAACGATTTTATTCTCATATGCGTTATAGCACATGAACGAAAACGATTTCAAAGACTGAAATCGAGGGAAGAGGCCAGAGACCCGAAGACTTGGCAGGAATTCTTAGCACAAGATCGAAATGAAGAGAAAATCTTTCAGGTTAGCGAATCGTGCGAACTGGCCGATTATGCCATAGAAAATAATGGTACGTTGGAAGAGCTGCTTCAAAAAATAGACAGCGTACTCGAAGAAATCGGCTGGTAAAATAACTACAGAGTAAAATGAAAACACTGAGAACTGGACGATCCCAGAAAATTATGTTTCAAGAAAGAAGCCATCTGAAGATTTCGCCTCAAGAAAACCTATTCTGTTGGAATATACCATTAACTCTATGAATTCAACATCTGGCTCCTTGTTTCTGACATTTAACGATGGTCCCCGCTGTCATCAACTAAAAAAGGAGAAGAGCCTTCTCTTATAGTGCTTCATTCAATAGTTCCAGAACGTCTCTGACGACGATCTTGTCTTCTAAGTCAAGCACTTTTACCGCGTCTTCCAGCGTTGTCATACAGAAGGGGCAAGCCACGGCTACCACGTTAACGCCTAGTTCCAGCGCTTCTTTCACGCGGTCTACGCAAGGCCTTTTCTCTGGAGGCGCTTCCTCTGTCCACACTCTTCCAGCACCTCCACCACAGCAGAAGCTACTCTGTCTCGTTCTCCTCATTTCCACGAGTTCCAAGCCGTCAATAGCCTGCAGCACTTGTCTTGGAGCGTCGTATACTTCGTTGCGCTTGCCCAGAAAACACGGATCGTGATAGGCAACTCTCTTCTTGATGGTTTTTTTCGGCTTGATTTTGCCTTGGCGTATAGCTTCCGCCAGAAATTCCGTGTAGTGTTGAACATTTAGTTTTTCATCTGCGTATGGCTTGTCGTTCTTGAATGTGTTGTAGCAGTGAGGCGAAAGCGTTACGATTTTTTCCGCGCTGAACTTTTTGAAGGCTTCAATGTTGTGCATGGCGAGCTCTTCGAACATTCCCTTTTCGCCTAGTCTGAGCATATGGTCTCCGCAGCACCACTCTTCGCTGCCTAAGGTTGCATAGTTAACGCCAAGTTTATCGAACACCCCGGCCATTATCCTAGCAATTTCACGGTTTCTCAAATCGTAGGCGGGCGAGCAGCACACGAAGTAAAGAACGTCAGCCTTCGTAACGGTTGGGAAAGTTTTTACGTTCAGACCGTTCGCCCACTCCATTCTTCTGCTCTGGTGCGTTCCCATAGGATTGTGATATTTGAAGACGCTCTCAAGAACATCTTTAACTGTCCGTGGTATCGCTCCCGACTCTACTATGAGGCTTCGACCATCAACTATCGAGTTCGCACAGCCAACCAGTTTTGGACAGAACATCGTGCAGGAATTGCATGAGGTGCAAAGCCATATGTTGTCCACCATCGGCTTTAGCCGTTCATCTAACCCATCATCTCTTGAATCTGTAATGAATCTGTAGTTGGCAGTTAATGTTGAAGGCCCGAGGAATCTTTCATCTATTGCGGCTGGACATGCTGAGTAGCAGATTGAGCATTTTGTACACAAAGTTAAGTCCCAGTATTTCTTGAGATCCGTTGGCGTCTGAGTAAATTCTTCGGTTTTCTTGAAGGCTTCTTCTGGCTTTATTAGCAACGTTTTGATTTTCTTAAATGTGTCAAAGAAAGGTTCGATGTCAACCACTAAGTCTTTTATAACTGGCATGTTTGCTAGCGGTTCAATAGTTAAGGAGTCAACTTCGAGGTCAAGTATTTGCGTGTAACAGGCTAGCACGGGTTTTCCGTCAACATTTATTCCGCAGCTTCCGCAAATTCCAAATCTACACGAATGCCTAAAAGTAAGCGTCTCGTCAAGGTTGTCCTTGATGTACATGAGACCATCAAGCAGCGTATTTCCCATGCGAGCTGGAACCTTGTATATTGAGAAATAGCGCCTTTTGGTTTCAGGGTCAAATCGAAGAATCTTGAATTCAACAATCTTCTCAACTTTAGAGCTCATATAGTTTCACCTTTCCTTCCCTAATATTTTCTTTCAACTGGAGGCCACTTGGTTATCCTGACTGGAACATACTCAAGACGGGGTCCTTCTTTTGTGCAGTAGGCGAGAGTATGCTTTAACCAGTTTTCATCGTCCCGCTTCAGGTAATCACGCCTTGAATGGGCTCCTCTCGACTCTGTTCTGGCAAGCGCACCGATTATGGTTACTTCTGCTAGGTCTAACATGAAGTCAAGTTCCAGAGCTGAAGTAAAGGCGGTGTTGAAGGTCTTGCCCCTGTCTTCAACTTTTATTTTCCTGAATCTTTGTTTAAGTTCCCTTATTTCCTTCAAGGCACTCTCGAGCTGGTCGCCTTTCCTGAAAATCCAAACTTTCGTATTCATAATTTGCCTCATCTTATCTCTGATGGTCGGCAACCTTTCAGGGCCTTCGCTGCCCAAGATTCCATCAAAGACTCTCTTCTCTTCTGCTAAAAATTTTTCATGTGAGGTTTCATGAAAGCTGCTAGATAAAGCGTATTTTGCAGCTTCCTCTCCGGCAACCGCTCCGAAAACTAGACAATCAATCGTTGAATTTGTGCCAAGTCTGTTTGCTCCATGAACGCTGATACACGAGCATTCACCAGCAGCATAGAGTCCTGAAATCGGCGTTTCAGTCTTTGCGTTAGTGCGGATTCCCCCCATTGAGTAGTGGGCTGCTGGTTTGATGGGTATCGGCTTTTTGACAGGATCTACTCCCCCAATTTTTATTGCGACTTCGCGTATGAGAGGCAACCTCTCGTTTATTTTCTCCTCACCTAAATGTGTAATGTCTAAAGCTATGTAAGGTCCAAATGGTCCCTCTAGTCCATGCCCTTCCAAGATTTCTGTTTCCTCTGCTCTAGCGACCACGTCTCTAGGGGCCAATTCCATTTTTTGTGGTGCGTAGTTTTTCATGAAACGCTCACCCTTAGCGTTGATTAAGTATCCTCCTTCGCCTCGAGAGCCTTCGGTTATCAGCACTCCAGAGGGAACCAAACCTGTAGGATGAAATTGGACAAACTCCATATCCATTAGTGGTGCTCCAACACGGTAAGCCATAGCCATTCCGTCACCTGTGGATGCGTGGGAGAAGG
>Ga0172364_10005206_pt1 | contig 10354 bp, 11 predicted proteins | sample LakKivSesite10cm_FD_114545 | JGI IMG/M metagenome (GOLD analysis project Ga0172364, IMG submission 114545) | Sediment microbial communities from Lake Kivu, Rwanda - Sediment site 10cm | ecosystem: Environmental > Aquatic > Freshwater > Lake > Sediment | place: Rwanda: Western Province, Lake... | reverse complement strand
CAGCCCTTAAAAGGTCAATTAGGCGGAAATCAGGCCAATAGACATCCAAGAAACAGAGTTCGCTATAGGCAGATTGCCACAGTAGAAAACCGCTTAACCTCTCTTCACCTGAAGTTCTGATGATCAGGTCTGGATCCTGGTTAGGCATGTGCGAAGTGTATAAATATTGCTCAAACGTTTGCTCATCAACTTTTCCCGGATCCAGCTTCCCCTCATGCACTTCCTCAGCAATTTTTCTTGCAGCATCCACAATTTCTGCTCTTCCCCCATATGCAAACGCGAAGTTCAAGAAATGGTCGTCATAATCTTGCGTTGATTTCTCAACGTCTGCTATAAGCTGCTGCAAACTTTCAGGCAACAGGTTTAGCCTGCCGATAACTTTGACACGTACCTTGTCTCCATGTATCCGCTCGTCTGTTAGAAGTTTCCGAAATCGCTCTTCAGCAATACGCATAATCTCCTCAACTTCAATTCTCGATCGGCTAAAGTTCTCGGTCGAAAAAGCGTACAGAGTCACAGACTTAACATTAATTTTCAAACACCAATCAAGCAATTGCTCCACTTTTTCAGCGCCTTTTTCGTGTCCCAGCCACGGGTTGAGCACTTTTTCAGAAGCCCATCTTCTATTTCCATCCAAGATTATTGCAATGTGCTCTGGTTTTACCTCACTCTTAGTTTGACGCCACAGCCACCACTCATAGGCTTTGTAGGCACCGACCGCGGAGAGCAATGTTTTGAACACTATTCAAACCTCGAATTTCTAATCGGACTAACGCAAGGGCAAGTGTTCTTGCGTTTGAGGGGTAAACTCCTAATAGTCTCAATTAAAACTTTCTCTATTCCAAGCATGATCTGCTTGGAAACCTTTAATGCTCGGAAATTGACAGATTGATCTGAGCCGTGTCTTGGAAGAAAAACAACTTTCTTATCGTCTATCTTTCCAATAGATAGAGGCAAGGTGATTCCATTAGGCATTTCCGACTGTGACTGCCCACCACTCTCGAACAGTTGTTTAAAGCCCGACGCGCCTATGACAGCAATTTTAATCGTCCCCAAACTCCTCAACTTGCTCTTCGGTTTCCTCAAAAAATCCCTTAGCCGACCTGTGAACCACAAATATGACCAGCACTGAAGCTATGCCTATTAGGATGCCAACAACTATGGAGAAGATCACCCTTTCGTAGCCCATTTCGGGTGTTATTAGCAAGTCAGAGGTTGAAAGGAAGATTTGTCGAGACCATGCAATTATGACAATCAATGCTGCGTTGCGCAATAACCTAGCGTCATGTTCAAGATACCAGCGAATGGCTCTACCCAACAGGGCTACAACAACGCCCACTGTCATTAGGGTTATGGAGCCTTCAATGAAAAAACCACCGATTCGCGGCAAGATGCTGAGCCAACCAGCAATATTCGCCTGTGGTGTAATCTGAGAAGCCGCATTTGTCCATCCTAAGTAAACGCCCAGCACTATACACAAGACACCAGCGATCGCGGAGAAATTTGAGATTTGAACTCTGAGGGGAGGCGGAGAATATTCCCGCAAATATTTAAACAAGTCTTTTGCAGCCTTATCGACTCCGAAGCCCTTGACAAGTAAGAACACGCTCAGGACCAGTGCGAAGGCTATCAAATAATATTGGACCCATCCATAGATTGACAAGATTCCCAGAATGAGAATCAGAAGCCCTGGCAGCCCTAAGGCAATACGGGAATAGCGGGGATTCTCCATGATCATTTTGAGGTATCGAGTAAACAAAGCCGCAGTTTCTTCAATCGATTCACTGTGCTTGACAACTATTCTCCTAACCGATGATACAGGCACCCTAGACTGTACGAGCGGCAGAACCGTCTCGTCAGAGTATCCATCTGTGACCAAAATAACTTCGCCAGCGGGAAAAGAGTCTAATAGTTCGGTCAGCCCAGCGACGATTTTTCTGTCTGCGCCCACGCCGCCGAGCTCGGAACCAGACAAGGTGGCAATTTCGAAAACTTCGTCCGGTTTATTTTCACCTTTAAGACGATCGTATACGCGTATGGCCTCAAACATGGCGTTTGCATCTGGCTCTTCAGGGTCTCGTAAGGCTAGGGCTATGGCTGCGTCAAGATTCTTTTCTCTTCCAATAACAGGGGTTTTCACCCCGGCCTTAGCTTCTAAATCACCATCTCTGTCTACGCACAAAACGAGGATTCGATTTTGCTCTTTTTCTTCCGCTTCTTTCATGACTATCTCGTTCTCTGAATATTATTTATGCATATTCACTTTAATCTTGCGCTGTGATTCCTTTCTCCGCGAGAAGCTGAAACTCCTCCCAACTCAATTTCTCTCCGCGTTTCAATTTTTCCCTTGCCTGCTTTTCAAGTGTTTCACGAAGCACATCTTGACTTTGTTTCTTTTCCCTGTCTTCTTCGTCTTGGATTTCATTCCTGAATTGTCTGATCTGGTTTGCAATTTGTGTTATCTCATCTTGCAGAGGCTTTGTCTCTTCTTTTGCTTCTAAGAATTGCTTATGCATGGCGTCAGCTTCAATTTTTAGTTTCTTTGACTCCTCAATTTTCCCAAGCATGTTTCGATGGATCTCTTGGCTTTGCTTCGCTTTTCTCGTCAATTCTTCGTGGCGACGCTCATTTTCTGTTTTAAGGGCCTTGACTTCTGTCCGTAATTCGGCGATTTTCTGGGTTAACTGTTCAAGTTTTTTGTGAACGTTAAGCTGGCTTTCAAGCTGCTTAACCTTTTCGACGAGTTCCTTGTCTTCCTGCAAAGTTAGAGATGTTGTTTGGATTCTCCAGTCAATGTCTTCTACTTCTTTTTGAAGAGCTTGATGGCTTCTTGAAGGCTTTTTCTTTGCTAGAGTTTTATTTTCCTCAGTTAGTTTCTTTATTTCTTCAATTTTTCCATGGATTTTTGTTGTCATTTCATTTCGTTGCTGCTTCAGGTCTTTGACCTGTTCGTTAACCCTGTCCCTTTCACCTCGTAGCACAAGTATTTCTGCCCGTAAGCTCTTGACCTGTTCGTTAAGTCTATCTCGCTTTTCAGCCCATCTATATGCTTCAACATCTAGGACGCTTTTCTGCTCTCTCAAGGCTGAGAGGTTCTGGGTTAGTTCTTCGATTCCTTGCGTCTTCTGTTGCTTTGACAACTACTCTCTCCCTTCTGCCCTAATGGCGCGCGCCGATCGTTCTCACGCAATTTTTCCTGATGAAGGCTTTCATGTTCACTCCTGTCGCAGATTTATTCCAGAATTATCCGTGCGTCGACGGTTTTTGCTCCTTTCTCGTAAACCATTATGGGGTTTAGGTCAAGCTCCTTAATTTCTGAATGATCTGTAACAAGTCTGGAGGTGTTCAACAAGATTTTGGCTATCGCTTCTAGGTCCGCTGGAGGCGTGTTTCTGTAGCCTTTCAGAAGCGGATAAGCCTTCACTTCGCTTATCATTTCGCAAGCTTCATCTTCCGTTATGGGCGCTATTCGAAAGGTGACATCCTTAAGAACCTCTACAAAGATACCGCCAAGTCCAAACATTATCGCGGGACCGAACTGAGGATCTTTAATGGCTCCCACTATGACTTCTGTTGAGGATGGCGCCATCTCCTGGATAAGTATACCAGTAATTCTCGCTTTTGCATCATGCCTCATAACATTTTCCAGAATTTGGTTGTAGGCATTTCTAACACTCATCGCATCTTTGAGGTCAACCATTACGCCCCCGACGTCTGATTTGTGGACAATGTCAAGAGATACAATTTTCAAAACTACAGGATACCCTATTTCGTCTGCAAATTCTACTGCTTCTGCTTCACTCTTCGCTAACTTAAACTCTGTGACCGGAATGCCATATTCCATGCACACGGTTTTTGCTTCGGTTTCAAGCAAAGATTTCCTCCCTTCTTTGCAAGCCTGCGATAATATGTGCAAGGTTTCCTTCAAGGTCTACAGCTCCATGTTCAAGTTGAATATCTATCACACTCATTTTGGCTTAAAATTGTTTTGTTGTGTTGGACATGAGGGAAGGTGCTTATGTCAGGCGTACGAGTTCTATGGTGGAGGGTTGAAATCGTTTTGATAGTACCACACGAATGTTTCTTCGTTGGTCACCCTATATTTGTCTGCATTCTCCCACACTATTGACCATGATCGACCTGTGCTGTTCCAAATCCAATAAGTCCAACCGAAAGAACCTTGTTTGCTAACATTGTTGATTGAAACCACTTCTGTCCCCCATACGCCTACTTGATACGTTACGTTGGACACCTGTTTTGTTACGTCAAACAATGTTGCTCCTGTCACTGTTTTGGTGTTGTTATATAATGTTCGTGTATCGTTGCCGTAGTCTACGCCAATGTTAACAGAGATTAATACACCGCTTATTCTGTCGACTATATCCTTATATTGCAGCCAATAGTACCCGGCCAAGAAAGATGCTACCAAACCCCAGCATGCGAAGAGCATTGCATAAATCGCCCATCTATTTTTCAGGAACGCCAAAATTCTCAACTCCAATAACATTCAACAAAGCATTAATCGCAGGCACGCATCCTAGCCCGAAGAAAAATGCGTTACTAATTACGTGAACAAGTCCGAAAGGAACAAAGCCTACGATGACAGCGACGAGAATGCTCAAGGTATACACGTATCCAAAGACAATGTTTGTTATTACATCGTACGTCAACGTTAACAAAAAGCCAAGGACTCCGAAGAAAACATAAACACTGCTCTGTTCCCGCTTGAACCCGCTAAAATGCTCTGCAAAGCTTTTCTTGATGAGGCCTCCTGCAACTCCATATATTGATTCTGACAACATTGTGGCGAGCCATATGTGAATTGAAAAGCCCAACGGGTTCAGTGTTCCGTAGACCGTCCATGACATAATGCCAATTAATGCGCCAACGAAGGGTCCGAAGCCAAAACCACCTAAGAATACTATGATGTCCATAAGTTTTATGTTGTAAAGTGGCATCATCGCGTAGTTAGTTGCTATTGCTAGAGCGACTAGAATTGCGATTATCGCTACTTTTCTCGAGCTCATGGGTGTTGGATGGATTATCCAACCACCAATATAAAACTTTCGCCCCAAACCTAAAAAGCAAAAATAACACAGACTGTGCAAGAGAGGTGATTTGGATGCCTATGGCGTACATGTTGATAAATACAGATGAATTTGGCCTGCAGTTGATGAAAGAACTGAGGGAGATCAAGGGAGTTGAAGAAGCTTATCCTCTCTACGGCGTCTACGACATCATTGTAAGAACAAGAGCAGATACGATGGATGAGATTAGGGAAATACACAACAAGATAAGGAAATTGAAGAAAGTTAGACAAACCTTGACAATGATCGCGCACGAAGGGTAAACCGTCTAGCTTCTAGCTGTGTAACTGTTTCTCTGTTTTCTCTTGTTCTTGGATTCAGCGCGCGCATGTTTTTGGGGAAACAGAACGCGGTTTTCTCTTATTGGTGACAAGAATAGTCATTTCAGACTAGCCATCGTCTGCTTCAAGGTGGCGCCATTTCCATCATTGCCATTGCCTCTTCCACTGGCGTTAAAATCTCAACTTTTGTTCGCAAGCCTTCAATGCTTTCAAACGGAATGCTCATTGATTGTATCCACTTGAAGCCTTCTTCTATCTTTCCCTTTTCAACTTCGTAAATGCTGTAAAACTTGGTGCCAAGTTCACCAGCACAAGTAACCCACTGACCAATAGTCTTCACATAGTCAGGCTGCGGCGACTGCATGGCTTTCATACCTGCCTTTCCGACCTCAGGTCCCTTGCTTGGTGGAAACGTCGCAATCTGCAAGAATATCACAACCTCACCTCCTTTCTCTTGACCACTAATTATTACAACTGAAGTCATATTAGTGATTTAAGGTCCTTCAGCTATTTTGAAAATCTCGCTGATTTGATAACTAAAGAGAAACCTACACCGAGAATAGTTTATCGCTATGGAACACAGCGCGCGACAGTTTTAAATGTCCAGCACAAAGAGTGAAGCCTCGCTTGGAAAACTCAATTCTTGTTTCTGTGACCGAGGCTTAACCCTCTTGCCGATCAGTTCAATCCAAGCTCCATCTGGGACTCTGACAAACGCTAGCGTGTAGCCGCCCTCGTCCCATGACTCGACAGCAGAGGTTGCCCCGCAAGCAAGCACTTTCTCATAGCTTCTTCGAGCATCTTTGCACCAGAAAACTAGATGGTCCAATTCGGAACCTTCGACATATTCTTCATAGTATTTCTTCCCAGGCGGGTAGTAGTTCAACTCCAAGGTCTCCTCGGACTCCTTGCTTCTCAGTTGCACAAATATCCCGCCTGCCCGCATCTTTCCTCTTTGCACTTCTTTCATACCCATCGTTTTTGTGTAGAACTCGATAGAGCGTTTCAAGTCCCTAACCCGGATACCCGTATATGCAAACTTCTTTTTTACACCCTTGTCGCAACAGAAAAAAGAAGAAGTTTCTAATAAAGATAAGACTTGTACACACATAGACGCCTCTATCTGAGTTGTGGTTGCATTCTTACATTATTTGTCACTTGTGGCATTTCCCACCGTAGAGGAAAATGATCAGTTCAGCATACGTGGTTTGGGATAAAACTTTCGCAGCTGAAAATTAAGCAGTTGCTAGGTAGGCAAAGATCTTGGCATCGTTTACAATGTTTTCTATTTTTGTGTACTCGTTTGGTTGGTGCGCCATTTCATCTATTGTACTCCAAACGACTGCTGGAACGCCATTCCTTCGAAAGTGTGCAGCGCATGTTCCTCCACCTATTCCTCCAATTTTCGGCTCTATTCCTCTGATTTTTCTGATTGCTTCCTCTAGCATAACGACTATTTTCGCGTTGGCATCTGTTGGCCTGGGAGCAATGCTCTTCTGTACCGATTCGATTTCTATTTTTGCCCCTGTTTTCTTCTCAAACTCTGATGCTAGCTCAATAACGGTGTTTAATACTTCTTCAAGACTGTAGGACGGCAAAATTCTGAAGTCAAAATAGTTCATATCTTCTCCCGGGATAATGTTTACCGCATCAACGTTTCTGTCCTTCTTTGTCGGTTCAAACGTGCTTACGGGCGGGTCAAAATTTTCATCTTTGGCTGAGTATTTATCGTGCAGCATCTTGTCAAGGGTTAATGCATATTGCATACCAATGCGATTGGCATTTAATCCCATCTCAGGTCTGCTTCCATGTGCCTGTTTTCCGATTGTGCGCACCTTGAACCATAATACGCTTTTTTCAGCGGTTTCTATGAAGCTTCCATTCTCATTTCCGCCGTCGGGCACGACCACCACATCCTCGGCTTTGAAAAGCCCCTGTTTCATAAGGTACTTGATTCCATAATTGCTTCCTTGCTCTTCATCCGCAACAAAGCACAGAGCAACTGTCCTTTTCGGCTTTGTTCTCAGATTCCTTAGAGCTTTAACAGCAAAGAGAGAGGCAACCATTGATTGCGCGTTATCTTCGCTTCCACGTCCATAAATTCTTCCACTCTTAATTGTTGGTTCAAAAGGCCTTGTATCAGTCCATAGGAACTCATCTCCAGGGGGAACCACATCCATGTGCGTGACTATCCAAAGTTTTTCGGTTGTTATTTTCCCATAACAGTAGGCGATTATATTTGGTCTCTTCCCGGAAGGAACCCGCTCATCGCTCGCATCATAACGTTCTATCTTGTCGAATCCTATTGCGTTTGCTATTTGGATCAGCCGTTCAGCTTTATTTAATTCTCCTTCTCCGCCGTTGTCTGGAGCTATTGCTGGGATGCGGATAAGCCCCATTAAGCCTTGTGTCATTTCGTCTTTCAGTCCTTCAATCTCAGAGAAGATACTTTGAGTCTGCACATGCCCCCACATCTGTTAAAGCTGAATAGTGTGGAACTGTTATCTATAACATTTTGCTCTCTAGAGATAAAAAAGTATGAGATCTTGATGAAATGCCGGATTGTTTGCTAGTCTAGTTCCCGCAAGGCTTTTAGTCGCTTGATTATATTGGGGTGTGTCGAGAAGATTTCAAGAATGCGGTCTGCTGTTGTCAACTTCTTGGATAGGATCTCTTGAACCAATTTTTGATTGTCTACAGCAGACATTCTTGATATTTCAGCAGAATCTACGCTTGCCCTGTCAGGGTCGGTGATAAACAGTGCTTTGAATGCGTTCAGGTTTTTTGTCTCCTGTCTTGTTCTTCCCATGTTTTTGGTTGCATTAACTATTTTTGCCAGTCCTGTTGAAAGTTTCTTTGAACCACCGTCAACTATCGATGCGCTGTGTCTATCGGCGTAGTATTCACGTAGCCGACTGAGATAGAGTATGAACATATTTAGTATCCATGAGAACGCCATAAACACCATGCCTATTGCTGCTCCACCGCTGTTCTCGCTCCTTTGGCTTCTGTACATCGATGAAAGCATGAACGAATAGCCTATGTAATAGGCTACTGCGGGCAACATTGAAACGAACATCATTGTCTGCACGTCTTTATGTTTCAAATGGCCAAGTTCATGCCCGACAACAGCTTCAACTTCTCCATGATCCAGCGTCTTCAAAAGCCCGCTTGTAACGGCTATACGGGTTCCTGCTATAGGCGAACCGTAAGCAAATGCGTTCGGAATGGGAATTTGGGCAAGCATCAGTCTCGGCTTTTTTATGTTGCTTTTTCTGCTGAGGTTGTCAACAATCTCATGAAGCTTTGGCTCTTCACTTGCCGCTAGCGCACGCGTGCGATACAGAGCGTCTACTATGTATGGCGATATGAGCCATTGAACCACATTGAACACGGCAACCAAAATGCCTAATGTTAAGAAGTCAAACGTGCCTGCTAGACTTAGAATCACTGTGAAGAACAGCGTGGACAAACCAATTATCACAGCCAGAGTCCCGGCCATGGATACACGAAGTTTCCAAACACCCATCATGATACACCGATTAATGTTTCATGGACAGTTCCAACTTATATTTCTTACTACAAAAACAAACATGTCTCAACGGCCCAGAAAAGGTTTAGCCCACATAAAGAAAAAATGTCGAAGCAGAATGTCTTCTGCGGGATGTCACGAGAGTTAAGGCGCTTTGTTCACAACGCGAACACGATTTCTCGTCCATTATGCTTTCACCAATTAAAGTGAATTATCACACAGATCCAAGGCGCTTCAGTGTTCTTAAGGCGATGAGAGTCACCCACTTGCTAGGTTTACCCTTTGGCCCTATGTTTGCCTGCATCCTACCTATGGGTGAACTTTCAAGAACCCATGTTCCATCTTTCTGCCGCTTCTGTAACAAAGCTTCGACAGCATCACTTAGGCGTTCATCTTTTAGATATCTAAGGTTGGTCAACACGTCCAGTCCCCTCAGGATGCTGTAACCGTAAAACATGGGAAAGCTCAGCGTCAACCAATGTTTGCGGATAATCTTGTAACCGTGATGGTCTGCTTTGAACAACCGATGCATAAGCAAGAACTCTGCACCTTTTCCAATCGCTTCCTTCATCTCTGCTGTCAAGCTCTTTTTGTCTGCCGCTGAAAATGCTTCCAAGGGGCAGATTGTTCCGAAGAAGCATCCATGCTTATCTTTAATGTGCGCTCGCCAATACGGGCAGAGCCATCCGCCATCTCTGTTCTGAATTTTCACAAGCCATTCCAAAGCCTTCTGCACTCTCAGGTCATTTTCATAGCCTATTCTGATCAACGCTGCAGTCATGTTGCCCGTTAGGCAAGAGTATTCATGTTCATGAACAATCGAACCAGCATATTCTTGGGGCGGAGGCAATTTCTTTCCCTTCTTGCGTAGCCACTCATACTCTTTCAACGCAAGATCCGGAGTGTAGCTTGAAAAGCCGCCGTCAGCTGATTGAAACTGAAAAATGTGCTCACAAGCCTTTCTCACCCTTTCATCAGTCTTATCCATTCCTAGTTGACCAAGGGTCATTATTTGCCAACTTTATCCTAATGTGGGTCATAATAGGAAGGTTTTTAAGCTTCTTTGACATCTTGTATCTTAACGAAAAAATAAGGAGAAGAGAAAAATGACCTATCAGATCAACAATAAAGATGTTGAATTGTTCTTAGAAACATGTAAAAAACAATCTACAAGAGAAAACTACAGGTACGGATTAATGGTTTTCTTCAAGTGGCTTCAAGAGAAAAAGGGTCTCTCGATAGCTGATTGGAAGGATAAGCTAGATACTCGACAGCGTATGCAGTACGCTTTAGCTTTTCAAGGTTCTAAGCCTATGGGTGAAGGTAGAGTTTACAAGTCAAAGCGGAAAACCTTCAAGAAGACAGAGCCTAAGCCTCTATCGAATAATGCGATTAATGGAGTCTTAACCGCATTGCAGAGTTTCACACAATATCTTGATCCTGATAGGCCATTG
>Ga0172364_10005204_pt1 | contig 10356 bp, 7 predicted proteins | sample LakKivSesite10cm_FD_114545 | JGI IMG/M metagenome (GOLD analysis project Ga0172364, IMG submission 114545) | Sediment microbial communities from Lake Kivu, Rwanda - Sediment site 10cm | ecosystem: Environmental > Aquatic > Freshwater > Lake > Sediment | place: Rwanda: Western Province, Lake Kivu... | reverse complement strand
TTGGGGATTATTCAGGATTAATCAGTGTTGCAGCTTCGGGGGGAACCCTTTCGTTGGAATATACTATCGACAGCGTGAACTGGCAATTGTCAGGAGATTTTACAGGTTTGTCCGGGGGAAAAAGCTATGTGGTCACCATACGTGATGAAAATAATTGCACAACCACCTCCGATTCCTTCACTATCAGTCAATACCCGGCTATTCTCACTGATATAACCGCTAATAAATCCATTAATGGTCAACCCGGATCCATACTTATTTCCTCCAGTGGCGGCACAGGTAATCATGAGTTTTCAGTATATGGACTGGCAGGAACCTTCCAGACTGATACAGCTTTTACCGGTTTATGGCCGGGTGATTATGAGGTCGTTGTAAGGGATGAGGCAGCATGTACGCACACAGAGATGATTACGCTTGAAGCTTACCCTCCCCTTAAAATAGCAGTAAGCTCCAACAACAACCAGTGTTATGGTGACTCTACCGGCACCATCACTCTCTCCTCTCTGAATGGCGTGGGAATAGTTAAATATTCCATTGATAATGGCATCACGACGGGTAATGACAGTATTTTCCGGGATCTGTCCTCAGGAACATATTATATCTACACGACTGATGAAGATCACAGGATCTTCAGGGATACTGTTTATATTACTTCTCCTGAGCAGTTGATTTTAACTATAAAAACCGTTAATCAGGTCAGCTGCCCTGGTCTTGCTGACGGTTCTGTATATGCCACCATCTCAGGGGGAGTGCAACCATATGATATAAGCTGGACAAGTACAGGAGGATTTTCTTCTTCTGATACTGTCATTTCAGGCCTGGAGAGTGATGTCTATGAAATGACCGTTACCGATGACAGCATGTGTGTTGTTCAATCAGGACCAATAACTATTTCCGAACCCCTTCCCATTACAATCATAACCGACAGCATTAAAAATATAAGTTGTTTTGGTTTTGGTGACGGAGCAGTTTATACCAGTATTTCAGGAGGTACACAACCATATTTTGTATTATGGACCGGACCGGATACTTACCATTCAACAGTTACCGATATTACAGGTCTTGACACTGGCAGCTACAATCTGGTCGTCACTGATTCAATGGGCTGTACAGCAAATCATGGGCCGGATACAATTACCGAACCGGATACACTTACTGTCAGCATCAGCGGAGAGTCAATTCTCGAAATTAACTGTTATGGCGCGGACAATGGCAGCATAAGTGTTACAGTGAATGGAGGAACTCCGGTATATTCCTGTTACTGGTCAGGATCCGGAGGATTCTCGTCAACAAAGAAAGACATCAGCAATCTTGGTGGCGGCGATTATTACCTGTTACTTTATGATTCACACTCCTGCCCGGCTTCAACAGGGAAAGTGAACATCACAGAACCACCTGAAATCATTCCAGTAGCAGTAATCATACCATCAACCTGTTATCGTTCCACCTTCGATGGATCTATCAGTCTTACTGTTGAAGGAGGCGTTTTACCACTTACCTACCTGTGGTCAAATGATTCAGTGACAAGTCAGATTTCAGGTCTGAATACAGGAAGTTATTCAGTGCTTATTACCGATGCAGACAACTGCTCGGTTAATGCCACTTATGAGGTCACTTCCATCTCATCAATAAAAGCAGATGCCGGAAAGGATACTTCAGTATGTACAGGTAAACAACTGCAACTGGATGGCCGGGGGGGAGATTCTTACCTGTGGCAGCCAAATTCCGGTTTAAGTGATCCGAATATTGCTGATCCCCTCGCCACCATCACAGGACCAGTGTGTTATTATTTAACTGTCTCTGACATAAATGGATGCACAAACACAGATTCAGTGACTATATCTGTTTATCCTTTACTGGGTATAGATGCCGGTAACGATATCACGGCTTCAATAGACAAAGTGGTACAGCTGTCAGCTTCAGGCGGATCATTTGAGAGATACTCCTGGAGGCCTGCAACAGACATTGATGATCCTGCAAAACAATCACCTCTGCTGACTGTGACCGGAGAATCAGAATATTTTGTCACCGGATCAAGTATTTTTGGATGTGATGAAACAGATTCGGTAAGAATTTTCATCGCTGGTCAACTGATCATTTATTCCGGGTTTACACCTAATGGTGATGGCACTAATGATCACTGGGATATTGACAATGCTGATTATTATCCTGATATAAAGGTCATGGTTTTTAACAGGTGGGGCAAACAGATATTCCATGCAGAGGGTTACAGCGATGAACAGAGATGGGATGGCAAATATAACGGGAAAGATGTGCCCACAGGTACCTATTACTATATCATTGAGCTGGGAAACGGAGCACCACCCCTCAGCGGTACAGTGACAATAATAAGATAACATGAAAAGGATACGCTGCATAGTTCTGATACTAATCATCGCAGGCCAAGCTGTTCTTATTGCCCAGCAGACTCCTATTTATACCCAGTTCATGTTCAATCCCTTCGTATATAATCCTGCTGTGGCAGGAATTGATCCCTATTACCAGATCAGGTCGAACCACCGGTTCCAATGGATAGGTATCAAGGATCCTCCCGTTACCAATACGCTCAGCTTTCAGGGACCACATGCAAAGCTAAACATGGGTTACGGAGGTTATCTTTATAATGATGTGACCGGACCTACAAGCAAAACAGGATTAACCGGCTGTTACGCCTATAATGTCGGAATAACGGAAACTTTACGTTTATCCATGGGTCTTTCTATGGGAATTATCCAATACCGGGTTGATGGTACACAGATCACCTTTAAAGAGACCGATAATGCAGTGGAAAAAGGAATCCATTCAAGTTTTGTGCCTGATGCTAATTTCGGCTTATATCTTTATACCGGTAAATATTACGTTGGATTTTCAACCGCCCAGCTTGTCAATACAAAACTGAAGCTTACAAATGAAAAGAACGGCCTTAACAAACTGAAGACTCATTTTTATCTTATAGGTGGTTATTTGTTTGATATAAATACGAATTTTCAGATCGAGCCCAGTATATTATTGAAAGGCACAGCACCTTCACAATTCCAGGCAGATATTAATACAAGGCTCATTTACCAGAACAAAGGATGGCTTGGTATCTCCTTCAGGAGTCAGGATGCGGTGTCCTTTCTGCTTGGATATATTCATAAGAATAAGATTTATATCGGTTATTCCTATGATTTTACCATTACCGACCTGAGAAAGTATGATTCAGGATCACATGAGATAATGATCGGTTACAGATTCAATGATATTAAATGAAAAGCCTGCGCGTGCCGGTAATTATTATCCTTCTGGTGATTTTCTTTGCATGCCGGCCAGGAAATACTCCACCAAAACGATATTTCATCTCCCGTGATACACTGGTTTCCATACTTGTGGATCTGCACCTGGTTTACAGTATGCAGTCGACGTTCGAGTATATGAATATTGCTGAAGCTTATGACTCCGTTGATCTTTATTCCCGGGTATATGCAAAGCATGGTGTCACAAAAGCTGCTTTTGACAGTACCATTTTTTATTATTCAAAGCATCCCGAGGATCTGGTTAAAATCTATGATGAGGTGATCATGAAGCTGACCATGATGCAGGATTCCCTCAAGATTGAACATTAAAACTCCTGTCGATGACTACCTGGCAGTTTATGGATAGTATGTCTAATTCTAACATATATTGTCATCATCCTTTACCATATTTGTATGCCCGTTAAACTGGGGTCTTGGACATGCAACCAGGGATATTTATATCATTCGTCATCTGCTGAAATATGGTCACAGGGTTATTCTCGGCGGAGACAAAACAGCATTGTCCGTGCTGACTTCTGAGTTCCCGCATCTTCAGGCTGCAAGGATACCTGATATTTCCATCAGATACAACCGCATACTTCCTGCCTGGTTTATCATATTGCTCCAAATACCATTGATCGTATACGGAATGATCAGGGAGCATTATTTATTAAAAAATATTATTAAAACATTGCATGCAGATATAATCATTTCAGATAACAGGTATGGCTTATGGAACAAAGGGACGATCAGTATATTCATCAGCCATCAGCTGTCACCCAAACTACCGTTTTTACTGAAACCTGCAGAGCCTGTCCTTTCCTGGCTGATCAGCTGTATCTGCAGACATTTTGATTATTTTTGGATCCCTGATTCCCCGGGCCCCGTAAATCTTTCAGGATCTCTCTCATCTGTCTTCAGACCGTCGGGCAGGACCAGGCATACAGGCATCTTATCCAGATTCATGGATATCCCTGTTCCCCGAGGGCACTCACAAGGACCTGAGCTGCTGATAATTCTTTCAGGACCGGAGCCACAGCGAACCATTTTTCAGAAAATCCTTATGTCTCAGTCTGCCAGGTTCCCCGGTCAATGTCTGATAGTTGCCGGTGAGATGCATAAAACCTGTTCAAAGATGGTCACACCCTTATGCAGTATGGTATCCTGGCTCAATTCCCGGGAATTGTCAGAGGTTATTTGTTCAGCACGATATATTATCTGCCGCTCAGGATATTCGGGTATAATGGATCTCATCTCCTTAAAAAAGAAGGCATTACTGGTGCCTACGCCCGGTCAGACAGAGCAAGAGTACCTCGCCCGCCACCTGCAAGCCAACAGTTTCTTCCCGTTCATGAAACAGCGCGAGTTTGATATAAATGAGGCCGTATCAATCCTTGAAAATTTCCCATTTAAAAGTATTGATACCCCTGTCGGATTACTGGATTCTGTCCTGGAGGAAATGACAGCTTCTATCTAATATAACATCATGGTTGCCATGATGGAGAACAGACCTGCGAGGAAACCTGAATATACCTGTGCCTGGTTATGTGCTCTCACCTGAAGCCTGGCAAATCCTATCAATCCGGCTAAGATGATTGACAGGATCAGCAGGAACTGAAGATTTACACGCTGGGACCAGATCAGGAAAACGATTAATCCTGTGAGCCCTCCTATCCCGGTCATGTGAACAGATATTTTCCAGAAAAAGGAGATGATCATAGCCCACAGGACGGTAATTGTACATCCCAGAATAAATGCATGGTAAGCCGGCGGGATGGGAAACCGGAGTATCAATATATAGGAGAAAATATAAAACAGGAAGACCAGAACCAACGGAAGAAACCTTTCCTTCCTGTCATCCATCTGAACATTTATGATCAGCTTCTGGTAAAGAAAAAATGGAAGTATGCTTATGGGAATGATAATAGTACACAAAGCGATTAGCATTAACAATAACTTTTTTGTTTCGAACGGTAGATAAGCAAGGTATGTTCCTGAATTAAAAATTATAAGATATCCCAGCGAAGGCGTGAGAACAGGATGCAGGACCAGTGATATTATTTTAGCCAGGGTATTCTTCATAGATGTTCAATGAATGCTGGGGCATCCTGAGAGAAGGGAGGAAAATCACAGGGATTTTCTCAGGCGGGCAACAGGAATGTTAAGTTGTTCACGATATTTGGCAACCGTTCTCCTGGCGATCTGATAACCTTTCTCCTGCAATATTTCCGCAAGTTTTTCATCAGTGACCGGTTTTCTTTTATCCTCTGTATCAACACATTCCTGCAATATGGATTTAATTTCCCGGGTGGATACTTCCTCACCTGAATCAGTCTGTAGTCCTTCTGAAAAAAAGTACTTTACCGCAAAGATGCCAAAGTGTGTCTGGATATATTTGCTGTTTGCAACCCTTGAAATTGTGGAAATATCAAGACCGGTAATATCAGCAATGTCTTTCAGGATCATTGGTTTAAGTTTCTTCTCATCCCCATCCATAAAATATTCACGCTGGTAATTGATTATCGCATTCATTGTCATTAAAAGTGTATTCTGCCTTTGTTTAATGGCTTCAATAAACCATTTGGCAGCATCCAGCTTCTGTTTTACAAAGGATATGGTATTCTTATCTTCCCGGTTATGACTGTTCCTTGAATTTTTAAATGACTGGATCATATCGCTGTATGTCTGACTGATCCTTAATTCAGGAACGTTCCTGGAGTTGAGGCTAAGCACTAATTCGTCGTCAGAGTTATCCAGCACAAAATCCGGAACAATGTGTTGAACATTCTTATTCAGCGGATCACTGTAAGTACTTCCCGGTTTGGGATTCAGCTTTAGTATCTCATCAATAGCGGTTTTGAGGGTATTCTCGGATATGTTCAGCCTGGTAATGATTTTATCATAATGCTTCCTCGTAAATTCCTGGAAAAAATATTTCAGTATCCGCCTGGCGAGTGCAATCTCCGGCTCATCCTGGTTTTTGGATTCTATCTGCAGCAGCAGGCATTCCTGCAGGTCTCTTGCACCGACGCCGGCAGGATCAAAATCCTGGATGATCTTCAACACTTCTTCAAGCTCATCCTCTGTGACAGTCATATTCTGGGCAAATGCCAGGTCATCAACGATAGCTGTTAGTTTTCTGCGCAGATAGCCATCTTCATCAATATTGCCAAGTATGTATTCAGCAAGTATTTTTTGTTTTTCTGTCAGTTGTCTCAAACCGAGCTGACTCTCCAGATGTTCATGAAAAGAGGATCCCACAGAAAAAGGGATTTCTTCCTTACGTTCATCCTTTGAATAATTCCTGGTATTCAGTTTATAGGACGGGGTTTCATCTTCATCAAGGTAATCTTCAAGGGAAAATTCATCCTGCTCTTTCTCATTTTCAGCCTGGTCTTCCTCATCAGCTTGTTCATCCTGTATCTGTTGAATCTCATCATCTTCTCCTTCTTCAAGAACAGGATTTTCTTCGAGTTCCTTTTTTATCCGTTGTTCAAGCTGGAGGGTAGGTATCTCCAGCAACTTGATCATCTGTATCTGTTGCGGGGAAAGTTTCTGAAGCAGTTTTTGTTGCAATCGTTGCTTAAGCATATCCCTTTGTGCTCCTTGTGAAATCTTCCAAAAGTTACGAAAATTTTCCTTATCAGCTGCATCTTTTAGATCTTTGTCCTGTTAAAACTCAGCGTTGTTGGGTGTTCTGGGAAATGGTATCACGTCCCTGATATTGCTCATGCCGGTTATAAAGAGTAACAGTCTTTCAAAACCGAGTCCGAATCCGCTATGTGGTACTGTTCCGAATTTCCGTGTCTCCAGGTACCACCAGAGGTTTTGTTCGGGCATTTTTAATTCCCTGATGCGAGCAAGCAGCTTATTATAATCCTCTTCTCTCTGGGATCCCCCGATAATTTCCCCTATTTTAGGGAAAAGCACATCCATTGCCCTCACCGTTTTCCCGTCTTCATTCTGCTTCATATAAAAGGCTTTACTTTCTTTTGGATAATCAGTGATTATGACAGGTTTCTTGTAATGCTTCTCAACAAGGTAACGTTCATGTTCAGCCTGAAGGTCTGATCCCCAGGTTACCGGGAACTCAAATTTCTTATCCGCTTTTTTCAGTATGTCAATACCTTCCGAATAAGCAATACGGACAAATTCATTTTCCAGGATAAAATTCAGCCGGCCTATCAGTTCTTCATCATACATTTTCTGCAGAAACTGCAGATCGCCTGATCCATTGCTGAGCACATAGGATATCAGGTATTTAATAAAATCCTCCGCCAGGTCCATGTTATCATGTATGTCATAAAAAGCCATCTCCGGTTCAATCATCCAGAACTCAGCAAGATGACGCGGAGTGTTGGAATTCTCTGCCCTGAATGTAGGTCCGAAGGTATAAACCGCGGATAAGGCAAGTGCACCGAGCTCTGCTTCCAGCTGGCCTGAAACGGTAAGATTGGTTTCCCTGCCAAAAAAATCCTCTTTGTAATTTATCTGATTGTTTTCATCACGGGGAGGGTGGAGCAGATCAAGAATGGTGACTTTAAACATTTCCCCTGCTCCTTCAGCATCTGAGCCGGTGATGATCGGAGTATGAATATAATAGAATCCCCTGTCATTAAAATATTTATGAATAGCAAAAGACAGCATGTGCCTGAGTCTGAATATTGCCCCGAATGTATTTGTCCTTGGACGAAGATGGGCAATCTCTCTCAGGAATTCCATCGAATGCCCTTTTTTCTGCAGCGGATATGTTTCAGGTTCAGCCTTACCATATAACTTCATTTCTGAAGCATGGATTTCAACATTTTGTTCCTGACCCATGGATTTTGAAAGTATCCCTTTTACCATAACACTGGCCCCTGTACTGATATTATTGATTAATTCAGTATTAAAATGTTCAATATCAGCCACAACCTGTATGCTGTCAATTGTCGATCCGTCATTCACGGTAATGAAGGCTACTTTCTTGCCGGCACGTTTTGTCCTTACCCATCCTTTAATAACATATTCGTTCCCGAAATCTTCAGATGACAATATTTCCTTTATTTTTTTCCTGTTTAGCTCTTTCATCATAATGTGCATTAAAAAATGAAGTGTAAAAATACAATTTTAGTTAAATCTGTTCACTCATGCTTTTTAACAGAACAGCAAAGGATTCAAATTTTTTATAAATTTATGCTTTGAAACCGGATTCTTGTGGAAAGACAAAGCAGAAATACAATATTGGTCACCTGGGACAATACCGAGGTATCGGAATTTGCCCTTCAGCACGCCGTAAGAATTGCCAGGCATGTGGAAAATAACCTGCGATTGCTGCATATAATCAGTGATTCATCCAAATTGGATGCCAGCAAAATCGAAGCTGACTTCCGTGAAAAAGTCGAATCTCTGAGCATAAAATACCAGATCAAGCTTGAAGGGGTTCTGCTTAAAGGAAAGATCTTCAAGGAAATAGCTGAATATGCCAATGAGTCTGATGCCAGCATGGTTATTATGGGTACCCATGGTATCAAAGGGATGCAGAAACTGACCGGCAGCTGGGCCCTCAAGGTAATTATCGGTTCGACCATCCCTTTCATTGTTGTTCAGGACAAGCCACAGAGCGAAGAGCGCTTCAAAAGCATAGTTTTTCCAATTGATTTTAAGGTTGAGAATAAGGAAAAACTGCAGTGGGCAATCTTTCTTGGTAAGTATTTTGATTCAAAAATATATCTGTTCAAAGCACCCGTATCGGATTCTTCATTGGTCAAAAAGGTCAATGTCAACCTGAATTTTGCTATGAAATTCCTGATTCAGAATAATATCGCTTATGAGATACATACGGGTCAGAAATCTTCCAAATTTCCCAATGAGACGATAGAATTTGCTCAAAGGATAAAAGCAGACCTGATCATAATAACAACCACCAAGTTTATCAATTTTGCTGATTATATGCTTGGTGCCCAGGAACAATATATTATTGCCAACAGCTCAAAGATCCCGGTTATGTGTGTCAATCCAAGGGCCACTTTTGCTCCAATGTCCCAGTTTATGTTTGGAACGACACAAATATAAAAATGTGAAGATTATTTGCAGTTCAGAACGTTTTCCATCTTGTACCGGGCTGTCTTCTCAAAAGGTTCTACCAGGCACTTCTTGAACGCTTCGCAGGCTTTATCATAATCCACATCTCCCATATAAGCATTTCCCAGCTCGAAATATATTTTTGGCTGTCTGGCTGTGTCCGGTTCAAGTTCCAGGGCTTTACTGGCTTTCTCCACTGCCTTATCATATTCCTGCTGTTTATTATAAATGACCGCCAGTAAATAATAAGGATCAGGTGAAGTGCCATCGTGTTCAATAGCTTTGGTGGCTTTCTCCACTGCTTTATCATATTCCTGCTGTTTATTATAGATCACAGCCATTAAATAGTAGGGTTCAGCAAAAGTACTATCGTATTCAAGTGTATTTGCAAGCAGGATAAACGCTGTATCGTAAACTTCTTTCTTAATGGCAAGGCGGGCTTTCGCATAATAATAATCACGAATACTTTTGGTTGCAATAGCTGATGTTATTGTATCACCCGATTTCCCGGCTGCTTCAATAGTTCTGCCATAAAATTCCAGCATTTTATTTTCATCACCGATTTTCCTGTAAACAAGTGTTTTACCATAGTATGCCTTTGCATTAACAGGAATGATCTCTATTGCCCTGTCAAAATTGGCAATTGCACCTGTATAATCTTCATTTTTTACACACATGGTGCCTTTTGTATAACTTAGCAACCCGATATAATTCAAGGACTTATTCTTTATTTCATTGTTGCCATATTTATCACAGGTAGTAATAGTTTCCTCGAATTTATTAACCGTTTCATCAATACTTGCCGTTTTATACGCATCTACCGATATCTTAAAATACAGATTAGGTATCTGGTTTTGAGCCTTTGTTTTCACATCATCCCCTTCAGCACCTAATTTAGTTGCCAACTTAATACATTCTTCGAATTTGGTTATCGCTTCCGGTAATGCTCCTTTATCTATCAGATCAGCCCCGGCATTGTATACCGTAATAGCATCATTAAGGGTTTGTGACCTGGCAT
>Ga0172364_10005201_pt1 | contig 10361 bp, 8 predicted proteins | sample LakKivSesite10cm_FD_114545 | JGI IMG/M metagenome (GOLD analysis project Ga0172364, IMG submission 114545) | Sediment microbial communities from Lake Kivu, Rwanda - Sediment site 10cm | ecosystem: Environmental > Aquatic > Freshwater > Lake > Sediment | place: Rwanda: Western Province, Lake Kivu... | reverse complement strand
TCCTGGCCGTCGTGGGCCTTGTTTTCCTGCTCAGGAAAGGTTCTGGCACCGGGACGCGGTTGCTCGGGGGGCTAGCCCTCGTCGGTTTTGGCCTCATCGCCCTCCAGAAATACAGAAGCTACGGGGAGGTCAACCCGTTCACGCCGCAAAAATTTCAGCATTTCAACCCGTTTTTTATTGTGGCTTTGACCCCGCTCGTCATCGGCCTGTTCGGCTATCTGAACAAAAAGGGGAAGGAGCCTTCGGCGCCGAGGAAAATCGGTATCGGGATGCTCATCACCGCGGTCGGGTTTCTCCTGCTCGTTTTCGGGTCGTTCGGACTGCCCAGCCCGAAGGAGCTCGGCGGACAGGTGGCGCCGGCCGAGAACCTTGTCTCTGTTTACTGGCTGATCGGGACGTATTTCTTGCTGACGATCGCCGAGCTCTTCCTCAGCCCGATGGGAATTTCTTTCGTCTCGCGAGTGGCGCCTCCGAAATACAAGGGAATGATGCAGGGCGGCTGGTTTGCCGCGACAGCCATCGGGAACTATCTTGTCGCCGTCATCGGCTATTTCTGGCTGCGGGTGCCCTTGTGGTCGTTGTGGTTCATTCTGGTCATCTGCTGTCTTCTGTCTGCCGGGTTCATCTTTGCGGTGATGAAAAGGCTCGAGCGGGCTGCTCGAGCTTAGGTCCGCTTGTTGAGGGCATAAAAACAAAGGAAGCGATCCTTTCCGCATAGATCGCAGGCGGTCCGAATCCCTGTCGAGATCTTCTGTTTAGAGTGTGGCGACGACAGGCGGCAGTTCTCGCATGACCTTCAATCCCGGGAGTGATTCCACTGCCTTGGGAATTGTGTTTATCGTCATGGCCACGGTGCCGATGTCTCCGTGGACGCCGCCCTGGATTCTTTCATGAATCGGGGGAATTCCGTCGATCAGGATTTCGTCGTATTCTTCTCGGATTCCGGCATGGGCGCAGAATTCGAGGCTAATAATATCTTTGCCGTTTCTGCGGGCATAAGCTCTACTGATCAAACCAATAACCTGACCGGGCTTGACCGTACCCAGTCCGCTCCGAGTCGGCTTCTTGGCGATAACCGGCTCCGGAGGCAGTTCGATGGCTTTATCGTATGTCCAGCCGAGGCCGGAGGCGATCATGTTGATGGATTCCAGAAGCCCGACATGACCGGTGATTTCTGTGTCATCGATCTTTTTCCGGAATTCTTTGGGGGTCATTCCCGTCCCGACTTTTTTCTGGAAGGGGATGCGCCTCCGGGCCGAGTTCATCATCCTGCGGACTGTGATGGATCTGACTTCCAGGCAGGGGCCTGTAAGGACGAGAGGGAGCGTATCCATGAGGAATCCCGGGTTGATACCGGTTCCGGTCACAGTCGCTTTGTGCCTCTTGGCCAGACGATCGATCTCGCCGGCCAGCCTGGGATGCCGCTTCCAGGGGTAGGAAAGCTCTTCGCAGGTCGAGACGACATTCTTCCCTGCCTTCAGGCACTCGACGACCTGGGTGAAAACACCCTTCAGGCCTGACGTCGTCGTGTGGATGACAGCCTGTAGCCGAGGCTTGGTCAGGAGCCCTGCCGCGTCCTTGGTAATGATAATTCCTAGCCTACGGGCAGGCTTTAAGAGCCCGCCCAGGTCTTTGCCGACGAGGTCCGGATGGATGTCCACAGCCCCGATGATCTTAAAGCTCTTCTTGGTGAGCAGCGCCTGGGCGATTTTCCGGCCCATGACGCCGCAGCCGTAAATGATGACGTTGATTTTGTTCATGAATGAAGACTCCTTTTCCATTTTCTGGCCACTCTCTCCACCGCATCAATTGACGCTTGAATGTCCTCTTCGGTATGGGCGGCTGATATGGCGCCGAAGCCGTGAAAGATATTAATCCCTTCACCAAGCATGGCCAGCTTGAAAATTTTTTCCCTGACTTCGATATCGCATAAGTCCTGGTTCCACACCTGTTCAGGAAATTCAATCTTGTCCACCGGCTCGTTCATGAAGTGGACTCCAACGAGGGAGCTCGTCTTGACGGCGGCATTCGGATACCCCGTGCAGCGGACATGGAACCCGTGGGCGGCAAAGATCTCTTCAATCGTCCGGCGGACTTTATCCCCGAGTTTGCCGATTTGCGGATAGACCTCGTTTTGATGTTGGGTCAAATGGCGCAGAAAAATTAGCCCCGAAAGCATCGAAGCCGGATGAGCGGAAAAGGTTCCGCCGTCGAATTTCACCTCCTGTCCGGGTGCGATTTCAGTGCCGCAGAGGGCCATGATATCTTCTTTTCCGGCAACAGCGCTCACTGGCATTCCGCCTCCGATCGCCTTGCCGAAGACGGAGAGATCCGGCTGGATTCCGTAGAGAGTCTGGACTCCGCCGGCGTGAAAGCGAAATCCGGAAACCACCTCGTCAAAAATGAGCAGGCAGCCGCAAGCCTGAGTCAACTCCCGGACTCTGCGGAGGTATTCTGGCTTAGAGAAAATAAAGCCGCCCACCCCGATGAATGGTTCGATGATCAAACAGGCCAGCCTCTCTCCGTATTCTTTGAACTTGGCCTCCAGGTCTTCGGTATCGTTGAACCTGGTGACCACGGTCAGCGAGTCTGTTCCCGGCGGAAGCCCGGCGGATTCCAGACAATTCAAGCCACGGACATATGTTGTAATCCCTTTAAGGAGAAAAGGATGAGCTCCGTGCCATCCTCCGCCGACTTTCATCACTATCGATCTCTTGGTCGCGGCCATAGCCAGCATCACCGCATACATCGTGGACAAGGTACCGCTCGTGGTGAAGCGGATCTTATCTGCTTTGACGGACTTCAGAATGAGTTCAGCCAGCTCCGTCTGGAGACAACCCGGAAAGCCGCTAGCCAGCCCCTGGCCGTTATGGAAAATCTTGGCCAAGGCCTCAGTGATCTGGGGAGGATTATGACCGAGGATGTTGGCGAAATGGCCCTGCCAGTAATCGATGTATTCATTCCCGTCAACATCCTTAACCCGGGAACCCCTGGCAACCAGATCATAAAACGGAAAAGGATCAAACAGGCGGAGGTTGTGACTTCCGCCTTTAACCTGATACCTGGATGCCCTGGCAAAGAATTCTTCAGATTTCCTATGTTTCCGGCGATAAGCGCGGACAAGCTCCTCCAGAAGATTTTTCTTTTCGATTCTTGTCATTGGGGCGATCCTTTAAATGTTCTTATGATGAAGAAAATCTTATACAATAATCAATTCTTAAAGTAAAGAACTCCTCCTGTAAGCTGTGAGCCATGAGCCGTCATGAAACCATTTTCCTTGTTAAGGCTTTTTCGAGTGGAGTCTGAGGCTATGGAGAGGCCGTCTTCGACAAGGCTCCGTTTTACAGCTCAGAGACAACGGCGACGGCCTGGCATATGCTCAAAAATTTTTTCATCCCCCTGGTCTTTCAGGAAGGCAATTCCTTCCCCGAGGGATTCACCCGCGCAAGCAAGTTCCGCGGCCGCCCTATGGTCAACGCCGGGCTGGAAATATAGAGGAGGGAAGTCAAGCCGACCAGGCGAACGCTGGGAGCTTCAAATGGAGAAGAGAGCGGCCTGGAGCTCGTCCGTCGGGCCTGGCAGATTAGTCGCCAGCCGACTGCGGCTAGAATGATCACACTAACCAATCTCAGCCAGCTTGACCAGCGGCTCAAGAGAGAATAAAAAAGAGAGGTGCCGATGAGTGTGGCACAGCAATACAGGCTGTCGAAAACAGCCGCGGTCCGGCCGATTGAAGAAATGTATACGGGCGTGTGTCTAAACAGAAGGAGATTCATCTATGCAAATAACCAGGCTAAAACCAACTGCGCTCTTCACCTTTGTTTTATTGGCTTTTTTTGTTAGCGTGACAGCAGGTAACTCGGCTCTGAACTCACCGGATAACGCTGGCAACAGTGCCCCTTCCCAGGAATAAAAGCAAAAGGCCGCCGGACTTGAGTCCCAAGAAGAAAGTCAGGACGTCGCCCGCCGGGGCGATCAGGCTTTCGACATCACTGTCACCGCCCCGCGCCTTGAAATCCCGCTCAAGGCCAATCCGGCGGCGACAACCGTCGTTTCCACTCCCCTGTTGAGCTATCTGCCGCGCTCCGTAGCCATCGATGAAGTCATGAAGCTTGTCCCCGGCCTTAGGGTCGACAACCAGGCGGACGGTGAACGGGTCCACCTTTCCATTCGCGGTCAAGGCATCCTGACCGAACGCGGCACCCGTGGAATCAAGACGCTTGTCGACGGCATCCCCCTCAACGATCCGACAGGATTTATCTCAGATTTTTACGACATCGATTGGGCAACCATCAATCGTATTGAAGTACTGAGAGGTCCGGCGGCAGCTTTTTACGGCAGCGGCTCATCCGGCGGTATCCTGAACATTTTCACCCGCGACGGCGGAAAGAGGCTTTTTTCTGGAAGCGGCTTTCTGTCCGGAGGGTCCTTCGGTTTTTTCAAGGGCCAGGCCGAAATCAACGGAACGTCAGATCCTTTGAACTACCGGGTTTCAGGGTCAGTTCTCTCCGGAGACGGCTATCGTGAACATTCAAAATACGATGCCAAAAATTTTTACGGAAAATTCAATATTAAACCTTCAACTGGAAGCCGATGGACCGTCGTTCTGGGCTGGACTGATTTCTTCAACGAAAATCCCGAGGGCCTTAATCTTGCCTGGTTCAGCGCGGACCCGGACAGGTTGCGCCGCAAAGCCAATCCCGATTCATAATCTTTCAACGAATATCAGAAAACCAAACGCCTGACCACAGGAATTTCCGGCTCAGTCAGCCTCGCCTCGAACCTCGACTTGATGATGTCGCTTTTTTTCGTCACACGAACTATGAAGAATCAGTCCCTTCGTCGGTCATCCACCGTGGATATAACACTCCCGGCATCTCTCTGCAATTGAATCATAGCTCCGGGAAGGGTCAGTTGAAAAACGTTTTGAGTATCGGGACGGATTTGGCCTGGCAAAGCCTGGATGAATTCAAACATCCCAACCTCGGCAACGCTGTTGAAGGACCCGAGCGGCTTTCTGACCAAACGATGTCTCAAATGGGCGCCGGCGTATTCCTTCTCGACCGCATCGAATTCAGCCCGGAATGGAGCGCAACGGTGAGCCTGCGTTATGACCGGATTTCGAACCGGCTGGATGATCATCTTAAGGTGGGCGGCATCGACCTATCCGGTAAAGTTACTTACGCAAAACTGACCAGCCGAATAGGCCTTGCCTGGAATCCGCTCTTTAATTTCGGACTGTATGCTATCTGGGGGACCGGGTTCCTTCCGCCAGGCACTGAGGAACTCGTCAATAATCCCTATGCCTTGGGTGGCTATAACACCCAGCTTCTCGCGGCGACCTCGAGCGGAGAAGAAGTTGGCGCCAGGGGAAATCTCGGCCACAGCTTCATCTACGATATTGTTTTATTCTATCTTTCGACCGAGAACGATTTTGGCCGCTATCGGATCGTAACCAGGCCTTTAGAGACTTTTTATGGCAACGTTGGCTCGACCAAACGCTATGGCATCGAGACGGCCCTCAGCTGGTATCCAGTGGAAAAGCTTGCCCTGAGGCTTGCTTATACATACTCGCATTTCAAGTACGGCACGGTTCAAACTCTTGAGGCCGGCACTGTCTACCAGGGGACATGGCTTCCGAATTCCCCCCAGCATCAACTCTATCTTGACGGGGAATTCAAGGTCACATCGAGCCTAACGGCCGGCGCCTCGTTGGAATACGTAAGCTCTTGGTACATTGACGCTACAAACAGGATTTTCTCCGATGGCTACGGCCGGACCGATCCTTACTCCCTCGTCCACGTCAAGCTGGGGTACAAGTTCAATGTCGGAGGAGCGCCCTGGGAACTTTTCCTCGCAGGAAGGAATATTTTCAGCGTGAAATATTACGGCTTCACGGAGCCCGATCCAGACGGAAATTCTTATCAGCCGGCGGCTACAGCATCCTGGACTATTAATCTAAAAATAAGATAACCGAGCTGATGTGATACGCCTCGCTCGTCACGGCTGTTTGTCGCCACGGTCAGAGCTCTATGATGGTTAGTGTGGTAAACGTGGGAGGATAAGGGCAAGAGGCCAGAGGGAGAGGAGCACCTTACGGACATAGACCTGGGCATTGCGAAACCCGAAGCTGACTCTTTTAATCATCTTGATTTTGGTATGAATTCCTTCCGTGTAGGCGGTGGTCGTCCTATGATCGAAGAAGTTCAAGATATAACAACCCCATTGGACCATGGCCGCATCTTCTGAGAGAGAAGCTATCAGGATAAGGTCTTTCAACCCTTTTTCAGCTGTTGTCTTAGACTTCAGTCGATAGAGGTTGCGCAGCGCTTTTTTCATCCCGTAGAACTCTTTCAGGGAAGGATATTTCTGACAGTACGTCTCAACTCGCTTCTTTTGTTTGGGATTGAGTTTTTCCTTCCCGACTAAGAAGACTTACTGGGGATCTCATGTTTAACAGCGTCCTGCTCGATTCGTCGGGCCTCATCCACCCTGACGTTGGCATCCTGGATCAAGTGAAAATGATCCAGGACCACGCTGGCCTGGGCAGTTCCTCCTCCACTGCAGCCAGAAGCATCGACTCCATGTCAATGCAGACCTCCCCGATTCTCTTCTTCGTATCCGCAGGAATATTCCTCAGAAAACGCTTGATCGTCTCTTTCCAATTATCCGGGAGGATGGTCAGAGGCCGACGGCCTCGAACTTCTGTGACCGTGTTGACAAGCTTCGCTCCCCGGAAACTATGGGCATCAATGCCCAGCGACATCTCTCCGCTCTCTGGCCAGCGGACCCGCTCCGGGTCCAACCACCGTAGCTGATCCTTTGCTTCTCAGAGACACTCTTGAAGCTCCGGCCTCGAAGAGAACGGATAATCTGTCGCTCTGCCTCCACCGTCTTCCGTTGACGGGGCAAGATCCAGGGGGTGCTCTTCAGTGAATGGCTTCCCGCATATCCGACACATGTACTGACTCTTCTTCAGCAGGACCCAAATCCTCCGGCCAAAGGCAGAACCATGGTAAACCTTCCTCCATCTCCCCCTGGCGTGACGTTCGTCCGTGAGAGCACTGCAGCGGGGGCATGAAGCTTAGCGACTGTCCTTCAACTTGAAATTAATTTCCCCTTCCGTTACCCAGCACTTCGCCAGCTCCCGACCCAGGCCTTGTAACTTGAAGATTTCTAAGATAATCTCTTTCATGTGGCAGGACCTCTTTAATTGGATCTAAAGATGTGGAAAACACACGGCTTCCACAAAAATCCTGCCGCATATTCCCTCCTTTTATCACACAATTCATCATAGAACCCACGGCCAGTTGACTATTTCCTTTTTCCTTGATATTCTTTCGCCAACCTGAGGCAGGGGAAGGCTATACCTGTGAAATGTCCGCAATGCCATTTTGAAAACCCCGACACTCAGAAGTTTTGCGGGGAGTGCGGGTCTCCGATCACTGATTCCGGCTCTTTCTCTGTTTCTCAAACCGAGACCCTCCAGACGCCTGTAAAAGAGCTGGCCACCGGGACGACTTTTGCTGGCCGCTACCAGATCATCGAAGAGCTCGGCAAAGGAGGGATGGGGAAGGTCTATAAGGTCCTTGACACTAAAATCAACGAAAAAATCGCTCTTAAGCTTATTAAGCCTGAAATCGCCTTGGATAGAGAGACCATCGAGCGCTTCTCGAACGAGCTCAAGTTGGCCCGGAAAATCAGGCATAAAAACGTCTGCGGGATGTTCGATATCGGCGAAGCCGAAGGGGCCCACTTCATTACCATGGAGTATGTGTCAGGTGAAGACCTCAAGACCATGATCCGCATGTCCACCGGTCTGACCATCGGGACCGTACTGAGCATCGGGAAACAGGTCTGCGATGGCCTGGCCGAAGCTCATAGCCTGGGAGTCGTCCATAGAGATCTCAAACCTCAGAATATCATTATCGATAGGGGCGGGAACGCCAAGATCATGGACTTCGGCATCGCCCGGTCTGTTCGAGAAAAGGGGATCACGGGCGCAGGTGTTATGATCGGCACGCCGGAGTATATGTCGCCTGAGCAGGCGGAAGCCAAGGACGTTGATCACAGGTCAGATATCTATTCGCTGGGTATTATTCTTTATGAGATGGCGACCAGTCGGGTTCCCTTTGAAGGCAAGACGGCCTTGAGCGTGGCTATCAAGCACAAGACGGAGATCCCCAAAGACCCGAAATCGCTCAATCCTCATATCTCTGACGACCTCAATCGCCTCATCCTCAAATGCCTGGAAAAGGACAAGGCAAAGAGGTACCAGACAGCCGCCGAAGTCAAGGCCGAACTGGAGAAAATCGAAAAAGGGATTCCCACGACCGAGCGGGTCGTCCCCGAGCGAAAGACCCTCACTTCCAGGCAGATTACCGTTCAATTCGAGCTAAAGCGGCTGATTATTCCGGCGGTCGTTTTGATTTCTGTCATCGCGATCGCACTATTCCTTTGGAAATTTCTTCCCCGGAAAGAAGCGGTGCCTGCCCCCAGCATTAAGAATTCGATCGCGGTCATCAGCTTTGAAAACCAGACCGGCGACAGGGCCTTCGATTATCTCAGGAAGGCCATCCCCAGCCTTCTCATCACCAGCCTGGAGCAGAGGGGCGGGCTGTACGTCGTCACCTGGGAAAGAATGGCAGACTTGCTTTCGCAGATGGGCCAAAAGGACGCGGAAACCATCGACCGCGAATCGGGCTTCCGGCTCTGCCGCAAAGAGGGCGTCGAAGCCATAGTCCTGGGAAGCTTCGTCAAGGCCGGAGAGATGTTCGCCACGGACGTCAAGGTCCTGGATGTCGGCACCAGGCGCCTCCTCAAGAGCGCCAGCTCCCGGGGGGAAGGAGCGGACAGCATCCTGAGGACCCAGATCGACGAGTTGAGTAGGGTCATTTCTACAGGGATCGGTCCGGCCAGGGAGAAGATCGAGGGCGAAAAAGCCCAGGTCGCAGAAGCGACAACCAGTTCGATGGAGGCTTATCAATATTTTCTAAGAGGCAGCGAGGACTTCGAAAGAATGTATTATGAAGATGCCCGAAAGTCGCTCGAAAAATCCATCGAACTGGACCCTGAGTTCGCCATGGCTTATTACTTGCTCGCTAATGTCCACCGGTCTCAAGGAAATATTCGAGCGGGCAATGTGGCTGCTGAAAAAGCGAAGGCTTTAGCCAACAAAGTCACTGAAAGAGAGAGGCTTTATATAGAAGCACTCTACGCCGGTGCGATAGAGCGCGACAGAGAAGCCAGAAATCGCCTCATACAGGAGCTCATCCAGAAATACCCCCGGGAGAAAATCGCTCATTATTGGCTCGGGGGTATCTATCGTGGGCTCGGCAATCAAGAGATGGCCATCGAAGAGCAGAACAAGGTCCTTGATCTCGATCCCGATTACGGCGGAGCTCATAATGAGCTCGGCTACTCCTACCTCGATTTGCGTGATTTTGAGAAAGCCATCGACCATTTCCAGAAATATGCTCTGCTGAACCCGGAAGACGCCAACCCCCTCGATTCTTTGGCCGAAGCCTATTTTCTGATGGGCAGATTAGACGAGGCCATCGCCAAGTATAAAGAGGCCATGGCCGTAAAACCGGGCTTTCTCACTTCCAATTATTGTATTGCCTATATCTATGCTTTGAAGGAGAACCCGGCTGAGGCCATGGCCTGGCTGGAAACGTTCATCGCCCAAGCGCCCAACGCCGGCTGGAAAGGAGGAGGAGTCGCGTTTAAAGGATTTTATCAAGTCTGGCTCGGCAGCTTGAAGAGGGGACTGGAAAATCTTAAAAATGCAGAAGAAATGCTGGACTCAGTAGGGGACAATTTAGGAAGAGCCAATATCGTTTTTCTGAAATCGTTTGTCTATTTATTCAGAGGTGAATTTGATCTCGCCCGGAAATCCAATCAAGAGTGGTTTGATGTCTTCGTCAATCAATATCCTCAATACGAAGCGTATTATAAAGTCGTCTACCTGGGCGGCCTGGGTTTGACAGAACTAAAAGAGGGCAAGATAGACTCGGCCAAAACTCGAGCGGCCGAAATGATGTCCCTTTTGCCCAGTTTGACCATGATTCAAAGAGACTGGGGGACTTTCGTTACCAATCTTCTTCAGGCTGAGGTCGCACTGGCCGCAGGCTCTCCGGAAAAAGCTATAGCCGTTTTTGAAAAGGCGGCTCCTCCTGTTCCGTTTGGGATGCAAGATGTGATACCCCTGGCAGCCTACAACGCGCCTTTCTTGAAGGACGTGCTGGCCAGGGCGTATTTGCAGAAAGGCGACCTCGATCGCGCCATCACTGAGTATGAAAAGCTCGTCACCTTTGACCCGGCGAGCCGGGCGCGGTTTCTCGTCCATCCTGAGATTCATT
>Ga0172364_10005200_pt1 | contig 10362 bp, 8 predicted proteins | sample LakKivSesite10cm_FD_114545 | JGI IMG/M metagenome (GOLD analysis project Ga0172364, IMG submission 114545) | Sediment microbial communities from Lake Kivu, Rwanda - Sediment site 10cm | ecosystem: Environmental > Aquatic > Freshwater > Lake > Sediment | place: Rwanda: Western Province, Lake Kivu... | reverse complement strand
GAACAGCAGGCGCCCGCGGAACCCCGCCGTCGTGCCGCGCAGCGCGGGCGCCGGGCGCGTGTAGTCGCGCGGGTCGCGGGTGATGACGTTGTTCCCGCCGTCGCCGATGGTGGCCGCCAGCACGCCGCCGTTGGCGTCGGCGGCCACGCTGCGGACGCCGGCGTCGCTGACCAGCCCGCCCAGCCGCCCGTCCGGCCCGCTCATCGGGTCGAAGCTGTACGCGCGCCAGACGGTCTTTCCGCGCCCGTCCAGCTTGATCAGGAACGGCGTTCACCACGGCTCGCTGCTCGTCCGCCCGGGCGACCAGCCGGCCAGCAGGATGTTGCCGGCCGCGTCGGACCGCAGCCGCAGGATCCGCGTCTGGCCCAGCGACTCGTGCCGCCAGGGCGAGGAGAAGATGCTGCCGGGATGGCTGGGCATTCTCCTGGAGATGACCTCCGTCGCGCGCTTCGGATCGACCGGCGGCGTGTAGACGTCGATCTTCCAGCGCCGCCTGGTCAGGTCGCCCGACAGCCGGCTGACGTGGTCCGGGCAGAAGTAGAACTGCTCGTAGCCGATGTCCCGTCCGTCGCCGGGGCGGGTCGCGTAGCCGCCGTCGTGGCTGACGGCCACGTCGCCGTCGGGCAGGAGCGCCAGACCCGTCGGCTGCCAATGGTCCTCGCTCAGCGGCAGCGGCACGTGCCAGACGCTCTGCCAGCCTTTCAGCAGCGTGCCGGCCGTAAGTCTGGTCAGGGCCGCGTCCAGGCGTACCACCAGCGGCACGCCGCGCTGGTCGAGCTGCTTGCGGCACCTCGGCTCGCTGTAGTGCTCGCGCGGGGTGAACAGCTTGTAGTCTCGCTGGTCGTATCGCCCCTTGACGATCAGCCCCCCGGTGCCGTTCAAGAGGGGCTCGATGCCCTGCCCGCCATACCCGCCGACGCAGATGCCCGCCGACGAGACGGCCACCGTGGTCAGCTTCGCCAGCCCCCTGGCGAACTGGGCGGCTGCCAGAAGCCGCGTGCCGTCGGCCGAGAAGCGGGCGACGAACCCGCAGCCGTAGCCCCAGGCGGCGTTCGGCTCGCCGAGCGTGACGGGCTTCACGCCGCCCGGCAGGTCGGCCAGCGGGCCGGCGGCCGTCCCCGCCGCGTAGATCGTGCCATCCGGCGCGATGGCGACGCCCTCCAGTTCGTCGTCGCCGGCCGTCCCGAGGAACGTCGCCGCCACCAGCCGCGGCGTGTTGCCGTCGCCGGCCGCCGGGGGCGACGACTGCGCCGTCGCGACCCCTGCCGTCGCCGCCAGGGCGACGGCCGCCCACCGTCTCGCCGTCCGCGCCGCTTCCTGCATGGGGACACTCCGTTCCGCAAGCTCCCGCGCCGCCGGGGACCGCGGGCCGTCACAGCTTCATCATGAACTGGAACGTCGCGTCGTTCAGGCCGGGCAGGCCCTCGTGGCCGTAGTCAGGATACAGCGCCATCGTCTTGGGCGAGGTGATCTTGTTGTACGCGGCGAACTGCGTGCTCGGCGGGCAGATCGTGTCGCGCAGGCCGACGGCCATGAACACCTCCGCCCGGATGCGCGGGGCCAGGTGCTGGACGTCGATGTAGCCCAGCGTCGTGAACACCTCCTGCTCGCGTTGGTGGAGCGGGTCGAAGGTGCGGAAGTAGTCCTTCAGCTCGGCGTAGGCGTCCTTGTCCTGGTCCATGTCCCAGACGCGCTTGTAGTCGCTGAGGAACGGGAAGACGGGAGCGGCCAGCTTGATCCGCGGCTCCAGGGCCACGCAGGCGAGCGTCAGTCCGCCGCCCTGGCTGCCGCCGGTGGCGCCCACGCGGGCGGCGTCGACGTCGTCCATGCCCATCACGATGCCCGCAAGCTGCGCGGTGTCGAGGAAGATCTGGCGGAACAGCAGCTTGTCGGCCCTGTCGTCCAGCCCGCGGATGATGTGCCCCCGCAGCGTGTTGCCCTTCACGCCGCCGGAATCCTCGCTCAGACCGCCCTGCCCGCGGCAGTCCAAAGCGGCCACGGTGAAGCCCGCCGCCGCGTAGCCCAGCTTCTCCGTCCACTGCCCGCTGTGCCCGCTGTAGCCGTGGAACATGAGCACGGCCGGATGGGGCCTGGCCGCCGCGGCGCCCGTCGGGCGCAGCAGCTTGGCGTGGACGCGCGCCCCGCCCACGCCGGTGAAGTACATGTCCAGGCACTGGCAGAAGGGCGCCTGGAAGTCGGCCGGCACCAGCTCCACGCGCGGCGCGACGGCGTGCATCTCCGCCAGCGCGCGGTCCCAGTACTCGTCGAAGTCGCCCGGGCGCGGGTTGATCCCCTGGTAGGTCTTCAGCTTCTCCAGCGGAAAATCGAACGTCAGCGGCATCGGCGTCTCCTTGTACGCACCGGCCGCATACGCTATTCGCGGCGGGGCGCGGATGCAATGGCCGGAAGAAAGAGCAGGATGCACGGGACCTGCCAGCGGCGGGCAGGTGCACGGGATGGGAAGTGTCGGATGTAGGGTGTCGGGTGTCGAGTGTCGGGTGTTCCGCCCGCGGCGGATCGGGTGTCGGGGGGCACGGGGCGACAGTGGAGCTGCCGTTGTGCGCCGCGTCGCAAGGTTGAGGGCCGCGGCAACTTGAGTCGCCTGCGGGGGTTTTAAGATAATGAGCCCGGGGCGTGCCGTGCGCGGCAGCGGCACGGAACGCCCGGGTCGAAAGGTCTCATGAAGCGTTCGGCAGCCATGACGGCGGCGGGCGTGGCCGGCGGAGTGGTCGTTGTCGCGGTTATCGCGGCGGCCATCGGCGGCATCGCCCTGGCCGTGCGCAGCATCTCCCGCCCGCGGGAGGGCAAGACGCCCTACGACCTGACCGACCTGCGCCGCGTGGACCCCGACCTGATCATCTGCGAAGAGCTGCGGGCGTTTCCGACAGGCCTCCAGACCAGCCGCGGCATCGCCCTGGCCGGCGACGGGCGCATCGCGGTCTGCGGCGACTCGGCCGTGAGGTTCTTCGACGCCAACGGCACGCGGACCGGCGAGGTCAAGACGGCCGAACCGGCCGGGGCCGTCGCCATTGACGCCGACGGCACGTTGTACGCCGCGATGAAGGATCACGTGGAGGTCCACGCGCCCGACGGGCGGCGCAAGGCGGTCTGGGCGGCGGCGGTGCAGCGGTCGCTGCTGACGGCCATCGCGCTGGCGGGCGGGGACGTCTACGTGGCCGACGCCGGCGGGCGAGCGGTGCTCCGCTGCGACAAGACCGGCAAGCTCCTGCTGCGCATCGGGCAGAAGGACCCCAACCGCAACATCCCGGGGCTGATCGTGCCCAGCCCGTACCTGGACGTGGCCGCGGCGAGCGACGGGCTGTTGCGGGTGGCCAATCCCGGGCGCCACCGCGTCGAGGCCTACACGCCGCAGGGGCACCTGGAGTTCCACTGGGGGCGGGCGACGACGGCGGTGGACGGCTTCTGCGGATGCTGCAACCCCTGCAACTTCGCCGTCGTGCCCAGCGCCAAGGGGTTCGGCGAGTTCGCGGGCTACGTCACGACAGAAAAGGGCCTCACCCGCGTGAAGCTGTTCGACGCGGACGGGGAGTTTGCCGGCGTGGTGGCCGGTCCGGCCAGCTTCGCCCGCCACGACGGGCTGCTGACGGGCAGGCCGACCGACGCGGGCTGTCTGGCGCTGGACGTGGCCGCCGACGCGGCGGGGCGGATCTTCGTGCTCGACCCGGTCGTCAACGAGGTTCGGGTGTTTCAGAGGATTGCGGACAAGGCGCCAGGCAGAGGACGCAAATGACAGACAGCCAGCGCGACAACTCGACGGTGCGGCGCAGCCGGCGGGAGCTGCTTCGCGCGGCGGGGCGCGTGGGGGCGTTCGGCGCGTTGGGCGCGCTGGGCGGGGCGCTGTTGGCTCGCGGCGGCGGGCGGGCGGACGCCTGCGCGCGCGACGGCCTGTGCGGCGCCTGCCCGGCGTTTGACAATTGCGGGCTTCCCGAGGCCCGCCGGGCCAGGCAGAACATGAAGGACCGTGCACCATGACCACCCCGGGCGGCAAGCATACGCGGCGGGCGGTGCTGCGGCGCGGCCTGCAGGGGGCCTGCGCGCTGGGGCTGGGCGGCAGCGTGGCGGCACTGGCGAGCCGGAGCGGCGCCGGCGAGACCGTCTGGCAGATCGACCCCTACAAGTGCACCCAATGCGGCAAGTGCGAGACGAACTGCGTGCTGGAGACCTCGGCGGTCAAGTGCCTCCACGCCTTCGCCATGTGCGGATACTGCGACCTGTGCACGGGGTATTTCGTGGCCGAGCCGCCGCAGCTCAACACCGGCGCCGAAAACCAGCTCTGCCCCACCGGCGCGATCACGCGGAAGTTCGTGGAGGACCCCTACTACGAGTACACCATCGACGAGGAGTTGTGCACCGGCTGCGGCAAGTGCGTCAAGGGCTGCGCCGCGTTCGGCAACGGCTCGCTGTTCCTCCAGATCCGCCACGACCGCTGCATCAACTGCAACGAGTGCGCCATCGCCGTCGCCTGCCCGGCCCAGGCCATCCGGCGCATCCCCGCCAGCCAGGCCTACATCCGGAAGGAAGCGAAGGAGTAGATGCGGCGGAGCGGCATGATCTCGGTGCTGGCGGTCGCGTTGGCGGCCTGCACGGCCGCGGCGACGGCGCAGCAGCGCTTCCCCCCGCCGGAGTTCGAGCCGACCTATCACCAGCCGCCGACGACCTACCCGCCCACCGGCCCGCCGTGGGCGGACTGGGCCGACCTGGGCGTGCTGGCCGGCCTGCTCGTCGCGGCGGCGGTGCTGTCGCTGCGCTTCCGCCGCCGCTGGGCGATCGTCGCCCTCAGCGTGGTGGCGCTGCTGTACCTGGGCTTCTACCGCGGCGGGTGCGTCTGCCCCATCGGGGCGATCCAGAACGTCGCGGCCGCGCTGCTCGTCAAGGACTACGTGCTTCCGCTGACGGTGGCGGGGTTCTTCCTGCTGCCGCTGCTGTTCTCGCTGATCAGCGGGCGGAGCTTCTGCGCGGGCGTCTGCCCGCTGGGGGCGGTGCAGGACCTGGTGGCCGTCAAGCCGCTGTCGGTGCCGGCCTGGCTGGACGAGTCGCTGGGGCTGCTGGCGTACGTGTACCTGGGCGCGGCGGTGATGTTCGTGGCGGCGGGGGCGGGGTTTTTCATCTGCCAGTACGACCCGTTCGTGTCGATCTTCCGGCTGGTGCCGCTGGGCAAGATGCTCGAGGGCGCCGCCCGGCGGGAGCCGGTCGACGTCTACGCCGTCAGCGGGCGGATCGACACGCTGCTGCTGGCGGCGGCGTTCGTCGCCACGGGGCTGTTCGTCGCCCGCCCCTACTGCCGCTGGCTGTGCCCCTACGGCGTGCTGCTGGGCTGGCTGAGCAAGCTGTCTTTCTGGCGCGTGACGGTCACGCCGGAAGATTGCGTCAAGTGCCGGCTGTGCGAGGACGCCTGCCCCTTCGGGGCGATCCGCAAGCCCAGCGCCGAGGCCCCCTCGCGGCAGCGGCTGCGGGGCAAGGCGGCCCTGCTGGCGGCCATGGGGCTGCTGCCAGTGCTGCTGGTCGGCGGCGGGCTGCTCGGCGGGCTGCTCGGCCCGGGCATGGCACGCGCGCACTGGACCGTGCGCCTGGCCGACCGCATCCGCGACGAGGACGCCGGAACAGTCAAGGGCGCCACCGACGAGAGCAAGGCCTTCCGCGAAACGGCCAGGACGTCGGCGGAGCTGTTCGCCGAGGCCGACGGCATCGTGGCCCAGTTCGACGCGAAGTGGCCCCTGACGCGGGTGGTGAGCCTCGGCCTGGCCGGCGGGTCGCGGGGGCCGCGCGTCGGCATGGCCCACCTGCTGGGGGCGCTGGTGGGGCTGGTGATCGGGCTGAAGCTGATCGGCCTGACGGTGCGGCGCAGGACGAGCGACTACGAGCCGGACCGTTTCTCGTGCCTGTCCTGCGGGCGGTGCTTCGCATACTGCCCCATCGAGCAGGCGCGGCGGAAGGGCAGCGAGGTGGTGATTGACGAAGCGAAGATCAAGTGAATTGCGGATTGTGGATTGCGGATTGTGGATTTGGGGTCCGTGATCGGTGAGTGCTTCTGTGGGCGATGATACGGAGACAACGCGGGCCGGGCCGGGCGCGGGCAGGCGCGCCTGGTTCATCCTCGGCATGGGCGCCGGGTCGGCGGCGGCTGCGGTCGCCCTGGCCGTCATCGTGCTGCTCGTGGCGGCGCACGGGCGGGACAAGGCCGAAGACCCGCTCAACGCCCCGCAGCTTCTGCGTCTGAGGGCCGAACTGGCCGCCCGGCCCACCAACCGCCAGCTCGCCAAGGAGATCCGTCGGCTGGACCTCCAGCTCCGCCGCGAGCATTTCGAGCACGTGGTGTTCGCCCGCCGGGGCAACTGGTTCCTGCTGGGCGCGGTGGCGGTGTTCCTGGCCGGCGTGCGGTCGGCCCTCGCCTGCGCCAGGAAGCTGGCGCGCCCCCGCGGGCGCGGACCTTCCGTCGAGCAGGAGATGCGCCTGCTGAAGTTCGGCTGGTGGGCCGTGGCGGGCCTGGCCGCGCTGCTCGTGGTGGCCTCGCTGGCGCCCGTGGCGGTGCAGGCGTACGTGGCCATCACCACGCCCAAGCCGCTGCCGCCGCACGTGGCCGACCCCAACCAGGTCGCCCGCTACTGGACGCAGTTCCGCGGCCGCGGCACCCAGGGGCGATCTCACTACGACAACGTGCCGGTCGAATGGGCCGGGCCCGTCGAGGCCGACCCCGACGCCGGCGTCGACGCGGCGCCCGGCAGGAACATCCTGTGGAGAAGCCCCGTCCCGCTGCCGGGCTACGGCTCGGCCGTGGTGTGGAACGACCGCGTGTTCGTCACCGGCGCCACGCGGGAGCGTCGCGAGGTGTACTGCTTCGACGCCAACAGCGGCGCGATGCTGTGGTCCAGCCCGGTCGAGAAGATCGAGGGCAGCCCCGCCCGCACGAAGGAGGCCTACGACGGCACGGGTTACGCCGCGCCCAGCCCCGTCTGCGACGACCTGCACGTGCTGGCGGTGTTCTCCAACGGCGATCTGGCCTGCTTCGACCACGCGGGCAAGCTCCTGTGGGGCAAGAACCTCGGCACCCCCAACAACAAGTACAGCCACGCCTCCTCGCCGGTCATGTGGCGCAACATCGTGATCGTCCAGCTCGACCAGGGCGAGCCGCAGGAGATGCTGTCCAAGCTGCTGGCCTTCGACGCCGCCAGCGGGCGGATGGTCTGGCAGAAGCGCCGCCAGGTGGCCGCGTCGTGGTCCACCCCCGCCGTCATCAACGACGGACGCCGCGAACAGATTCTCACCAGCGCCAAGCCCGGCGTGATCGCCTACGACCCGGCGACCGGCGCCGAGCTGTGGCGGGCCAACTGCCTCGACGGCGACGTGGCCTCCACCGTCGCCTACGCCGACGGCATCGCCTACGCCGTCAACACCGGCAGCAAGCTGTCGGCCATCCGCACCGACGGCAGCGGCGACGTGACGGCCACGCACGTGCTGTGGTCCGCCGAGAAGGGCCTGCCCGACACCACCAGCCCGCTGACCGACGGCAAGCTGCTCTGGACGCAGGCCAAGCGCGACCTGACGTGCTTCGACGCCAGGACCGGGCAGGTCGTCTACGAGCAGCGGCTCAAGGGCAGCTTCAACGCCTCGCCGGGCCTGGCCGGCGGGCGGGTGTACCTCACCGGCACCAAGGGCGAGACGTACGTCTTCGAGGCCGGCAGAGAGTACAAGCTGCTGGCCACGAATAGGCTCGGCGAGAAGTGCTCCGCCTGCCCGGCGTTCCAGGACGGGCGGATCTATCTCCGCGGCGACAAGCACCTGTTCTGCATCGGCAAGTGACGCGACGACATGGCCGACTACGACCCGAAATTCATCGACGGCATCATCGAACGCCTCGGCAAGGGGCGCGAGAACCTCATCGCCATCCTCCAGGCCATCCAGGGCGAGTACCACTGGCTGCCCCCGCAGGCGCTGGAGAGGGTCTGCGAGCTGACGGAGATTCGCCCGGCCGAAATCGTCGGCGTCGCGACCTTCTACGACCAGTTCCGCCACCGCCCGGCCGGGCTGTACCGCCTGAAGGTGTGCATCGGCACGGCCTGCCACGTGAAGGGCGCCAACGTCATCTACGACGCCTTCCAGGACTACCTGAAGATCCCCAAGGGCGAGGACACCGACGCCAAGGGCGTCTTCACGCTGGAGAGGGTGGCCTGCCTGGGCTGCTGCACGCTGGCCCCGGCCGTGCAGATCGAGGACGTGACCTACGGCTATCTCACCACCGACACGGTGGGCAAGGTGCTGGACGATTTCCTGTCGCTGCAGGCGGCGCGGGGCGCGCAGAGGCCCGCCGCCGCGGCCGTCGCCGGACCGCCCGCCGGCGAGATCCGCATCAGCCTGGACACCTGCTGCATGGCCAGCGGCAGCGGCAAGGTCTACCGCGCCCTGCAGCGGGCGGTGGCCGAACTGGGCATCAACGTCGAGGTCAAGAACGTCGGCTGCCAGGGCCTCAGCTACATCGAGCCGTGGTTTGAGGTGCTGGCGCCCGGGCGCCCGCCGGCCGTCTACGCCCGCGCCGCCCCCGAGGATTGCCGCGACATCGTCGCCCGCCACTTCCCGCCGCCGAAGCTGAGCAAGCGGCTGCTGCTGGCCGCCAGCCGCTCCGTCGACCGCCTGCTGACCGACGAGACGTGGGAGGGCGTCAACCGCTTCGCCGTGAACATCCGCGACCCGCTGATGACGGACTTCGTCGGGCGGCAGGTGCGCCTGGCCACGAAGTTCTGCGGGCAGCGCCGCCCCACGGACATCGAGGAGTACCTCGCCAGCGACGGTTTCCACGGCCTGCGCCGCTGCCTGGAGGGCAAAGGCCCCGAGCAGGTGATCGCGGAGATCAAGGCCGCCGGCGTCCGCGGGCGCGGCGGGGGAGGCTATCCCACCGGGCTGAAGTGGTCGCTGGTCCGCGCGGCCGAGGGAACCGCCAAGTACGTCGTCTGCAACGGCGACGAGGGCGACCCCGGGGCGTTCATGGACCGGATGCTGCTGGAGAGCCAGCCGTACCGCGTGCTGGAGGGGATGATCATCGCCGCCTACGCCGTCGGTGCGACGGAGGGCGTGCTGTACATCCGCCACGAGTATCCCATCGCCGTGCGGCGCGTCCGCGAGGCGATCGACGTGTGCTACAAGCGCGGCTACCTGGGCGACGGCATACTCGGCACGAAGCTGCGGCTGCACCTGCGCGTCATGGAGGGCGCCGGGGCGTTCGTCTGCGGCGAGGAGACGGCCCTGCTGGCGTCCATCGAGGGCCGCCGCGGCATGCCGCGACTCCGCCCGCCCTACCCGGCCGAGCACGGGCTGTGGGGCAAGCCCACCCTGGTCAACAACGTCGAGACGTACTCGCTGATCCCGTGGGTGATCAACAACGGGCCGGAGAAGTTCGCGGCCATGGGCACCGAGGGCAGCAAGGGCACGAAGGTGTTCGCGCTGGCGGGCAAGGTGCGCCGCGGCGGGCTGATCGAGGTGCCCATGGGCATCACGCTGCGCCAGGTGGTCGAGGAGGTCGGCGGCGGCGTGCCGGGCGGCAGGAAGCTCAAGGCCGTCCAGGTCGGCGGGCCCTCCGGCGGGTGCATTCCCGAAAGCCTCTGCGACACGCCGATCGACTACGAGGCCCTGACGCACCTGGGGGCGATGATGGGCTCCGGCGGCATGGTCGTCCTGGACGACGGCGACTGCATGGTGGACATCGCGCGGTACTTCCTGGACTTCACCTGCAACCAGTCGTGCGGCAAGTGCACGTTCTGCCGCATCGGCACCCACCACATGCTGGACATCCTCACCCGCCTCTGCAACGGGCAGGGACGCGCCGACGACCTGCCGCGACTGCAGGCCCTGGCCGAGGACATCCGCTCCGGCAGCCTCTGCGGCCTGGGAAAGACCGCCCCCAACCCCGTGCTGACCACGATGCGCTACTTCCGCGAGGAGTACGACGCCCACGTGGCCGGGCACTGCCCCGCCAAGGCCTGCCGCGGGCTGATCACCTACCGCGTCACCGACGACTGCATCGGCTGCACGCTGTGCGCCCAGGGCTGCCCCGCCGACGCCATCGCCTTCCGCCCGCACGAGAAGCACGAGATCGACGCGACCAAGTGCGTCCGCTGCGGCGCGTGCAAGGCCGTCTGCCCGGTGAACGCGGTGGAAGTCGACTAAGCGGGAGAATTGCGGAATGCGGAATGCGGATTGACGGAATCGGACCCGCGTCGGTTCGCTTGCGGTTCGCAAGCGCCCCGCGCGCCCGCAACGTTGACAACATGCCCAGATTGAAGATCGACAACCGGGAAGTGGAAGTCGCCCACGGGGCGACGGTGCTCGACGCCGCGCGCAAGCTCGGCATCG
>Ga0172364_10005199_pt1 | contig 10362 bp, 9 predicted proteins | sample LakKivSesite10cm_FD_114545 | JGI IMG/M metagenome (GOLD analysis project Ga0172364, IMG submission 114545) | Sediment microbial communities from Lake Kivu, Rwanda - Sediment site 10cm | ecosystem: Environmental > Aquatic > Freshwater > Lake > Sediment | place: Rwanda: Western Province, Lake Kivu... | reverse complement strand
ACTCTATAAAATTCCTGATGATGAGATAAAAGAAATTGATGAAGATTTAAAGAAACTGCACCGGGAGGTTTCTCTGAGAATAAAGCCAATCAGCAATTTTCTTATGCATCGAGATTATCAATCCCAGAATATTTTTATAAAAGATGGCAAGATTAGAATTGTTGATTTTCAATCGGCAAGGATTGGACCTTTTACCTACGACCTTGCCTCTTTACTAAGAGATGCGTATGTAGTAATAGACAAGAATGAAGAAAAGGGACTAATTGAATTCTATCTGAAATGCCTTATCAGACGAGGAATTAAGATTACAAAAAGGGATTTTTTAGAGATTTATAAATTGACGGCAATCCAACGGAATATGCAGGCACTGGGTGCATTTGCTAATCTCTCACTAAATAAAGGAAAGGTTGGTTTTAAAAAGTATATTCCTAATGGGTTGAGGTTATTGAAAAGGGGATTAAAGGAAGGAAATTATTTGAATTTTTTAAAACTAATCAATGAAACTGCAAAAGGATTAGGCCAGAGATGAAGTCGCTGCTGGATAAAAGACTTTTTTTATTAAAGAAATATTTGAAAAAATGTGTAGAGACTAAAATACCAGGTTGTGTATGCTGGATTGGGAACAAGTCGAGGACATTATTTTATGAATCATTTGGCTATGCGCAGATAGTTCCAGAAAAAATCAAAATGAATAATAATACAATATTTGACCTTGCCTCAATTACAAAACCCCTCTGCACGGCAATGTCAATTATGCTACTGTTCGAAGAAAAAGAAGTCAGATTTGAAGACCGGGTGGAGAAATATCTCAAAGAATTTGAAAACAGCATAAATGGCAAGAAAACAATAAAACAACTATTAACCCACACCTCAGGGATTCCGGCATGGTTTCCGCTATATATTATTCCAGAATACAAAAGAATGCACTACCTGGCGACTGCTAACACAGGAACAAGAGATGTTATTTATTCCTGCCTTGGTTATATCTTACTCAGCATGATAATTGAAAAGATTACTGCGCAGAGATTGGATATATTTTGCCGGGAAAGAATATTTAGAAAAATGGGTTTAAAAAATACTATGTTCAATCCGCCACCCCAAATGAAAAATATTGCTGCTACTGAGTTGGGTAATGAACATGAGAAAAAAAAGGCCGCCAAATACGGTGATGTGAAAAAGGTGAAATGGCGTGACTATTTAATAAAGGGCGAGGTGCATGATGGAAATTGTTTTTATGGATTTGACGGAGTTTCAGGAAATGCGGGATTATTTTCTAATGCCAAAGAAATAGCAAAAATTTTAAGGGCTTATTTAAATGGCAAAATAGTGAAATTAAGTACTTTAAAGATGATGACAAAGGACTGGACTGGAGGTAAAGAAAAAAGGGGATTGGGTTGGTGGGTTAATCCTTATCCGGGAACTTTATCATCTTCTGCATTTGGTCATACTGGATTTACCGGTACAATGGTAATGATTGACCCGAAGAAAAATTTGATAATAATTTTGCTGGCAAACAGTGTGCATCCAAAAGTAAGATTGGGAATAATGCCAGAGATAAGAAGAAAGGTTATTCAGATAATAACTAATTCTCTAAAAAAGAAAAAAAATGGCAAGGCATAAAACCTTGTCCTACATTGGCTTACTATTTGATTAATATTCGTGGATAAATGCAAAATACCCCACTGCCAATCCCAGACCGTCCCAGCACAAGTCCTTCCAGGAAAAATGGTGCTTCTTCTTTTTATCATAAATTTCTTTTCCCAGACCAACAACGGCGGTAAAAGAAACTGAAATAACTTTGCCTCTATCTTCTGGTTGATTCATTCGACAAACTACAAAATGATAGGCAAGACCAGTAAAAGATGCCGAAAAATAAAAATGTAAAAATTTGTCCTGAGAAAACCAGGCATCGCGCGGACAGTTGATTGCATTTTTAATTTTATATTTTAAAGTATCAGGGAGTGAATCGCGGGATTGTGCAAAACCATAAGAAATAAATAATATAATAACAAACAGCAGTTTTTTCATAACAACATTATAGGCAAGTAAAAGTCAGTGTCAATCGTTAATTTTGTATACAAGATTTTTTTAATTTTGACCAGCGGTTAATTTCTTCAACCAAACCGCGATTTCCAATTGTTTTTGCACAATTCAATGCCTGCTTAATTTTATTATTGTTCATAATACCGCTCTTGTAATAATCTAATTTTACCTTAAGAAAAAGGAGCGTTGGGTAATAACATTTCATTTCATCCTTACCAATCATTCTATTCATAAATGCGTGAATCAAATAAGCCTTTTTTAGATTTCTGTCTAAATAGAAATTAATCAGTGTTTTGCTAAGATAAAAGATTGTCTCACAGTCTTGAGTTTCTTTTAATAAATTTTCTGCTTCTTTTACTAATATTTTAACTTGACGATTTTTGGCGATTTTTAGATCAGTATTTTGTATTTCTAATTTTAAAATTATTAAAAAAATTTGTGCCCTTTGCGTTAGTTGCAACTTGGATAATCTACTTATTTCATTTTTTAGCCCCAAAATATTTGTATATTTTCTATAGTAAATTAAATATTTAAACTCCTCATATAAAATTTCTGCAAGATAAGGATAATTTTTCAATTCCTTTGCTAATTGTTTTGCCTTTTGAATCCAGAAATAGGCGGTGTTATCATTCTGTTCATTTTTGAGAACGGCAATAATAAAAGAATTTTCCAATAAACCTTCCCGGTCATTTATTTCCGAAGTCAAATTGAATGCCTTATAGAAATATTTTCGAGCCTGTTTATAATTTCCCAGCAACTTGCTTGCCCTACCCATACCAGTGAGATTAATGGAAATGCCAAATTTATATTCCATTGTCTTGGAAATTTCATAAGCCTTTTTATATCCGGCAAGTGCCGTTTTAGATATTCCCAGGCTAAGATTGCTGTTTGCAATATTATGTGTTACCTCAACAATTCCCATAGTATAACCGATCTGGATAAATATTGAAAGCGCCTTTTTATAATATGAAATTGCCTCCGACAAATCTTCCATTGAATTACCAATATTATTATAACAACCAGCAAGCTGACCAACATCGCCAATCTGGTTGAAGTATTGTGCACTTTTCTGAAAATAATTCAAAGAGAAATTTCGTTTATTCAATTTTTTGTAAATCAATCCCAGGAGATTATAAGATAAACCTTGTCTTCTCTTATCCTCTATCTGCCCTGCAATCTTGACACATCTTTTAGCGAATTGCAACGCAATATTAAATTTGCCGGTTTGAAAATAAAATACTGCGAGGTTATAAAAACTACGGGCAATAGAAATATAAATTTCTTGTTTTTTTGCTTTAATACCCTTAATAAATTTCTGGACACTTTTACTTACGATTTTTACTCTATTTATATATCCCAATCTAATCAACAAAAATAATTTTTGATTCATCACTTCTATTCTACTTAAAGAAGTTGTAGTTTCTTTAAGTGCCCGGTTGATGTGTTCAAGGGCGTCCCGGTATTTTCCCATATATTCCAGTACTTCACTTATTCCAATATAGCCGTTCACTCTATACTCTTTAAATTGACAAATCCTCTGATAGTCATTAAGTGCTCGATCATAAAATCCAATCAGGATATTAATATTTCCTCTGCTCTGTAATGCCTTTATTAAAAGTTCTTTTCGGTATGTTTTTCTATTTTGTATATAGTGCTGAATATCGCTCATCAAATTTTTCATAAGTTTTATAGATTGGGATAGATAATACCAAATATTTTTTTGTAGTAAATGCGTAAAAATATTAAAACCAATAATGAGAGTAATAGAAAATAAGGGAAGATAATTCCTACAATCAAAATAAGTAAAGGACCTCCAATCCTTATTGATAATTGGATATCGCGTTCGCTCCCTTTAAATCCTGCCAGGAAAAACAAAGGTAGGGATATTAATGCCGGGATGAGGCATATATAATCCACAGTAATCACTGCGGAAATAATACAGGCGATAATTAGCAGCAGAGCAAGTCGTGCTGAATTTGTTTTGCCTAATAATACTCCAGTTGTTTTGTAACCACATTTTCTATCACCTTCAATATCCAGCACTGTCGTATTTACAAATATTGCACTCACGGCAAAAAGATAGGGTAAAGCAGAGATAACCATCTGGATAGAAATTTGTTTATTGGTCAGCCAGCCTAGAGAAAAATTCAAAAATCCATAGCCAATGCCGTTGATTAAAAAATCTGCAAAGGCAACCGCCTTTAGCTTAAAAGGCGAGAAGGAATAAAAAATACCAAAAAGAAAAGAGATTAACATAAAAATAATTATTATCAATGGTAATTTGCCGCATAATAAAATTGTAATAAATGCTAATACAAAAACTGCCATATAAGCATGGTGCAAGGAGATGATACCTTCGGCAATGAGCAGATGTTTTTGGTTTATCGCATCTGATTTTCTATCAGCAATCTGATTTAAAATATATAGGTTTGCAACCAATACGGTATAAGTAATTATTGTTAATAAGAATGTTTTATTAAAATAGAATCGTTGCCCACCAGCCTTTAAATATCCTAATAAAAAAAAAGCCCAGACCGGGACAAGTAGAATCGGTCGGGCAAGGAAGATATAGTCCCAGACTCTATTTCTACATTTCATGCCATTTCATTCTATTATAGTCTTAGAAAATCAATGCGCATATTGAATTGTAATGAGTTTTTTGATTTGCCTATATTATGATGATGATTCTGGTTATTTAAAAACCCAATGCTTGCTTCAGAAAAGAAAATTTTCTGATAAAAGAACCTTATGCCAATATTTATATTAAAGATTTTTTCTACAACGCCGGATAGAAAATTGTTTTTGGGAAAAGACGTTCCGGGAACGCGCGGATTTTCCGGTATAGGCCAGATTGAGTTTACAGAATTCTCGCCTTTGCGTAGATAGGAACTTTGAACAAAAAGGTCATAACTTTGATTAAGATGATAAACACATTTTGTATATAATTCATCACAATCGGGTCCATAAGGGAACCCGATTGGATACCCATAATACATATAGCGTTGATATGGGGCATAAATACCGTAAATCCAGCGGGAAAGAAGATGGTACTCCATAATCAAAAAACTACGGTTAATAAGAAAATTAACGAATTCCATCCCTAAATTCATACCCAGGTGATTGGGTTCTCCATTCGGATCGGGTTCAAGTTGATAATCATCTACAAGCAAGGCTGAATATATAGAAAATTTTTTTAAGAAAATTTTTGCATCAAGATGAAAAAATAGATTTGCATCTCTGCCCCAATTATGTTGAAGTGTATGAATAAAGACGAGGGGATTAAAATGATAGGGCATTAATGCATAATTTTCACCACCAAAAGTTGCCGCTTCGGAAAAACTACAGTTAAACCATCGAACTGGAGTGACGTCCAGTCTTTTGATTATTAGATATCTTCGGGCATTAATTAGTGAGGTAATTGTATCGCCTGTATATTCTACTGGTTTACAGGTCATATCATCAAGTTGGCTCAGATAATAGCTAAGTTTAATATATTTTGCAGACAACGCATAATGGAACCAATCAAGAGGCGGTCCGTAGCCCGACAAAAGCATATTGTATCTTGGGGAAGGACCGATTGAGAATCTTTCCCTGCCAATGAATAGGCACAAATTCTGGTTTTGATACCGCGCATAAACTCTTTCATAATCTGCAGAAAAGAGATTTTTAAAAACCTTATTTGGTGGAAGGCTATCCGCACCGAATTTGACGTCAGGTTGGAGATATAAACTGAGTCTAGAAAAATCATAATTGACCATAGGTTTGAACCGGGTGACTTTTACTGTATCAATTTTTGTAGATAGAGAAAGATTTGATAGCCAGAGTCGACTAAGAAGTTGCAAGGATGTAAAGTCATTAAGTTCTGAGCTTTCTAAGTTCCTAACTTCATGTTTTGAATAAGGTCTTATGCTCGGCGTATTGGTAAAATACTCGCCCCTTACTTGAATTTCTTCAAGTACTTCATTCTGCCACGAGTCGATAGGATAGTAAATAAAAAAAATAAAAAAAATAGTCATAGTTTAAAGTTGTATGGCATAGCCGCAAGTATGGTTTTGGGGTATGGCATCCAGTATGGTTAAATGTTAAACTTTAGAAACCATAGACTATGCCCTTAAACCATACTGGTATCTATACCTATTAACCCAAAACCATCCTGTTCAGTATGCTCCTTTTCCTAATAATACGGCGGGAATTGTTTGAAATAATAATTTAATATCAAGCGTGAGAGAATGATTAAACGTATATAGTAAATCCAGAAATATTGATGAATCACAGGGCATACTACCCCTGCCATAGACCTGCCAGAGACCACTTATGCCAGGCTTGACTTTTAGTCTATCTTTGTGCCAGTCTTTGTAGTATTTAACCTCATATGGTATTGGTGGTCTTGGACCAATAAGAGTCATATTACCTTTTAAGACATTCAAAAATTGAGGGAACTCATCAATAGATGTTCTTCTTAACACTTTTCCTACGGTTGTTACTTCTGCATTATTTATCACCTTACCCTTTGCAATTTTTTTCTCAATAAAATCTTTAAACTCCTGTTCTCTTTTTAATTGTAAATTATTACTATACATTGAGCGGAATTTATAAAGGATGAATTCCATGCCATCTTTACCACACCGCTTCTGTTTATAGATAACTGGTCCTTTTGAATCTAATTTAATAGCAAGGGCGATTATTATACACAGTGGCAAAAGGACGATCAAAAAGGCGGTTGAAAGCATTATATCAAGAACACGGCGCAAGATATTATACCACTTTTTATCGCCATTTACTTTAAATGAGAATATTGGCAGGTTATCAATCTTACACCATTCCCAGTTCAAGGAAAATTCATTAAGAAGTCTTGATGCGAGATGAAGACGTTCCCCCTGAATCGCACATTCCTGAATTTCTTTATACAATTTTCCAAAATCATGCTCCTGACTAAAAAGAAAAGTTTCCTGGAAGTTTTTAATGCCTGTGTTCTGTTCAGGAACTGTGAGACTCAACCCGACGATGGTGTTCTCTTCAAAAAATTTCTGGAATATAGAAAATTTATCCTTTATCCCAATATACTTACAAGTAATACGCCTTTCAGATTTGGAAAAATAATTCGTCAAAACCTGGGGGATGATTATAATCCGAAAAAAAGAAATAACTGCAGGATAGACAATAAAAAAACAGAAAATGAAACCCCGGCTATTTATTAAAAAATAGAATTTTGTTAAAAAACCGACCAATACATATGCTATAAAGGAAATTACCCATACATTGATAAGTTTAAAAAAGACCCTGCCTACCTGGGCATAATAATAGTGATTATAAAGATCGAAAAAATATTTTATTAGTAATATAAACAATAAAAGGAACAGTAATGTTGGCCACTGGTTCATAATAATATGGGTGTCGCCATGGAAGCGTAAAAATTTTGCTATAGAAAAAGAGACGATTATGGCGAGTACGTCAGTTATTAATAAAATAATCTTTGGTATAATAAATTTAGATAAATTCATAAATTCGGCAATTATTACATTTTTTCTAAGTTTGCCCAGCCCATTTCCTTATTATCGTGCATGCATATTCAATCTCCTGGCGAGTCAATTCTGGAAACATCGGCAAGGAAACAATTTCTCTTGCGCACTTTTCTGAAATTGGGAAATCTCCTTCTTTATAACCAAGATGTTTGTATGCTTTCTGGAGATGCAATGGCATTGGGTAATGAATCGATGTACCCACACTGTTATCATTTAAAAATGATTGAAAATTTTCTCTATTCGGTACGCGCACAACATACAGATGATAGACGTGTTTGGCATAAGCCATTTCTTTTGGTGTTATTATTTTTTCCAGGCCATTTAATAATTCATTATAATAATAGGCATTTTGTCTTCGGTCTTCGTTCCAATCATCAAGATAACCCAATTTGGTATTCAGAATTGATGCCTGGAATCCATCCATTTTATAATTCCAGCCTTCAAATTCGTGATAATAGCGTTCCTTCTGACCGTGGTCAATAATCATCCGAATTTTGTTTGCAAGTTCCTCGTTATTGGTTACCACCATGCCACCCTGGCCATAGGCACCTAAATTCTTACTGGGATAGAAACTGAAGGCACCAAGATCTGCTATTGTTCCTGCTTTCTTGTCTTTGTACAAAGCACCATGTGCCTGTGCTGCATCTTCAACAACTGCAAGATTGTATTTCTTGGCAATAGAGATTATTGGGTCCAGGTCTGCAGGTTGGCCATAAAGATGTACCGGAATAATTGCTTTAACATTAAGTTTTTTCTCCTGATCCCTCAAAATACCTTTCTTATCAATCCACTCACATTTCTTCTCAATGTATTCTTTAATCTTTTCAGGATCCAATGTGTATGAGTCCTCATTTATGTCGACAAAGATCGGGGTGGCACCAGCAAAGCTTATTGCCTCGGCTGTCGCAATAAATGTCAATGGTGTGGTAATTACTGCATCGTGTTTACCGATATTCAGTGCTTTTAGAGCAGCATAAATTGCACTTGTCCCATTCGAAATTCCAATGGCGTATTTTGCATTGCAGTAATTAGCGAAATTGTTTTCGAATTCTTTGACTTTTTCGCCCGCGACAAAGGCGCAAGAATCAATTGTTTTTTGAATAGCTTCATCGATTTCATCTTTGATCATCTCATACTGTCTCTTCAAATCCATAAATGGAACTTGCATTTATCCTCCCTGAACCACTTTGTTAATATTCTTTTTTTTCAAAATCCTTGCTGGAACTCCTGCAACCACCGTGTTATCCGGTACATCTTTTGTTACAACACTACCGGCACCAATAATCGCATTCTTACCAATAGTTACGCCACAGAGAATTGTTGCGCTGGAACCGATTGAAGCCCCTTTTTTCACAAGGGTAGGTACAACCTTCCAATCTGCTTCAGTCTGCATTGTGCCATCAGGATTTGTTGCTCTTGGATATTTGTCATTGATAAAAGTTACATTGTGTCCAACAAAAACATTGTCTTCTATTGTCACACCTTCGCAGATAAAAGTGTGTGTGGAAATTTTGCAGTTTCTGCCAATCTTCGCATTTTTTTGAATCTCAACAAATGTCCCAATTTTCGTGCCATCACCAATTTCGCAGCCATATAAATTAACAAAACCAAATATCCTAACATCTTTGCCCAGTTTGACATCTTTGATTATCTGGTGATTATTGTTTCTCATTTAATATCAACAATGCAGCCGTTGTTTTTAAGGGATTTCTGTGCAGCAGTGAGAATCTTTACAACTTCAAGGCCTATTCTACCATTGGATAATGGTTCGGTTCCATTTTCCATCGCATTTACGAACTCATCAACAATTAGTGACAGTGGTTCACTTGTATCAAATTTTGGTGCATACATGTCGCCGGTGCGGTATTGAATTAAAGTCTTATAAATACCTTCTTTGCTTCTGATTTCAACACCTTTATCATAAACCTTTATTTTTTCAACAGTTTCCATGTCATCATAGAGAATCATTTTTTTGGATCCACCAATCAAAATGCGTCTTACTTTGACCGGCGCTAACCAGTTTACATGGAAGTGGGCAATACAGCTGTTTTCAAAAAAGGTTGTTAGATAAGCAATGTCCTCGGTTGTGTTATAGTGGGCAACACCAATTGCAGAAACTGCCTTTGGTTTTTTGTTGATTAAATATAGCATAATTGAAATATCATGGGTCGCCAGATCCCAGAGCACATTTACATCGTGCTGGAATAAACCGAGATTCACGCGCACTGCATCAAAATACAGCACTTTACCGATTTCTTCGGAGTCAATAATTTCTTTTATTCTTCTTATTGCACCATTGTACATAAAAATGTGGTCAACAATGAGTTTTAAATTTCTCTCGTGTAACATGTTCATTAGGATTTCTGCTTCGCGAACAGTGACGGTGAATGGTTTTTCTACAAGGAGATGCTTGTTATGTTCAATTGCCATTTTTGCAAGCGGGAAGTGAGTGCTTGCTGGTGTTGCAATGCAGATACCACGAATCTTAGGATTTTTAAGAATTTCATCGTAACTGTCAACAAGTTTGACAACAGGAAATTTTTGGGAGATGCTATTCAGTCTTTTTGCATCAATATCAAAGCAGTACACTTCACTAACTGCTCTATTATTCAAAAGATTACGCACTAAATTTGGACCCCAATAACCAACACCGATCACCGCAATCTTCATTTTTCTCCTTTATATAATTATATTATATTAAAATTTCTCATAAAGTCAATAAGTTTATTAGATCAAGATCATAAACCAAATACCCAGTTTTTCGCGAATAAAGTCTATAGGAAACAATAATTATTTT
>Ga0172364_10005196_pt1 | contig 10365 bp, 10 predicted proteins | sample LakKivSesite10cm_FD_114545 | JGI IMG/M metagenome (GOLD analysis project Ga0172364, IMG submission 114545) | Sediment microbial communities from Lake Kivu, Rwanda - Sediment site 10cm | ecosystem: Environmental > Aquatic > Freshwater > Lake > Sediment | place: Rwanda: Western Province, Lake... | reverse complement strand
TACAATCGCAAAATGATCCCAAATAGTTCCATCCATAGTCAATACTCCTTAAAAACTACTCTTGTTTTTAGGATGTATCGACGATTAGACTGATAATGCTAAATTTTAATGCGATTGCCCTGTCCTCTTTGTCCTTTAAATAAACGTCATTTTTTGTATCTTGTCAGGGTGGGCTTCTGAGGTTATTATCTGTTTCAATGGCGAAAACAGAAGTTAAAAAACGAAAATACATTTCATATCTTCTGCGATTTCTCGTAGCCGCTGCTGCATTATATCTGGCGTTTCGAGGCGAAGATTTTAACAAGGTTCTCGCGGTCCTAAAGAAAGTGAAGTTTGTTTTGGCCGGTGCAATAGGCTTATATATAGTGGCTCAATTGATTTTTGTTGCAAGATGGTGGATGTTGTTGAAGGTACAGTCGATTAAGATTGGTTTCTGGCCGGCCGTCAGGCTGCATTTTCTTGGTCTGTTTTATAATAACTGCCTGCCGGGTGCTATCGGGGGCGATTTGCCACGTGCGTGGTATGTTACCAAACATACGGACAAAAAGCTGGAGGCGGCTCTATCGGTGTTCGTTGACCGTGCCATAGGATTAGCCGGTATGCTGATTATGGCGTTCGGCTGCTATTGGTTTATTCCCGTAGAAAGCCGGGAAGGGGGATTTGAAGGAATTTTCGATTTTCGATTTCCGAATTTCTATTTGAAAATCGGTAATCGGCAATTGGCAATCGAAGATGTTATTATCTGGCTTGGGGCGGCTTTTGCGGTCATCATCGTTATTTTACTGTCAAGTACCAGAGGGCATAGTCTGCTGGGGCGTGGTTTTAATGTAATCCGCAGGCGGGGGGCTTCGGTTTTGAGCAAGGTGCGGCAGTCAATTCGTATATATTGTCATAAATGGACGGCAATTATCGCTGCGTTGCTGCTTACTTTCTGCTGCCAGGGCATTACCGTGGTGGCGCTGTGGCTGGTCGGATGGGATATAGGCATAGATGTGCCCGCCAAGTATTACTTTGTTTTTTTCCCTATTTCATGGCTGTTGGGTGCTGTGCCGATAAGCGTGGGGGGGCTGGGAATCATGGAGGGATGGCTGAAAATGATGTTTATGCGGGTCGGCACAATTTCCGGCAAGGATGCGCTGGCCCTGGCGTTATGCCAGAGGCTCATTTTCCTTTTGGCATCTCTGCCGGGAGCGGTCATACATTTAATTGGCGCTCATTTGCCGAAAGACTTTTTTATTGACTACGATAAGCAGGCAGAGTAATCTATGGTGCTTCTCGATGCCGGATGCTCGTAGAGGAATCGACAAGCAGGAATCGAGTATCGAGAATCAATAATCGAGTATCGAAAATGGTGTTGAAAATATGAGCGTTACACGACGCTTCAAAGGCTATTTCCTGCATGGATTGGCGGTGTTGTTGCCGAGCATCCTGACGATTTGGCTGTTCGTCTGGGCCTATACGTTTGTCCAGGGGAAAATCAGTATTTATATAAATCGGGGTTTGGTCCGCGTCATCGCCTTAGTCGGCCAGGAGAGGGTCGAGATCACCGAGCAACAGGTCAGGACGTATCTGTTGAATATCAAGCCTGAATTGAGCGACAATGAAGGCGAATTGGAGATTCATCTGCGAAGACCCGAAATCTGGCGCAGAGCACGTATCGAACTGCTTGAGCAGACCCTTTCAAAGACATGGGTTGATGGCCCCGCTTCTATCACCGGTTTTCTTATCGCACTGGTCGCAGTATGTGTTTTGGGTGCGGTGCTGGCAAGCTACGTCGGAAGACGTTTATGGCGTTCAATCGAAACTTTCATCCTGAACATACCCCTTCTGCGGAAGGTCTTTCCATACGTCAAACAGTTCACCGATTTTTTGCTGACGCCCGATGAGCAGAAAAAGATGTTCTCAAGGGTTGTTGCCGTCGAGTATCCACGGAAGGGAATATGGTCTTTGGGTTTTGTGACAGGAACAGGACTTGAGAAAGTCGTCAACCTTGTACGAAGGGAATTCGTTACGATTTTCATACCGACTTCGCCGACCCCGTTGACCGGATTTGTGATAACGATTCCCAAAAAGCACGTGATCGACCTGGATATGACAATCGAGGAGGCGTTTAGATTTGTCGTCAGCGGCGGGGTGATAGCGCCGGGCGGTGAGCCGGCGGCGGCCTTGCCGAAGACCGCTTCGGGAGAAATACATAAAAGCGTATTGTAAAAAAACTCAGAAAAATAATTAAGGAGAATAATATTGCTTTTTACAATCAGCGGAAAACATTTCGAAATAACGGAGTTGATAAAAAAACACGCAGAGGGAAAGGCCTCCCAGCTTCCAAAGTACTATAACAGCATCAATCAGGTAGAAGTTGTTATAGATGGTAGCCCGGGTGGGGGCGTAAATGTAGAAGTAATTGCCCGGGCCGAGCACAGCAAGGTTTTTGTTGGTACCGCAACGAGTGAGGATGTTTACCGGTGCATTGATATGGCTGTCCATAAGATTGAACGCCAGCTCAGGAGGAAAAAGGGTAAAGAACGGGACAACAAGTACACGAGTGGTCCAGAATTAATATAAGATATATTTATTAAATGCGGCTTTATCCTTTCTTGATTTGGCCGGTTTATAACGGTTAAGGATGACATTAGGTAGATTAAGATGAAATTTAAGGATTTTGTCTGTTTCGAGGCGACAATTACGGAATTGAAGTCCGCCGACCGTGACGGTGTGATAGTTGAGCTTGTTTCATCGCTCGATAAAGCCGGCAGGCTCGGAAAGGGCAAGTGTGAGGAGATTATCAAAGAGGTAATAAAGAGAGAAAAGGAAGCCAGCACCGGGCTTGGCAAAGGTGTTGCCGTACCTCACGTAAAGCATAAGGCCGTTAAGGAAGTTGTTGCTGCGATCGGGCAGCGCAGCAATGGGATTAATTTTTTCGCTCTCGACAAGCAGCCGGTTTTTTCAGTAATCCTTTTAATCAGCCCCGTGGACGATCCTGACAGGCATTTACAGACCATGGAGTGTATTTTCAAGCACTTGCAGCAGGAGCGGTTCCGCAAATTTCTCAGGCAGTGCCGGAGTGTAGAGCAGGTTGAAGACCTTCTAAACGAGGCCGATGAAGATCCATCTTTGTAGTGATGTAGTCTGGTTTGGATGAGATGGACAGACAGAATCATAAAGATGCAGGCAGAAGAAGATACATTGGAAAATATAGTGTACGATGTAGAGCTTGAGATAAAAAACACCGAAGGTCTTCATATGCGCCCCGCGATGAAGTTTGTAGATATAGCGAACCGGTTCGAGAGTGAGATTAACGTCAGCAATGGTGAAACGAACGTTGACGGCAAGAGTATAATGCAGATAAGCATGCTCGCCGCCACGTGCGGAATGAAATTGAAAGTCACGGCAAAGGGGCCGGATGCCCAGCAGGCGATTGATGCGTTGCAGGAGTTAGTGGAAGAGAGGCATTTCGATGAGCCGACGCCCCAAAGATAGCGAACGGCAGGTATGTGCGGAATGAGAGAATCTTACTATGGAAATTAAAAAGGGCATAGCTGTTTCGCCGGGCATTTCTATTGCCGAATCGCTGATCATTGATTCTGAAGACTATCGCATTCCCCGCCGGTCGATAAAACCTTCTCAGCGAATTTTAGAGATTCAGCGCACGAGAAATGCGTTCAGAGATGCTATTGGTGAATTGACTAAGCTCGAGTCGGAGCGGGACCGGGCCGAGGGTAAAATCAAGGATATTTTTGCCGTGCATTTGCGGTTCCTTCACGACAGAAGCCTGAGAAAAAAGGTCACCGATATGATTCATTCGGATTTGGTGACGGCCGAGTACGCCGTATCTACGGTCCTTCGTGAAATTGCGGCACATTTCACCAAAGTCGAAGATGTTTATATCAGCGAGCGGGCGACTGACATCTATGATATTGAAAGGCGTCTGCTCAGGCAGTTGCTCGGTAAAAAACGCCGGGACATCGAACACCTGAAAAAAGAGGTAGTGGTCGTCGCCCGGGAATTGAGTCCGACTCAAACTGCCAGCTTCGACAGGAAATACGTAAAGGGTATAGCCAGCGACGCGGGCGGCCGAACGGGTCACGCCGCCATTGTGGCGCGCTCGCTGGGCATACCTGCGGTGGTGGCCCTGGAGGACCTTACGGAATACACGAGCGCCGGGGACACGGTCATTGTCGACGGCAATCGCGGCATTGTTATTGTAAATCCGGACAAGCAGACGATCCGGCAATACGAAGAATACTCAAAGGAACTCGCAAAGCTTGAGCACAGACTCGATGCGGTCAGACAAAAACCCGCAGTCACGCGTGACGGGACTGAGATTACGCTGCTCGGCAATATAGAGTTTCCCGATGAGGCCGAGATTGTTCTGGAAAAGGGAGGTGAAGGTATAGGTTTATACCGCACTGAGTTTCTGTATCTTAATTCTGAGAACGAGCCGACCGAGCAGGACCATTATGAGGCTTATGCCAAGACGGTACGTATTTGCGCAGACAGGCCCGTGGTGATAAGAACGCTGGACCTCGGCGCCGACAAATATACCCAAAGCAAGCGTTTTATTCCCGAGCGCAACCCGTTTTTGGGATTGCGCTCTATCAGATTCTGCCTGCAAAACCTTACGCTGTTCAAGAAGCAGTTGCGTGCGATTTTGCGCGTCTCGGTCCTCGGGCGGGTCAAGATTATGTTCCCGCTTATCACCAATCGTCAGGAGCTCATGCAGGCGAAGATGATTTTGCATGATGTGATGGAGGACCTTGAAGAAGAATCTGTTCCGTACAACAGGGACATTCAGGTCGGCATTATGATCGAGACGCCGTCGGCGGCCTTGACGGCTTATTCGCTCGCAGCCGACGTGAGCTTTTTCAGTATCGGCACGAATGATCTTACTCAATATACCCTGGCTGTTGACAGAGGCAACGAGCTTGTTTCTACGTTATATTCGGCGGCGGATCCCGCCGTGCTTAGGCTTATCAGAAACGTTATTCAGGATGCTCATAAGGCGCAAATCGACCTGAGCGTCTGCGGCGAAATGGCTTCCGAGCCGGAGCATATTATGCTCTTGTTGGGACTGGGAGTCAGGACGATCTCTATTGCATCGCCGATGTTGCCGGAAATAAAGCAGATTATTCGCTCGGTCACAATGGATGACTGCAACAAGGTAGCAAGAAAAGTGCTCGGCATGGACTCTGAGAGGCAGATTTCGGCCTACCTCCGCAATGCCATAAGTAAAATTCTGCCCGAAGCGTTTTAGCTCGTGGTAAGCCGGCGGTGATTGGTTGGTAGAGGACAGCATTCTTCGATGTTTAGCCCGCAATTCAATTGATTTTCCTGCGAACCGAACCATGGCCGGGCTTTTATTCAGCCGGTGGGTTCTTCATCAGGCGGGCTTAATAGCCCAGCGGAATTTGGCCGATGCGCTGCGCGGATTCGAGGCGATTTCCCTGGCCTGCGGCAGGATTGCGTCCTCCGCCGCCGACTGATATACGCCGTTTCTGACGCCGTCACGAAACGACTGCTTGACTATCCGGTCTTCGCCGCTGTGGAAACTAATTATGCCGATTCGGCCGCCCGGCCGCAGGCAATAGGGGGCGACTCTCAGAAGCTCTCTTAGGGAGCCGAGCTCATCATTGACCAGTATTCGTAGTGCCTGGAACGTGCGTGCGGCAGGGTGCAGCAGGCCGGATTTTGAGCTGCGCTGCTGTCGCCAGGTTTTTGCCGTCAGGCCCTTGGCGCTGAAAACCAGTTTCACGAGCTGGGAGGTCCGCGTAATCGGCTGCACGGCCCGCCGGGCAACAATCAGGCGGGCGATTTTATGATGGTCAGGCTCGTCGGCCAGCTCCAGCAGCACTTGCGATAGTTGCTCTTCGGAAAGGCTCTTGAGCAAATCCGAGCCGGTTCGCTTGAGCCGGTCGTCCATCCGCATGTCAAGCGGGCCTTCATGCTTGTAGCTCATGCCGCGCTCGGGATTATCTATCTGCATGCTCGAAACGCCGAGGTCGGCAAAGATGACGTCGTAGCCGTCGATTTTTTCTTTGCTCAACACATTGGCAATCCCGGCGAAGTTGCTGCGATAAAAGCTCACGGGCACGTTCTCTTTGCTCAGCCGCCGGCGGGTGCGTTCAAGCTCGGCGCTATCGACGTCGAAAGCTATCAATTTTCCGGCTGGGCCAATACGTTTGATAAATTCTGCCGCATGACCGCCGTAGCCGATGGTGCAGTCGGCTACGATTTCGCCTGGTGCGGGCTTCAGGCACTCCAAGACATCTTCAACCAGAACCGGGACGTGCGTGCCGGCAGGAGTTATGCCTTTTGCGAGCAGGTGCTCCAGCAGCTCCGGATGGGCCTCGATGTCGTGCTCCTTGTATTTTTCACGGTAGCTTTTTGGATGCGTGCCGCTGTATCTGGGGCGCCGGCGATGTTCGGGCGACGGCTGGCCGTTATTGCCGGGCTGGTCAGGTGAATTCATATACTCTCCGGACAAATCAATTTTGGAGCATACCTTTGCTGCTCGGAGTTGAAATGACCGTTCACGAAGTTATATCTCGTTTGAAGTTTACCATAGATTTGCAATCCAGTTCCACGGCGAAATACGCAAACAAATCAAAATCGGCTGACAACAGAAGCCGACGAGGGCGTAAACCCACATATCCCTGAATTTTCTGTCCTTGCCGTGTTCGCGGAATTTTCGCCAGGCGGGATAAAAAAACACCAGCGGAATCCCGCAATACAAGCCGGAAAGAAAAACGGCGATGCGCCATTCTAAACTGAGCGGCTCGGCAGCCACGGCCCTGGCCGCTTCTTCGCGCTGCTTTTCCCGATGCTGCAACTGTTCCTCGAGCCCAGCCAAGTGCTTGGAAGTAAAATGCCGGTCGGCCAGCTCTATCCTTGCAAATTCGAGGGCTTCCGGAAGATGTGTTCGTGTCCTTGTGTATTCGAGCAGGTCGACGTCCGGTAGATTATGTATATACTTTTCCACTTGCCTTTCCATAATCTGTCTCCTATGGAAGACAAACCATATGGGCAAATCCCGTACAGGGCACAAAGTTGCCATTTCCGCTGAAATTTGTGGAATTATACTCGGTACTGCTTGAAAAATCAAGAAAAAAATTCAGGATTTTAATATATGTGCCGTCTTGTAAGTCCGCTACCTTTTCATCTGAACGGTGCCGGGGCCGACGATTTCAGCCTGGACTTTGCCGGTTTTTACGTTCATTTCTACCCCCTCGACGGGAACACCGTTGTAATAGCATGGATGGGATTTGTCGCCCTTGATCTTTAAGATGGCGGTTTTGTTGTCGTAAAACAATTCACTGCCGATGAATCGATTATTCTTATCTTCATATTCGACTCCGCCTGTTGCGGTAAGAGTCGACAGTTCCATTTGATCTGAAGGCAGTTCATAAAGCACGACCTCGATGTGAGATGCTTTGGCGGAAACATGTTCATCGTAGCGTCCATAGGTGGCGGGAATGTAGTCCATTCGTAACTTTTCCCATGAAGCAGTATCGGCAACGATTCGATTCTCCCGGATGAAATATCTCAAAATATCGAATCCGTCCAGAACCGCCCAGCACGGTTTTTGCATGCTGAATCGGCCGACGGTTTCGTTCGGCTCCAGATACTCGGAATTATTGAGCTTAATAACGCCCAGACCGGACGCTAAAAAAAGCTGCAGGGCGGTATCGTAGTCGAACCTGCTGCATTTCAGCTCTACGCCGCCAAGCAGTTTTCCGGCATTGGGACCTTGAAGCTGCTTTGCAAGAGCGCCTTCAGTTATAGCAGTTTTGGTTGTAGCAAGCCTGACCACCTCGCCCGTAGCGGTCAGATGTTTTATGCCGACGGCGGGCGCAGAAACGCCGTCATTAGTATCTCCAGGCAGATCAACGGTTATCTTCTCCGACAAGAGCATATACTTTGTAAGGGTATTCGGATCTTCCCGGAGCGTCGTACAGCGGGAATCACCCTCGAAGACGATTTGATTCGACGCCGCCAGGAAGCGCGCCTGTCTCTGTGCGTTGACCGTGACCGGGACCGGTTCCTGGTTTGTTTTGGTACTGTTGGCATCTTCCATATAAAACACAAGCTCAGCCGGGCCGGCGGCAAACATATCGGGCTTTCCGGACTTGTCTTCAGGCACGTTCACGGTAATCTCGTGTGCGGTAAAAGTGACGTCTCTGGGCACGGACAAACCGTTCTGCGGCATTGTCACTAAGCAATCGCCCGTGAAGACTATCCTGTTCGGCATCTGCGAAAAGTTCGCCCCCTTTCGGGCGGTTACTTTGACCGGCACGGGCGCCTCGTTGGAATCGGCGCCGGATACGGAACCTACATAAAAAGTCAGCTCCGACGGGCCGCTGGCAATGCCGTCTTTGGTTATTGTATTGTAGTCGATCCTTCGAGTGACAAATTTGGTTTTTGCCGTGTCGTCATTGAACTCGTTCGGAGGCTCTGCTGCCGGGGCAGTATCCTCGGCTTCGTTTGCAGCGGCGTCTTCTTTTGCTCTAATAGAGTCTCTCGGTACAACGACAAAGCCGCCGTTACAAGTTACCACAATATTTTCGAGCTGCTCGGAAGGCGTATTCGGCTCGTTCGGCTCGGGAGCACCGACTTGCCGTTCACTGGCGCTATCAGCGGCTTGCCGGCCTGATTCGGCGGTTTCGGGAATAGTTTCGCCGCCGTTTGCAGCGCCGGCGTCATCCTCAGCAGAACGATCGGAAGAGGTTTTTTCCCAGAAGATGTCGTTGATGCAGAGCTTGTCGCCGGCAAAAATCAACTGCTCGGGGGCATTTACAAGCACATTTTTATTGAAAGTGCATTTATAATAAACGCCCTGTTTTTGTTCGGTCTGGGCTTTGGTGTCCGTTGCAGATGCTTCTGCTTTTTGGGCGTCCACGGCGACCGAGGACTCGGCCGGGTGCTGGGGCTCGGCCTGGCTATCCACATTTACGGGAGCTTTGTCCCGATCCTTGACAGAAGAAAACGTGGCCGCCGTTGAGCCTGTTATATATAAGCTCTCCAAATCGTTAATTTTGAAATATTCGAGCTGCTCGCTCAGCTCGTTATAAATAAGATCCATTCCGGTGCCGTTCATCCGGATATCATCTGAAATAAATCTGACTGGGCCCGCCGTTGACAGCAACGACCTTTCACTTAGAAAAATGATGTTGTCGAGATAAACGAAACTTTCTTTAATGTTGTCCGGCGGCCCGGAGATAATATGGATAACTACGTTTGAAGAAAACGTCGCGTCTTTTAGTGTCGTTCTGCCGGCAGCAGTTTCGACCTGGACTTTCCCTTTATCGGCCGTGACGTAGCATTTGAAATTACGCTGATAAAGATTCATATACGGCTTTTCAACGTCCCAGATATCTCTGGACTCATTCAGAAGTTTCTCGAAGCCCCATTCTCGCGCAACCTGCTTGTTCTGGTCGAGGGTGACATATTTGGCTTTTTGGACGGGACCGAGTCCTATATCGCCGATCTTGCCTATCTCGTTATCGAAAGCAATGAGATTAGCATCAGATGCGGACTTCATTATATCGATTTCCGGTCCGGCATCGATTGAAGGTGAGCTGCTTAGACGGCTGTAAAGCAGATACGCCGCCAGCACGGCGCACAGCGAAACGAATCCTATAGCGAACTTACGCATTTCGACAACCTCTTTTCGCCGTTACGGCAGGTATCTTTTCATCAGCTCCTGCCACCTGCCGGAGTTTTTCAGGATGTATTCTATAACTTCCCGCACGGCGCCACTGCCGCCGGGGCGGGTAGTCACGTAATCGGCACACTCTTTGACCTCGTCAACGGCGTTGGCGACGGCAACTGCAAATCCGGCATATCTCATGGCGGGCACGTCCGTCAAGTCATCGCCGACGTATGCTATGTTTGCCGCCGAAAGACCGAGCTGCCCGGCAAGCTTTTCGACCGCGGGCAGCTTGTCGTGACAATCCTGAAATACGTATTCTATCTGCAATTGTTCGGCCCGGCGCTCGGTCGGCAGCGACGTCCTGCCGCTGATTAAGGCGACCTTCAGCCCCGCCCTTTGCCACATTCGAATTCCGTGGCCGTCCAGGGAATTGAAAAATTTACTCTCGCTGCCGTCGGCGTTAATTATCAGCGTCCCGTCGGTCAGGACGCCGTCAACATCTAATGCCAACAAACTTATCTTTTGTAAGTCTGTGTCTTTCATTTTCGAATTTCGATTTTTAATCGTCAATAGTCAATTATTATTACCCTGCTACTTTTATCGTAACGATATCCTGGACGTCTATCAATCCGACTGGTTTGTCGTCCGCGTCCACGACGGGCAGGTCGTCAATTCTATATTTATGAAAGATGGCCGTCGCTTCGGCGGCCAGGGCG
>Ga0172364_10005195_pt1 | contig 10367 bp, 11 predicted proteins | sample LakKivSesite10cm_FD_114545 | JGI IMG/M metagenome (GOLD analysis project Ga0172364, IMG submission 114545) | Sediment microbial communities from Lake Kivu, Rwanda - Sediment site 10cm | ecosystem: Environmental > Aquatic > Freshwater > Lake > Sediment | place: Rwanda: Western Province, Lake... | reverse complement strand
CGGGCATTGTGTGCTATGCGCTCTTCATCCAGGTCCCATCCCCAGTCGAGCAGCGCCCGCACGGGGTAGCCGTAGTTGCCGGGGGCTGGTGCACTAAAGTCACAGGGCCGAGGCGGTACCGCGGGCGGTGTGATGTCTTCCCACAGGCTGGCACTTCCGAGCAGCAGGTCCTCCAGTTCCCGCTCGCGCGCGCCTGGCCCACGGCGGATGGCGGATTTGAACTGGCGCTCACTGTATAGCCTGACGTGCTCAGAGGCCAATGCGTCGTATTCTTTCACGGTCAGGAAGGGCCTATCGCCTCCGAAGCGGGCGAAGGTGCGCCGGTACTCGCGATAGATGGCGGATTCCTCACCGATCATCTGGGCGCTCTCGCTCCTTCGTTGGATGGCGTTCGCAACTATGGCGACTTCCTGGGGGCCATACCGCCGGAGCAGGCTGTCAATTCTATGGGGATCGCCCGGATGCACGACCAGCATCTTGATCAGCCTCTCCAATAATTGATCACGGCGCCGGATGATGCGCGCGCGTTTGGCTGGCGAGGGATAGATGCTCTCGCTGGCCTGCTCTCTCGTCCGGTCTTCTCGCTGTCTGGGTCTGGCTCTTTTTCTGCTCATTGAAAGACACTCTCCTCGTCGCGGTCAGGGTTTTCGATCTCACGGCGCAGACGCGGCAGTATCGCTCGCACGATCTCTTGATCGCGCGGCAGCCCCTCGCGCAGGCGGGCTGCGGCTTCGGCCGAATCCTCCTGGCTGGGGTCATAAGGGCTCCAGGTATCGTAACCAGTCAAACGTGTGCTCCTCGGTCTCTCTCCTACAGCAATCTCTCCTGCCTGGGCACTTCAGGCAGCACATCCCGGCCGGCCAGGAAGCCCTCCAGCAAGCGGCGCTCGGCGTCATCGGCGGGGAGGATGTAGATGAGCGTCTGGGCGACCAGGCGCACCTGGTCCTCGCAGCCACGCGCGCCCTCCACCAGGAAGCGGGCCAATGCTTCGCGGTCGCCAATCTCCCACAGCGTCGCGGCCTGATGCAGTACGTCAATCACCGGCGCCGATCGCCCGCTGGGCCGAATTCACTCATTTTTCCTTCTACGTCGTTTCGTCATTGTGCCTCGATCACCATAGATCAGTGAACCTGTGAGTACCCAGCGTAGGAATCAGGTTCTGGGCCAACTTGCCCACCGGTCCTTCGGCGCGTATCGCGAACCACTCGTCGCGACCGCCGTAGTGCATGCGCTCCACGCGGAAGGTGCGCTGCTCTGCGTCAGCCAGGATGAAGCGCAGCACCGGCGTGAACCGGCTGCCCTCCTCCAAAAGCTCTCGTATTGCGGATTCCTGCCCTTGGAACACTCTGCTGACCCCCGCGAACCTGGAGGCAAGTTCGCCTGGGTCCGGGCCGATCCGCTCGTAGACCTCAATCCGGTCGTGCTTGACGCTGACGCGGTAGTTGCGCGATTTGGGGTGCCGTTTCACTGCTGCCTCGACTGCTGCGACTTCCTCCGGCAGGATCTGCGCAGTACGCTCCCTCTCCAGGAAGACAAGCCCGTTCACGCTCTCGCCGATTCTGTAGCCTTCCGGGACTGCCTCTACGGGCTCACCCTTGGGCTCGCGCGCAAAGTAGTAACGGGGCTTGCCGGTCCTGGTGACGGCCTTGCAGAGATGGTAGGTCATGCCTTTGCGGTTGGTGTAGGTGATGGGCATAGGTTCACTCCTCTTTTCGTGCGGATGCATTTCTCGCGGGCGGATTGGTCGGAGATGGCCTTGAGGGGGAGGGAGAGTTCGATGAGGCGGCGGTTATGACTGCTACTCATGTTGTTCCTCGTGAGCGCCCAGTTGGTGTAGGAGAGTATCCGTCTGGCACGCTTCATGCTCCATCCCCATTCGCAAGAATTGTTCCCGAGCGCTTAGTGCCAGCTTCACAGCCTTAGAGTTATTCCCGCGAAGTGCATGTATTCTTGCCATCCCGAATTCGGCTCTAGCGATGTTGTCTTGTCGAAGGCATTGCCGGCTGTTCTCCAATCCTCCCTCGAAGTAGGAACTTGCTTCTGCCGGTTGGTCCTGTGCTATAGCGACCTCGCCAAGGTCAATCTGTCTGCTTCCAATATGAGCCCCTAAGTTGCTTCTTTGAGTGATCTCCAAGGCACGGAGCAGCAAGTCATGTGCTGCTTTGAGGTTTCCAGACTGCAGTTCAATGCGCCCTTGCACTGAGAATAGCCCTTGGTATATATCCTCATAGCCACCATCTCCTACTGCCTTTGTGGCTTCGCCAATCACCCTACGCGCACGATCAAGGTCGCCTTGGGCGACTGCGACCTTGGCTAGAGTGATCATCGCCAAAATAACATCTCTCTGTTGCCCAAGGTCCGTAAACGGATGACAGTCTTCCACTCCTGAGCGCAATTGGCCCATTCGATGACCGAGATGATATTTGGGAGTTCACCTTCAAACCACGGGAAACCTGCCGTGTACCCCCATTGTCCCATTTCCTTGCAGCGTTCAACATAATATCCTGCTAGCCGCAATCTAGCCTCGTGCTCGAAGATCGGACCCTCAAGGAGACGTGCTCCAGCAAAAGAGCGAGTAAGAGGATGAATGCTATAGCGCCGCACTGTCAAGTCTAGCTCATCCGTAGCGTCCACCAGGGACATCTCAACGAGCTGCCCCAGGGCCTCGTCGAGAGCAAAGTGGTGCACGTCGCTGGCCGCTTCGATGCCCGGCCGGGATGCAGAGGTGGCGAAGATGGGCATCACGATGAGCACCTGCCGGGCACTCATGGACAACAGGTTCCAGGAGCGGGCAAAGATATTGTCAAAGATGTCTCCTCTGGCCTCGTGCAGCGCCGCCAAAACTGTGTCCAGCGACTGTCCTTTCTGCTTGACCTGCCCCACGGCCCACTTGATGGCCAGTGGCGCGCCGCCCGTTGCCTCGTACACGTACAGCAACAACCGATCCTCAGCCCGCTCAAGTGACAACAAAGCCAGGCGCCTGCCTTCATTGCGAATGAGAGCCAGCGCTTCTGATTTCTCCAGACCCTTGAGTGAGATCGCCCAGACCTGGCGCAATTTCTGCTCGCGGGTGGTGATCAGCGCCTTGGATGGCTCGGGCAGGTCGAGCAGGAAGTCTCGTACTCCCGCATCGGTGATCGTCTCAAAGTTGTCCACGACCAACAGGTATGGTTTGACCTGGAGTAATTTCCGCACCGCAAGGCGCTTTTCTTCGAGGGGCTGCTGAGTGATACCGGGATATTCTAATGTCCGGGCGATGGTATCAAGCAAGGCATTCAGGGCCAGGTCCCGATCCTTGGCGGTGGTCCAGATGATACCATCGAAGACGGCAGTCCCATCGCCCGGGCCCTCACGCTTACTGGCGCGCAGGCACTCGTGGGTCACTTCCAGCGCCAGGGCCGTTTTGCCAATGCCACCGATGCCGTCAATGCTGACCAGGTATGAACGTGAGCGGAGTGCCTCGTGGAGGCGCATCTTTTCTGCCTCCCGTCCAATGAACTCGCTGCGCGGTGGCAGGTTGTGGGGGATTGGCGGGGGAGGCGAGGGTGGTGGCGCCTGGCCTGCTTCGCCAGGCGTGTCCACCTTCTTGCGGCGCTTTTGGAGATAGTCCAGCACCTGTACGACGCCAGCGACGATCCCGACGATGATTCCTAAACCGGCGATAATTGTCCAGATGTCCATTGTGTGGCCGCTAAAGCTGGTAATGGGCGACCATTTGCGCCACTGCATTCCCGAAACCGTGGGCGACCATGGTGACAGCGACGGAGCGCGATCGCCAGGCTAACAGGCCGAAAACGAGCCCTGACAATGGCACGATGACCCAAAAAGACAAGGGAGCCTTGTTCAGGTAGTAGAGGTGGCCCAGCCCAAAAAGTCCTGCCTGCAATATGCAGATCCAGGCGTCCTTCCAGCCCTTTTTCCGCAGGCTCCCCCACAGAAATCCTCTGAACAGTGGCTCTTCGGCAATCCCGGCGTAGACCATCTGTTGGAGGGGCAGGGATATCAGGATCGCAGTGGTCAGTTTGTCCTTCAATCCGCCGGGAGATTGGAGCCTCAACAGGCTGCCCGAGAGCACTCCAAACGCTATACCTGCCAGGGCACCGATCAAGACCCAGCGCCAGTCCCTCGCCCGGAGCCTGGGAAGCCTCGGACGAGACAACAGGAGCGCAATGAGGAGCCCGAGCGCTATTGGCAGGTAGAGCGCGTGAACGTCCATCACCATGGGATAATCGAAGGGAATTCGAAGGCGCTCCAGAAGCAGCTCGTAAGGTTTGCCCAGGATGAAGATGGCAAGGCCCAGCTTGTCGAAGTGGAAATCCGACAGGTGGTCCCGTTCCCACACGATCAGGAGCGCGCTCAGGAAGTAAGTGCCGATCTCAAACGCAGAGACCACCAAACCTCGCCAGGTATGGACAAAGGTCAACATGCCCGCCAGGAAAGGAATCCTGAGGAACAGGAGCCCCGCAACTAACAGCCAGGTGATTCTCGTATGGGTGTCTGGCCCTCCCATTGTTGCTCCCCTCTTGATATCAGTGTATCACAATTCCGGTTCGCATGCAAGAGCCTATGATTGCAATGGTCTGGCGCAGCGGTGAATGATCCCCTTCGTGCAAGCCCCTACGCAGTGGGGGGTACATGACAGCCAGCTCAGGGCCACAAGTATCACACATCTTCTTCTGTGCATGGAGGAATTGGGACCAGACCCCATCCTTTCTCACGCCTGCGCTGTGTTATATTCTTGAAATAGCTGTATACCCTTACAGTTTGAACTTCTTGGTCCACGACAAAATCGTAACGAAACTCCTCACTTTCCCCTGGTTCAGTGTGGCATTCGCCTGTTTTCCACTTCTCTTCTCGAAACTCTATCAGAGGCCACTGAATCTCTGTTCTCCCCTCTTCAACCGGATCATCTCCTCTGTTGATGGAGTCTAGCACCTTAGATGCCAGTGGCAACATCTTTTGTATCCGAGTCTCGGCAGAGACCAGTGAAATAAGGACATCGCCGATATTGAATCAAGCTGGTCCCAAATATCCTTTTCAGGTCTCTCATCAGTGGAGAAAGTAGGTGTAGGCAAAGGTGACAGAGCAGCGGCCTGTGAGATCGGGGAGCATGCTTTCGTGCCACTTGCTATGGTTAGTGCTGCTATACTGGCCAAGGCAATCAGGGAGAAGAGCAACTTGGATGAACGATTCATCTTTGCTACTCCAACGGAGGCACTTTATCTAATGGCTGAAACTTTAGGAATGTCGGTCGGAGTCCCCAACTTGTTGGGGTTTTTTGCCAGAAACCTGAACAAGTTCAGGACTCTGACATCTTTGGCGGTTTGTGCGAGTGGGGGCATTGGGCTATAATGCGCAGATTGAATGGGCTGGATCGGTGTTGCAGATGCCGAAACCTGATCTGGATCAGGAATGGAGACCGCGATGCATAGAAGAAGGCGAATGTCATTGTTGCTCGCTGCTGGTGTGCTGGCGTTGAGTTTTCTGGCCTGTAATGCTCCTCCCCCTCCCTTTCCCACTTCCCTTCCCTCCCTTCCCTCCCCAACCGTCCCTCCCGTCCCGCCCTCCCCAACTTCCACTCCTACGTCTACCGTTGTGCCACCGACGGAGATGCCGCGTGCCAGGTGGCTCCCGGCCGGCACAGTCGCGCTCTACGCCGCCGGCGCGTGGGAGAGTTCCCGGCTCTACGCGCTGGCCGCCGATGGCACGGCGACTGACCTGGGCCAGGACGTCCAGGGCTGGGCGGCCGTCTCGCGCACCGGGCGCTGGACGGCGCGTCCGGGCAGCCCGTACCCGGCAGACTCGCTCGTGATCGTCAACCTGGCGGACGGTATGGCCTACACCGTTCCGGCCACGCCTGGCCTTGAGGTGTATAGTGCGGCGTTCGACTCCGCCGAGACGCGCCTGGCCTTCCTGGAGTTGGGAGCGCCCACAGGTGAAGACACTCCGTGGGCCATCGTCGTCGCCAGCCTGGCCGACGGCTCTACAGCGCGGTTCGAGGCGACGGCAAGACTCGACTCGGCGCTGCTTCCTGGCTTTCCCATCGGCTGGTCCGCCGCCGGCGACGAACTGTTTATCAACACGTTCGCGCCGGCCACCGAATATAGCACGGCCGGTGTAGTGGGGATCGCGATGCCACCCGGAGCTACAGCGGCGCTGGTGGACGCGCTGGCCCGCCGTGGACTGCTTGCGGGGGGGACGTATAGTTCTGTTCCCCGTCTCTCGCCGGACGCTGCGCGCCTGCTCTACGTGGCGCGCGACCCGGACTACACGCCGGCCAACTATGAGCCTATTGCCTACGACACGGCGGTCAACCAACTGTGGGCGTTGGACGTGGCGAGCGGCCTGCCAGCGCTCCTGGTGGAGGTGACCGACGGCGGGGCGCTGGGCGGCGAGGCGGCCTGGTCGCCGGATGGCACGCAGGTGCTCTTCGCCCAGGGCGTCTACACAGGGGACACGTTTGCCGGGCTGACGCTAAAGATTCGCGATGGGTCGGGCGACGTCCGGGACATCGGTCCGCTGCCATTACTGCCAGGGGGCTGGTTGAGCGGCCTCGACTGGTGCATGCCGGAGGCTGCGCTGGCCACGGTCACGACGGCGGACTCGACGGTTCAACTCCACACGGTAGACCTGGCCAGCGGCGGCACGAGTCTGGTGACCTCAGGCGAATACGTCTCCGTGCTGGGATGCATTCCTTGACTTCCAGATTTATTGGACGCGGATAGACGCGGATGAACGCGGATTGGACGGACTTCACGGATTTCTTGTTCTTCTCCGTGTTCATCCGTACGAATCCGTGCCAATTCGTGTACGAATACTCTTCAGGAGGGAGCCATGAGTAAGTTACCGTCTGAGAACCGGTACGATATGATGCGCTACAACCGCTGCGGGCGGAGCGGGCTCAAGTTGCCCGCTATCTCGCTCGGGCTGTGGCACAACTTTGGCGGGGTGGACACGCTCGAGAACGCCCGCGCCATGGTGTTGCGCGCGTTCGACCTGGGCGTCACGCACTTTGACCTGGCAAACAACTATGGGCCTCCGCCAGGGTCGGCCGAGGAGAACTTTGGGCGCATCCTGCGGCAGGACCTGGCGCGCTACCGGGACGAACTGGTCATCTCGACCAAGGCCGGCTGGGGCATGTGGCCGGGGCCGTACGGCGATTTGGGCTCACGCAAGTACCTGGTGGCCAGCCTCGACCAGAGTCTGAAGCGCATGGGGCTGGAGTACGTGGACATCTTTTATCATCACCGTCCCGACCCTGAGACGCCGCTGGAGGAGACGATGGGGGCGCTCGACCACGTCGTCCGCCAGGGCAAGGCGCTGTACGCCGGCATCTCGTCCTACGCGCCGGAAGAGACGCGGCAAGCGGTGCGCATCCTGCGCGAGCTCGGCACGCCGTGTCTGATCCACCAGCCTTCCTACAACATGTTCAACCGCTGGATCGAGGACGGGCTGCTCGAGGTGCTGGCCGAGGAAGGCATCGGTTGCATCGTGTTTTCGCCGCTGGCGCAGGGGCTGCTGACCGACCGGTACCTGGGTGGGATCCCGGCAGATTCGCGCGCGGCCAAGCCGCACGGCTTCCTCAAGCCGGCGCACATCACCGAGGAGAAGTTGGCGAAGGTGCGCCAGTTGAACGAGATGGCGCAGGCGCGCGGCCAGACGCTGGCGCAGATGGCGCTGGCGTGGGTGCTGCGTCATCCGGGGATGACGTCGGCGCTCGTCGGCGCCAGCCGCGTGAGCCAGGTCGAGGACAGCGTCGCGACGCTGAACAACCTGCAATTTGCGCAGGAAGAACTGGAAGCGATTGATGGGATTCTAGCCGGATGACTCCCTCTCCCTGGCAGGGAGAGGGTTGGGGTGAGGGTGGGATGCTCGTCAGGGGTGGAATCCACCCTCCCCCTGCCCCTCCCTGAGCGGGAGGGGAGAAGGAGGATAGTGTGCCTGGTATACAGGATGGTCCCAGTTCGTCTTTATTTAAGCCGTTGCCGTTCAAGGGCAACGTAGCCATGTCTGAACTGGCAGGTGCTGGCATCTCGAAGGAGATGGCCGCGGCGATCGAGCACGCGCCGGGCGGCGCGTGCGTCTGCTGGGGCATCCCCTTCGAGGTTGGGGACGTCGTCGTCGTGGCCGAGCGGGCCATTTCCGTCGAGTTCAGCCCCACCGTGGCGCAGTGGCTCGTGTTTATGCACACGTCGGACGTGCGGCCTGTCGAGCCGGGGCCTGGCGGGTTCATTTCGCCTATGCGCGGCGAGGGGCAACTGGGCGAACGTGCCGCCGACTATGCGATGCTGTACGCAGACGGCACGCAGGAGCGCGTGCCAATCCGCCGCCGCCATCAGGTCGGCGCGTTTGACCGCCGCTGGGGCGAGAACTGCTTCGAGGCGGTCGCACAGCACAAACCCCGTCCGGTGCGGGCGGCGCACGAGCAACTGCGTCCCGTTTGGGGCTTGACCCAGATGCGCGTTGACACGGCGGATAGCGGGCCGTGGGTCAACTGGCTGTGGGCGTGGGAGAATCCGCACCCAGAAAAGGCTCTCGTCGGCGTGCGCTTCGAGCCGGTAGCGGGCGTCGTCGTCGTAGCGGCAGTTTCGGCGGGCAGCGTGTCCTCGCTGCCCCTGCGCTGGCAGACGCGCCGCAAGGCGGTGCTGACGCTGCCTGAGAGTGAGGGCTTCTGGCCCGAGCTGGACGAAGACGGGCTGCTGGGACAGATTCAACTCGATATGGGCCAGGTGATTTCGGCGGCGTCACGCCTGGTGTATCCCAACGACGCCTGGAATGACACATACAACAACCAACTCCCCCGCAAGTCGGAGCGCGACGTGCTGATCGAGTACACGGCGCATCCCGACGCCTGCTTCCATCTTGCGGACGGACGCGTGGTCCCTATCGTGCAACTCGCAAGCGCTCAGCCGTCAATTCCATTGCAGGCGCTCCCACCAGCGACGCAACGGGTGAACCTGCGGGTGGTAGAGCGCGGCAGCGGCAAGTGTGTGCCGGTCAAACTGCACGTCCACGGCGCATGGGGCGAGTACCTGGCGCCGGTGAACCGCCATCGCATCCCCAACCCGGCCTGGTTCGAGGATTACAGCGTGGACTTTGTCCACGGCGCGACGTGGGTAGAGAGCGGCGACAACCCTCATTATTGTACCTACATTCCGGGGGAGACGGCCATTGATTTGCCGCCGGGCAAGGTGTACGTCGAGGTCGCCAAGGGGTTCGAGATCCGGCCCGTGCGCAAGATGGTCGAGGTGACGCCTGCCACGCGGGAAATCGTCGTCGAGATCGAAAAGGTGCTGCCGTGGCGCGAGAAAGGCTGGGTCACGGCGGACACGCACGTCCATTTCCTCTCCCCGATCTCCGCCTTGCTGGAAGGTTCTGCCGAGGGCGTGAACGTCGTCAACCTGCTGGCCAGCCAGTGGGGGGAGTTGATGACGAACGTGGGCGATTTCGACGGCAAGACGACGTGGGGCTCCAAAGAGGCGGGCGGGGACGGCGAGTACCTGGTGCGCGTGGGGACGGAAAACCGGCAGCACGTGCTGGGACACATCTCGCTGTTGGGGTATCGGGGCAAGATCATCGCGCCGATGACGACGGGCGGGCCGGACGAATCGGCGCTGGGCGACCCCATCGAGATCCTGCTGACTGAGTGGGCCAGGCAGTGCAGGAAGCAAGGCGGCCTGGTCGTCCTGCCGCATTTTCCGAATCCCCGCGCGGAGCACGCCGCCAGCATCGTGAGCGGCGACGTGGACGCCCTCGAGATGACGGCGTGGGGGAACCTGTACGAAGGCATTGATCCGTACTCGCTTTCGGACTGGTATCGCTACCTGAACTGCGGGTATCTTACGGCTGCCGTGGGCGGCACGGACAAGATGTCGGCCAACACGGCGGTGGGGACGGTGCGCACCTACGCGCGGCTTGACCCGCAGGCCGAGTTTACCTACCAGGCGTGGATGGAGGCAGTCCGGCGGGGGGAGACATTTGTGACATACGGTCCGCTCCTGGAGTTTGTCGTGGACGGGCACCCGCCGGGCAGCCGCATCGAGATGCCGGCCAGCGGTGGGACAGTGGACGTGCTGTGGCAGGTCGCCAGCGTCACGGTTCCCATGTCGCGCGTCGAGCTGATCGTGAACGGCGAGATCCGGGAGAGCGTGGCGGTGCCGCCCGGCGAGGCGAGCGGGCACTGGTTGGTGCGGGTGGACAAGAGCGCCTGGCTGGCGCTGTTGGTGCGCGGGCACTATGCCGACAAGCCGGAGATCATCGCGGCGCACTCGTCGCCGGTGATGGTCACGGTTGGGGGGGCGCCGCTGCTGGCGGCGGCCGACGCGGTCACCATCCTCGAGCAGATCGAAGGTGCGCTGGCCTATCTG
>Ga0172364_10005192_pt1 | contig 10369 bp, 9 predicted proteins | sample LakKivSesite10cm_FD_114545 | JGI IMG/M metagenome (GOLD analysis project Ga0172364, IMG submission 114545) | Sediment microbial communities from Lake Kivu, Rwanda - Sediment site 10cm | ecosystem: Environmental > Aquatic > Freshwater > Lake > Sediment | place: Rwanda: Western Province, Lake Kivu... | reverse complement strand
TTGGAAAGAATAAAAAATCAAATAGAACAGGCGATTAAAGACAGCGTGGCTCTGGCAACCGTAGAAAACGGAATGTTGGAAATTCCAACCGCCATAGCTCCTTTGGAAGGAATTAATATCCTTATGGACCAGGTCAACCAAGAAATATCAAAAATTCCCCTGATAGTTAATCTTACCTGGCCCGCAAACTTACGAAGAATCCCGCTGACCCGTCCTATTACCTACCAACTTCCCACTCTTCCGTTAAGCAAAATAGGTTTTTCCAAAACACTTACAATAAATCTGCCGGGTTTCCAGGCACCAAACCTTGATATTAGTTTCGGAATAAAATATCCGAGCTGCGAGAGCAATGCGCCTTCAGGCGGAAACCCTTATCCAGTGGGCCAAATTAATAATAATTTGCAAGAAATTACCAATTTTAATCAGAGTATTAACAATATTTCAAACGGAATAAAAGATATACTTTACTAAATTACAAATTACAAACAAAATAAAATGAATTCAAAAAAAATAATCTTTTTAATTATTGTCTTTATCTGGCTGGCGCTTCCTTTTGGTTATGCTTCGGCCCAGTTGCCTAATTTAGAGATTATTTACCCCCGCATCCCGGGCGAAGGCACGCCCCCAAAAGTAATATCAGAAGGCCTGCCTAATTATGTAAATTATATTTATTATTTTTCCTTTGCCGTTATCGGCGTTATAGTTCTAGGAGCTTTAATTTATAACGGAATTATTTATCTGACTTCGGTGGGCAACCCGGAAAAACTGATGTCCGCCAAAAAAGGAATCACCGGCGCTTTTTTAGGCGCGATTATTCTTTTTTCTTCCTGGTTTGTCTTCCGAAACATCAACCCCGAGATAACCATCTTAGAAGCCGAAAACCCAAACCTGATTGAACCAGTCATCCCCCCGGGCATCTATCTTTGCAATTATAACGCAGACAGCGAGCCGAGTATAGGTAGTATTCTTGCTCGTTATAAAAACGAAAACGCAACCGAAGAAGAAAAAATAGCAACGGCGAGAGATTTTAAGGCAAAAATAAAAAACGGCAATAATATCTGTTTCAGAGTGGCTTTTTCCGGTAATATATCATTTGAGTTTTTCAAAACATATAGTATATTTTCGGTCCCTCGCAAAGATTATGTCAGCGTTCCTGTAACCGAAGAAAACCCCGAGGGAGTAGCCATAGAATGGAAAAATGATTACGGCATAATTTTTCATGAAAAAGATAATTTTAAAGGAAGATGTGAAATAGAACAGGTATATGACCAAAAATATAATTATGACCAAAAAATATATCCTTGGTTTGGAGTTCGTTCTGTTACGCTTTTTAAATGGCCAGGCGATGTGCCAAACTCTAATATAACTTTGTATCAATGTCTTGACTATAATCAAACGGGGTTATGCCCAGATGGACTAACAGGCAAACCTGGCTTGGGAACCTTTCCTGAAATAACAACAAATAATATTTTAATATGGACGCAACAATCTGCTTTGAGCTCGCAAAATTTAGATGCGCCATCAAAAGGGAGGTTAACCGAAGAAGATAATATTAATGGAACCAGATCAATTAAAATTAACCAAGAGGGTTCTTATTTTGCCGTTCTTTTTTCCGAAGATAATTTTAAAGGCGAAATTTGCGAAGTAATTGCAGAAAGTGATAATAACCTTTTAGACCAACCGATTGGTCAGTGTCATGTTGGTTATTACGGTACTCGTGTTGGCAATGAATGCAACGGTTTATTTGATTGGAATTCAAAAGAAGAATATCTTCGGGATTGCCGGCCGTGTACCAATTCGCTAGTTGTTATCAAGGGTAGTGTTATAAAATAAAAATATTTTTATGAAGATAAAAATAAAATTCCTTAAAAGAATAATCATTCCTGGTTTGATTTTTATTTTTCTCTTTTTGCCTGTTATCGCTTTGGCTCAAGGATTCGGAGATGTGGTTAACCAGCTTAAACAAATGGCAGCAAATATTGTTAACTATATTATGGGCGTTTTAGTTTATCTTTCCGCGGTTTTTGCCAATGCTGCCGGAGGCTTGCTTGATTGGGTAACCAGCCCCGGCTTTATCAGTTTGCCCTACACTAAAGCCGGCCCCTTGCCAGACGGAAACCCTATTATTCAAACCGGTTTGAACATCACCAAGAATTTCGTTAATTTGTCTTTAGTAATTGTTCTGGTTTTTATCGCTTTGGCTATTACGCTCCGACTTCAGGAATACGCGACTCAAAAAACCTTAGTTCGTTTGATTATTATTGCCTTGTTAGTCAATTTTGCTCCGGTAATTTGCGGTTTAATTGTTGACGCTTCCAATATTATTATGAATTATTTTCTGGTTGGAATCAGAGAAGGAATTTCCGGTATTCTTAACGATGTTACCACGGCCGGACTAACTGGTACTTTAACCAGGCCCGGGACTGTTACTGTGCTTTATTTACTTGGCAAAGGAGCGATTATGATGGTTTTAAATCTCTCTATTGGTTTTGCTTTCTTTCTTTTCGCTTTTATTTTTATTTTCAGATACGTGGCGATCTGGGTTTTGGTTATTTTATCTCCTTTGGCTTTTGTCTCTTGGATTCTGCCGGCAACTAAAAAATTATGGGATATGTGGTGGAAACAACTTCTTAATTGGTGTTTTATCGGAATTCCTTTGGCTTTTTTCCTTTATTTGGCAATGCATTCCGTAGCCGGATTAAATGTTTATTTTGAAACTCAAATGAACGCTCCGGGACTAGAACGGGAATTAAGTGATACTTTAAACACCGTTTTCCCATATTTTGCGGTTTTGGCCATGCTCTGGTTCGGCTTTTTTATCGGCCTCAGCACCGCGGCAATGGGTTCTTCCGCCGTAGTTGGTTTTGCTAAAACCCGCGGAGGTCAAATTTGGACAGGTGCCAAGAAAGGCGCTAAATGGACTACAAGACAAGCCGGAAAAGGAATAGGCCGCTGGGGAGAAGAAAAATTTAAAGTAAAGGAAAGAGTAGATTGGGTGCCTAAACAATTAGAAAAAGTTCCTGGTTTAAGATGGTTTGTGCCTGAGAAATTTAAAAAATACGCTGAATTTAGACCAGTTATAGAACAAGCCCAAACAGAAGCGAAAAGTTATTCTTCAAGAAGGCTTATGGATAATGTGATGACTGGAGAAAGTATCGGACACAGAGCTACTGGTAAAATTTTAGAAGTTATTTCCCGAGGCGATTCTGAAGACATATTTGAAGCAGGCAGAAGAAAATTTGGGAAAAACCTTACAGATGAACAGCTTTTACAACATGATAAATTTAAAGAAATTATGACCAGGTCATTGCAAATAGCAATGCAGGGAGGATTACATAATAATATTATTAGGAGAGATCCTCGTTTGGCCTCTTTAATGGCCGGGCAAAAATGGGCCGGAAGCTACTATGATATGAACGAAGAAGACGCGATAAAAGCCGCAGCTCGCGAATCTCGAGGTCAGCATATTTCCAATTGGGAAAAACAAGTGGTCTCAAAAGACAATTATGGTTTACCGGTAACAGAGGCCTTGATGGAAAGAGGCCGGGATCCGTTTGAAAATATAGCCAGAAGCGTTAAAAACGGCGTAGAAACCGTTCAAGAGTCTATTGATAAACTCTTCTCTAATTATATAGACGATACATTAACCAAAGAATTACCCGCTGTTGCCAAAGACGCAAAACAAGGAACCCCAAGAGCTACCGCAAAAGCCTGGTCTGAATTTAGAGAATATTTTAAAGAACAGCATCAGGGTAAAGATGGTTTCTTTGTGGCTCTGGACAGCCAAAGATTTAAAGATTTAGGATATAGAAAAGGTAAGTATATTGAAACTGAAGAAGGAGAAAAAGAAGGAGATATAACGCTGGCGAGGAAAGTTGGAAGAATAGTCGGCGGGGTAGGCGCTAGGATTAAAGGCAGAAGTGCCGGCAGCACTATGTTTAGTGATACAGGGGAAGCAAGAAAAAAGAAAAGAAAAGAGCCTGATGTAGGAGAAAAATAAAAATAAGGTTTTAATATTAAAAGGGACCAAATTGGTCCCTTTTGATATTATTCGTTTTGGTCTTTTTTTTCTGTTTTATTTCCCCTTTCTTTTTTATCTTCTTCCTCCGTATTTACGGTTGCGGGAACGCGTTTGAGAGCAGTTATTAATGTTAAGAGTGGACGAATATCGCCGCCACCCTCAACTCGGAGGTCAGTTAATGACTTTCCGTCAATGCTCATTTGCCTAGTAATAAGTTCCTGGCTAAATTTAATAAATTCCTTCTCCTTGGCGCTATCTTCTGATATTTCTTTTTGGATTTCTTCGGGTTTTTTCCCTGTGCTTACGGCAACCATTTCGATCAGAGCACCCACTGTTTTTTTAGCCCTGATTATTTTTTCCCAATCGGCTACATCCGCAGCCCTTTTTCTTATTTGCAAATCACCCCTTGCCTTTACTAGTGTGGGATCTAAGTCAAAATCAGTCACTGTAATCCGTATTAAATCCAAACCCCACCTCTCTAAAGCTTCTTTGATTTTACCTTTTTCGCTTTTAGGTATTCGATTTGCTGTCAATAAATCATAACCCCCTCTTTTTTCAATTAGAGCTTCATCAATGGTCAAGGTAGCAAGATAACTTCGCACAGCATTTTCCAATAACTCTGTGGCCTTCATTCTCCAATCATTAACATAATAAATAGCCCTGAAAACGCCTGGGGCCGGCCTATCTTCGCCTTCAAGTTTATATGGCGTTCCGGGGTTTTTGATTTTTATAAATGCTGTCACTCCTTTTGGTACGGCCGATCCATCTTTAAAATCAATTTTAATTGGAGCCTTAAAAAGGGACAAAGTTTGCTCCCAAATACTAACTACCGCCCTTTTGGACATTATAAACGGGCAAACCCATCTTAGTCCAGGTTTTTTTATCTTGTAAAATCTTCCGAAAAGTTCAACTACCATTCTTTCTTCTTGATGAATTACATTTAAACCAATGAGTCCGAAAAAAATAAAAATTAGACTAGGTGTCCCCCATAAAATGCCTCCCAAAATCCATTTCCCAGAGATTAATGGAAACACTAGGACCCATAAGACTATTAGGGTGATCACAACCAGAATTAGAATAGTTAGAATAGTTCTCATTTTATTTCCTTTCTAATCAATGTTTAGTTTGGAATGTGCAATTTTTATCAAGAAAACGTTTTTCTTGAATATTTTAATCATAGCATATAATATAATCATTGTCAAGTTTCGGTCGGACCCGGCCGGATTTTAAATAAAAAACAGCAAGGGGTTTTCCTTGCTGTTTATACTAGGACCAATAAGGTTATTATCAGCCCCATATTTACGGTCCTTTCTGATTGTTAAAATGCTATAAAAAATTAACCCCTTGGAAAGGGTTAATTTGTTGAAAATTTTTCTTTTTTATTTAAAAACAAACTAACCCTTTTTGAAAAGGACTAAAAACCAAAGGACGAAAAACAAATTATTGGTTTTTAAATTAGTTTGTTTCATTTTATTTGTAAATTTTTTCAATCGATTTTAGAAATTCTTCAATGTTTTTTAAATATTTTTTAACAGAACTAATTTTGTTTTCAATAACGGAAAAATTAGTCATTTTAGGCTTTAGTTAAATTATTTTTTAAAAGTAAAGTCCTGAAATCAAAATATTCTGTCAGTATTTTAGGTTCGACCAAAATTCTAAATGGTTCTTTTTCAAAAATTAATTTTCCCTTTTTTATAATATTGTATTTCAACTCCGGCATTTCAGATGTGTTCAGAACAACCAAATCAAGATTATTTGTTCTTAAAATATTACTTATTTTGTCTAACAACTTTAATTTAATTTCAGAAATCTTATTTTTATTTTTTTCGTCCAAATAAACAGCGAAGTCATAATCGCTTAAAGGACCATCTTTTTTTTCTGCTTTAGAACCAAAAAAATAAACTAACTTTATTACGGGATAAAGTTTAAAAACTTCTAAAAGCTTCTTTAATTCTTTTTTTTTCATTTTAAGTGGATTTTATTGGCATTACTACGTAAAGATAACTTTCGTCGCCCACCGGTTTCAAAACCCCGGGGCCGGAATCATTATTAAGCTCAAAAATAATCTCCGAACTTTTAATACTTAACAACCCATCCAGTAAAAACCGATGGTTGAAGGAAATATTTACCGGTTCTCCTTTTATTTTAGCCTCAACAGAAGACTGATACTGACCCAAATCAGGGCTTTGGCTGAAGATATTAACTTTTTTTCCTCCCACATCAATTTTTATTTTTACTTCGTTTATTTTGCCGCTGAATAAACTCGCGGTTTTGATTTGGTTCAAAAATTCTTCTCTTTTTAGAATTAGTTGAGTTGTGTATTTTTTGGGGATAATCTCTTGATAATTTGGGTATTCCCCTTCAATTAATCGGGAAACAACCTCAATTTGGGGGTGAGGGGTTTCGGTCATAGGATATTGAAACATAATCTGGTTGGGAGAAAAATATATTTTTAACTGGCCTTGTTTTTCGCTAAAAATATTAACTATTTCTTTAACGGTTTTTTGGGGTAAAATCAAAGAATAGTCTTTATTTAGGGGCGATTCTGTTTTTAAAAATATTTTTTTTTCTCCTAAGCGGAAACTGTCGGTGGCCGCGATTGTGATTAGGTTTTTTTGAAATAAAAAATAAACTCCCGATATCTCCGGTCTGGTGGTGGAAGGAATCGCGATATCGGCTACTTGGTTTAAATTATAACAAAACGAAGAATTATTAATATTTATTGATTCTCCTTGGGTGATTTTAGGAATTATCGGGAATTCTTCGGCGCTTAGTCCTTTAATTTGGGTTTTATAATTTTCACATTCAATTAATAAATTATTATTTTTAACCTCTAAAATTACATTTTTATTAGGTAAAAGAGAAATAAAATTAAAAAACAAACGGGAAGGTATGGTGATTCTGCCTTGTTTCTCAATTTTGCTTAAAACCCACCAATTTATTCCTATTTCCAAATCAGTGGCAGAAAGATTTAAAAAGTTTTTTTCCGTAGAAATTAAAATATTATTTAAAATGGGAAGGGTTAAAGATTTCAAAGAAATCCTTTCTACAATATTTAATCCTTGTTTTAATTTTTCTTGGGGGATTATTAATCTCATATTAATTTTTAAATAAATTTATTATTATTAGATAGTTTAAATTATTTATTTTATTATCTTGTTTTAATTGGGAATAATTTATATAAATTTATTGGATATTTATTATAAAAAACAGGGGATTATTTTTTGTTTTTATTTTTTAATATTTAATTAGATATTAAATAACATATTTATTAACATAATTATCCACTTAAATAGAAAAAACTCTTTCTTTTATTAAATTAATTTCTTCTTCTAATTTTTTGTTTTTTTCTATTTCCTTAACTATTTTTTTATAAGAATGAATGGCGGTGGTGTGGTCTTTACCGTTAAATTTTCTTCCGATAAAAGGAAAAGAATTTTTTAATTCTTGTCTTAATAAATACATTGCTATTTGTCTTGGCTTGACAATTTCTTTTTTTCTGGAGGCGGCCAAAATATCTTTGTCTTTTAAATCATAAAATTCCGCCACTATTTGAATTATTTTTTTAGGCGTGACTATTTTAGCCGGCGGGGAAAGAATATTTTTAAATAAAGTTTTCGTTATTTCTAAATCTGGTTTTTGATTATTAAGTTTTTGATATATTATAAGGCGGTTTAAAGTCCCTTCAAGCTCTCTGATATTTTTTTGGATTACTGAAGCGATATATTGGTAGATATCGTCTGGAAAGCTTATTTTTTTCTCTTGGGCTTTGGCTTTCAAAATAGCTATCCTGGTTTCAAAATCGGGCGCGCCGATGTCAGCGATCATCCCCCCTTCGAAGCGCGACCTTAATCTTTCTGCCAAAGCATTGATAGCCTTGGGCGGCCGGTCGGAAGAGATAATAATTTGTTTATTGTTTTCGTAAAGGACATTAAAAATATGGAAAAATTCTTCCTGGGTTTTTTCTTTCCCGGCCAAAAATTGAGCGTCGTCAATAATCAAAATATCCACGTCCCGGTATTTTGTTTTGAACTCTTCCATTTTTTGGTTTTGGATCGCCGAGACAACCTCTGATGTAAACTTCTCTGACGAGATGTATTTTATTTTTTTCTTTTTAAACATTTTATTGGTTTCGTTACCGATGGCTTGGAGGAGGTGAGTTTTTCCCAATCCAACGCCGCCGTAAATAAATAAAGGGTTGTAGATAAAACCCGGTTTTTTAGAAACAGCGATAGCGGCCGCATGGGGCAATTCGTTGAACGGCCCTACTACAAAAGATTCAAAAGTGTATCGCGGGTTAAGATTGGTTTCTTTGTCTACCTGGAATTCTTGGAATTCAAGCTGGTTGGTCGCGGGGAGAATATCGAGCGTCTTTTCTGTTTCTGTTTTTGCTTCTTCCTTTGTTTTCATTTTACCAACCGCGTATTTGACTTCTTTAATTTCTTCATTCAACTCGTGCAAGGTTTTAAGAATGGTTTTATTATATTTATTCTCTAGCCATTCTTTAGCAAAGGAATTAGGAACCAAAACAGTAACCCCACTTCCTTTTTGAGAAATAATTTCTGTGTTTTTAAACCAAGTAGCGAAATTAGCCTGGGAAGTGTTTAATTGGATTTGAGCAAGCACAGCTTGCCATAACTCTTCATTGGTCATGAAAATATAATGCTAACCTACGAATTATATTCCAGTATATCATATGTCAATTCTAAAACAAATAAGATAAAACATCAAATTTTGTTAACAATTTGTTAACAAGTTGTTGAAAACAAAATTTAAGATTGACCCAAAAGTTTTTTAATAGTATAATTAGAATATAAAATCAATATTTTAAAAAATAAAAATTTTAAACATATGTCAATTACCTATCAACCAAAAAAGAAAAAAAGAAAAAGAACCCATGGTTTTAGGACGAGACTAAAAACGAAAGGGGGCCGCCGGGTTTTAGCCCGGAGAAGAAGGAAAGGAAGAAAAAAGCTAACAGTATAAATAACGCCAATATCATACGAATTTTACGCCAATGACGCGAATGTTTGGGCGTATGTCCGTGGAATATTGTTTTGTAGATTAGTGTTATATTTATGCTTCCTCAAAAAAACAGGCTTGCGAAAAAAAAGGATTTTGATTTGGTTTTTCAGCACGGCAGAGGGTTCAAAGAAGGCTTTTTATATTTTAAAATTAAAGAGAATGGTTTGAGTTTCAGCCGTTTTGGTTCTGTTATTAGTAAAAAGTTTTCTAAAAAAGCGGTAGAGAGAAATAAAATAAGAAGAAGGCTAAGAGAAATAATTAGAAAAAAATTGCCGGAAATTAAAAAACCGATAGATATTGTTATCATAGTTAATCCGGGCGCGGAAAACGATTTTTTTGAATTAGAGCAATTAATTGATAATTTTTTTAAAAAATGGCAAAAATTGTATTTTTAAAAATAATTAAATTTTATCAAATATTTATTTCTCCTTTTTTGGGTCGCTGCTGCAGGTTTGAACCGTCTTGTTCTAATTATTGCTATCTGGCAATTGAAAAATACGGAGCAAGGAAGGGAGCGTGGCTTGGTCTGAAAAGAATAATCAGATGCAATCCCTGGAACAAAGGAGGAACAGATAATCCTTAAAATCCCAAACCCCAAATTACAAACAAATTCAAAATCCAAAATTACAAATTCTAAACTATTTTGAATTTTGAATATTAGAATTTAATGCTTGTAATTTGGTGCTTTTAAATAATGGGCTTTTTAACAACAACATTTAATTTATTATTATATCAGCCGTTATTTAACGCGCTTGTTTTATTATATCTATATTTTCCCGGCCATGATTTCGGAATTGCTATTATTGTTTTAACTATTTTAATAAAATTCCTATTTTACCCCTTGGGTAAACAATCAATTAAATCTCAAAAAGCGCTATCCGGGCTTCAGCCGAAAATAAAAGAAATTCAAGAAAAATATAAACAAGACAAAGAAAAACAAACCAAAGAAATAATGGCTCTTTATAAAAAAGAAAAAATCAACCCTTTTTCCGGTTGTTTGCCCCTGCTTATTCAACTTCCTGTTTTGTTAGCCCTTTACCGGGTTTTTTGGAACGGATTTCAGCCCGGCCAAATAAATCTTCTTTACGGTTTTATTTCTTTTTCCGGCTCAATAAACCCGACTCTTTTTGGAGTTATTAATCTTTCCCAGCCTAATTTAATTATGGCTTTTCTGAACGGCGCGCTTCAATTCGTCCAAATTAAAATGGTTAGTCCGAAAAAAACTAAAAAACAAAGCGCTAATTTTTCCGACGAAATGCAAAAGCAAATGCAATACTTTATGCCGATTTTTATTGTTTTAATTCTTTTCCGCCTCCCTTCGGC
>Ga0172364_10005190_pt1 | contig 10369 bp, 15 predicted proteins | sample LakKivSesite10cm_FD_114545 | JGI IMG/M metagenome (GOLD analysis project Ga0172364, IMG submission 114545) | Sediment microbial communities from Lake Kivu, Rwanda - Sediment site 10cm | ecosystem: Environmental > Aquatic > Freshwater > Lake > Sediment | place: Rwanda: Western Province, Lake... | reverse complement strand
TAAAAAACATATCTAATTTTTTTTTCATACCCTCCATTATTTCCACTGGAACGGAATAATCACCTTATATAACTATTATATAAACGTTATTTAAATAATCATCCATAAGGTTATTTGTTTTAGTTATTTTTATTCTATATTGTGTAATTTTTTAAACAATCCCCTCCAACTTTTTTTAGTCGAACAACCTCTAAAGCCCGACGAAAAGCTTCTCCATAGGAAATAATGGGGTGGAAAAAAATAAAAAAAGGAGAGTTATACGCTTGTTATCGCACAAGCTCGCGTCGGGAAATGGGCTTCCCGAAGCCTCGGGACTTATCGTTGTTTATCGTTATACTTTTCGACAATCTGAAGGAACTTTTTAGCGTCAAGGAGAGATTCACGGAACATCTCTGCTTCAGCAATGCGCGGGAGAAAAAATGACCGACTTATCATCGCTGTTAAACACCCGAACGACTTTTCAAAGTTAAAACCAGATTCATTGTTCTCGTAGATTATTTTGAACTCGCGAAAAAACGGGACTCACGAGCCGAAAGCCTAACGTTCTGAAGCTCTATCGTGTCGGACAGCTTGAACTTCCCGTCTTCCGTTCGATACATATAACGGATTTTCGGAAAATGTCCACTAATGCCGTGTAGAACCACCGCCATAACGATGGTTAATATCGACGCGCCGGGGAATATTATTTCATATTCGCCCTTTAACAACTGCTCTTTATACCTTTCATATGGTGTTTTCAACAATTCAGCGACCCCGTCCACGACCTTATTGAACGACCCCATGTCAATGTTCGGAATCTCAACGTCTAATATATCGTATCCCTTCGGTCTTTCTACAAGCGGATGCCCCGAATAATTTAACAACAACAATTTTTTAGCCATAGCACGTAAACACCTAACTTTTAACTCGTTGGGGGACATAGTTATTCCCCGAGTCATCGCTCACCATTTGTTATATAACTATCATATATAAATCTTTGTATTAAAATAAGAATTACGTCAGAGACGTTATGGTGGTATGGGGTTCACGAGCGGCTGATAGTAGTAGATGAAATCCCATTTTTCAAGGTCGAGGTCAACGGTTAGAATCGGGTCGTAGCGTTGCTTATACATATCTATCAGCACAACTGACGGGACATGCCGAGCGCGTTGCTTGTTCCACTTCTCAATGACTGGGAGCGGGACGTCAATCATCATCAAGAAAAACGTCAATCGCTTCGGGTGGCGATACTTTATTGTACTTATAAGATTTAAACGCCACATTTTCTTAAGGAACGTGGAGTCTGCCAGCACGTCGTAGCCTTCCGCAAGGTATCCGATAATCCGATCCTCGAACAATCGCCAGACCCGTTTCTCAATAGCGTCGTCCAGCCCGCGCCTAAACACTTCCTCAAGCGGTCGGTCGTACAGTTCCTCGCGTATCCCGTCCGACGACACGATAACAAAGTTCGCGTCGGGGAACGCTATTGGGCAGTTCGGGAACGTTTTATACCGCAACACATACCGCGCCAGCGTTGATTTACCACTCGAAGCGACGCCATACGTGAATCCTACAAATTGATTTCTATTCAAAATCATCATCTCCTATATAGTCCAAATACGTTTCAAGCCCTCTGGTTCGGCGTATACCGTCAAGTTCTTTCTGCTTCTCCAGAACCTTGTCGAAATACGGGGGTTTCTCGTCGCAGCCGAAGTTTTTTCCGAAATCACCGAGATAATAAATTCGCCGCGCTTTGTCATAAGAAATAAAATCAAAAGGCTTCCCCAACAAGCGATCAACAATATCAGACGCTTCTTGAATCCCAAGTTTGGAAAGGTCTTCATCCACTCTAAACGCTTTCATTGAAAGTCCTAAACCATATTTATTAGCCCAACAAACATAAGAAAAAACCCGCCTAACCAACCATTCATTTTTTATTCCCTTATCATCAAATATTTCTATATCTCTAAACGTATTTGAAAGCGAATAAGCACCGTTCAAGATTTTAATATATTTTCCTCGTTTCGCATGTCTTACAAAAACAGATTCATTTAAATACTTTAAAAGAGATTCAAGTGATAATTTTTCTATATTATATCCTTGTTCGAATAAAAACGATAATAGATCGTTTATATGGGCTTGTTGAACGCTCTGCAAAAATTTTAATATTAAACTCATTATTGGTGGAAGCTTATAAATAGGAATTAGTGGTTTTTCAATATGTGTCGGCTGATAATATATTCTACCTAAATATTTTATAACGCCTAACTTTGTAAGATATGGAATCGCCATCCTTATTGTCGGCGTATGAATTTTTTTAAATTGTAAAGCTTGAAATTCAGCCACATGAAAAGTCATGGTATATGTGTTCCAAGCCTCATTGCTCTTTAAAAACAAATTATAAAGATATTCATACGTGCCCCCCATAATAGGTATAGTTGGAATAGGCAAGGTAGCGGCGTATTCTTGGAGATATTCTTCGGGGTTATAAATATCATACATAAGACGTTCCCTAATAAACTTCCAAACAACAGCAGCCTCCGGGATAACACTATCGCCTAAATACCCAGCTGCGCCCTCTATTAAAGTATGAAAAAGGTTTTTAGACTGATATTTTCTTAAGTATGGCGATGCGTTAGCGTACATAAACACTCCCACATTAAGGTGCTGGGGTTTTTGCTTTATTAAATTGTTGGAAACTAAGTACCTAAAAAACGTGGGTGGACAAATAAATACATAAACATCCTTTTTAGTCTGTTCGCCGGGAATTACTTGAGTTTGCATACTATAAAATAGAGAACGCGCTATGGACGTTTTCGAGTCGAAAAAATTCATCATAAAAAAACATTTTCGCCCATGTAAATCCTTGTAGTCGGACAAATCAAAAACAATTAAATACAACAGCCGAAATTTCTCGCCACCTATCGGAAAATAACACACCCACATCGGAAACGCAAAATAATAAGCTGGATACTCTCCGGGAATTAGGAACATATCATATCGAACGTTTAGCTCATCTAAAACGTTTGTTTTTATATCCATGTTCAATTTAGATAGTTTACCAAACATATATTGTTCCAACGGCTCATCAATAATTTTTATTTCCGTTTGTACGAACGATACTTCAGTGGAGCAACTCGGACATCTCGCTGGACAGCTAACATCACATTGCACGATAGAAAAACATTTTGGACAGACAAACCCCGCCGGGTTCATGTTTGAGATTGTCGTATCCATATATATATTCATTTTTTCCACCTCTTTAAAGTGTCCATATATTTCGGAACAGCGTCTCGTAGCATAACATAAAACGTGGCAAACGCCCTATCGTATAATATTTTTTCTTCAAATAAAAAACGCGCATATCCACCCGGCATGATATAAACCTTCAATTCTGGGCACTCATTAAAAACAAGCGTGTTAAATTTATAAGTAACATAGACATATACGTGTATCGTACCGTCACTATATCGTCTTTGAATTTTTTGCGGACTGACTATAATATATTTATCATACTTCTCAAATAACAATTTAAAAAAGTCAACAGTCAACGCGTAACAAGTTATGCTCCGTTCTTTTTTTGTTATTTGGACACACATAGTTAAAAAGATCGAACATACGTTAGCGAAGTTTCGATATTCAGTAAATCGGAGTGCCTCATAAAAAGTAATACTAATCCAATTTCCAATCGCGCCGTTAAATTCCACCCACGCCGCCTTCACTGAATCTTTATCAGGGCTCGGGTAATACACCAAAAAATCGCACCCCGGCTTCGTTTGTTGGAATGGATATTGAAATCCCGGCAATAGCAAATTCTCGTGCGAGAACGTGTTTTCCCGAATCCCGCGCAGTATAACTTTTTTGTAAAATTCAAGCTCCATATCGCTCGAAAAGTAGTACCCCCTTCCCGCGCCGATAAACAACTGATCGACGACATATCCACACACCGGGCACGTCCACGACGTCTGGCGCCCTTCTAATGGCTTGGATAAAGTATAACACTTCGGGCACGTCATCCTATACGTAGTTCCTTTCTCACTCATTTTCGCTCATCCTTAAAACGGTTCAATCGCCATAAGAGCATTAGTGCAACATTGATAATATCAACCAACTCGTCCTTACCATCCTTCGTATTAGTAGCTTTAAGCCACTCAAGGCACTCCTCGATGAGCTTATTCCTTAAGAAAATGATACTGCACGTCTTATACGAATCGCCCTTTAGCGCGTTATGACGCTCAAACACTTTTTGACACTGTTTTAATTCCTCAACAAAAAAATAATCGCTCATTTTTCATCACTCCTTTTCTACGGTTTTAAAACCGTTATTATTAATTAATGTACCGAAAAAGTCTTTAAATAGAATACAATCTCTGTGCAGTGCAGACGGTATACCCCAATTCCACGCGAACGTTTTTGAGTATTTGACGGAGCTTGTTACGAACGACGTGCTGAACGAATCAAACCTGCACAAAACAAAATCTCGGGGCTTACTCCCCACGATCCAGCCGTAAATATTAATATACGGCGGTTCTTCATCGTTATAAACGACCCTATCCCAAACTATGTCCACGCCTTCTGAAAGCTCGGCGAGGTTTTTCAAAATGTCTGTTTTTACGTCATCGTCCAATTCACTACTCATTTTTCTTCACCGATTTTTTCAATCAAGTTCGCGATCTTCTTATCAACCTTAATATTCCTTATACGTGAAAGGTACAAGTTTCTCACGAGCTCCCGTTCCCGCTCGTCGTCCTCTTTATTCTTTTCCATCAAATCGGGTCTGTATTCCTCGCTCATAATAATCCTCCAGATCGTACATATACCATTCTTTCGGGATCGGGTAAAACACGAATTCGCCGCCCCCACGCATAGCGAAGCTCGTCAAATACGGGAGGTCGAACGGGTCAAAATAGACGTGGAGCCGTTCGCCTTCGAAGTAATAGCGCGAAACGGTTATATCCTCAATAAGCAGTTCTGGGTTAAACATCGTGAAATACTTACAGAAGTCTGACACCATCAACCGCAATGAAACGCCATGAAATTTCATCCGTATCGACGGGAGCAGATACACGTTGCATAACAGTTTCACGATTGCGACTTGTCGTATTATCTCCTCAAGCGTCATGGTCTTATACTGATAAATGGAATGACATAACAAGAACAGCAAGTCCCCCAGAGCGACCCGTTCAACCAGCAGTTTATAATTAAAATACGATTGAAATAAATCAGTTGCGCCGAGTTTTTTCAACAATGCTGAATATACTGACACCTCGTACTCGGAAAACATGTTGCGTCGAGATTCACACGCTTCGGCTTTACGCCGAACCTCGAGCATGATCTCGGCGCTTGAAAAAATATCTTTCCCGGACGGGTACTGATCACTCAACAAGCGCGTACACACCCTCCCTTAAAACTTCCTTGAGCTGATTAAACGCTTCATACACACCACTCAAATAATCAGCGTATTGAAACGGGTCGGCACGAACAAACACCGGCGTCGCTTGTATAAGCGAAAGATACAGGTTTGCGGCGAATTTTTTATCGTATTCAATCTGCCCCGCCGTCGTTTTAATATATTCTAACCGTTGCAGTATCACCTTTTTAATATCCATCACCCGTCCAACAGTATCGCCCATAAAAACGGCGAGGCGCGCGAGCTGTTTTCCGAACGCGTCAACGTATTGGACATGTTCTTTAGCAATTAGACCGCCTTTAACAAGCGCGTTCTTGTTTCTAAGAACTACGATAACAAAGTTGTAACGTTCGTCCACGTTTTTTAATAAATCGCTGAGCCCTTTGTCAGCCCGTAATTGTTCCTCAAGCGTCGATATATAAATTAATAGTTGATTTTTAACAACGTCAATTGACAGCCCGGTTTTTTTTAAATCATTAAGCAAATTTATCGAAACTTCTGCGACCTCGTGTAAAAATACTGCCTCTGACGTGAGCGTGATACACCTAAACACGGTCGAACAGATAGCGTTTAGGTAATCGAGCATAAAATACGCGGCATAGCTGAACTCATCGCCGAGCCGATTCACGTTTAAAATAATTTTAGACTTCAAGTCAATATTGGCTGCTGCGATGGTCTTTACGTCGAACACAATAAAATCGGGGGGCACGAATTTTTTTTCAGCCATATACCTATTTATATACTCATGATTATTTAAATGTTTAGTTTGACATATCGGACTCATCGTATGGGTCTTGGTAAAAGAATAGATCAAAATTAGCATTAGACAAAAAACAACTGATATACGAGTTATTGGACAGACCGATCTCAAACGTATTAACCGTGAGTTCTGATAACGCCGGGTTCAGAATTTTTGTAAGACCCTTGACAGAATAGACGTTTTCTATATTCATCTCTGTTTGTCTGTCTATTTTCAACGGCGTGACTGCAATGGAACATGTCGCAGTCCCAGAGCTGCCAAGCAGTTTCAATACATCGTTCTCAAGCTTTAGCGTTATCTCATCAAACTCGTTCTTGATATATTTCATTGCTGAACGAACGGTCGAGATAGACACGAGCAGTTTTTCAATATACTTGAACGAGAACCGCGATAAAAACTCAACTTTTTCTTGGTCAATCGGCTCACTGATAACCCTATACGCGAACTGTTCCCCTATTCGTATGGTCACAGTGCCCTGTCTTTCAAATTTCAAAACGAGCGGGTCGCCCACCTTCACGAGCGTTTTAAACTTCTTAAACATGGTTATGGGGAACGCGACGCAATCCCCGTCCATGCCCCCCCCGATAGGAGTCAGCTTAACGGATTCGGGAGCGACCTCTATAACCCCCGCCGTATCTCCACCCTCTGATACAGCGTTCAGCGTAATTTTCCTATCAGATTTGAATTTTATCATTATTGTCGGAGCGATATATGAAAGAAATCGTATGGCAGAAACGAACAACGTTCCATCCGTAAACTCGATATTTTTCATAAATACTTAAACGGTCATTCGCCTATAAAAATATTACTATAAAAAATAGAAAAAAAGAGAGAAAAAATTAAGCGGTGGACGCGGGGAGCAGCGTGATAATTTCAACGGTCGCATTTGAATCCCTATCGAGTATTGTGACCCTACCGTTATCCTTTTTAGCCATGAAACTTCGGTAAAAAATAGTATCGGATTTCATATTCTTCGCCATGCGCTTGATCTTCTTGAGCTCTTTTTCCCTTTCAATATTTTCGGGCGTCACGTCTATCGTCTTTAAATATTCCTCCTTAATTTTGTCAATAGCGATCTTGAACCGTTCGTGTATTAAACTCAACATGTTATAAATATTTGTAAGCTTGGCTGAATCAAGAAAATTAGCGGTCACACGCAAGTCGGCTAGCGCGTCCTTGAATTGCCTATCCATACTTTGAAGCGATTGTGACATAAATATAGAATAACGCATATATCCTTAAAAAATTTTTCGACAAAAATAAAAAAAGTCAAATTGATAACAGCGAACATCACTCGTTCATAATCACGAGATACGCGACAAAAGCTCCAGCGAAAATTAACAGTATGCCGATAATAGGCAATAGCGATGCGATAATTTATAGCTCAGGATTTATAAGGCTTGCGGCGCCTACAAACGGGGATAAAATTAAAAGCACAATCCCAATAATAATGACCGCATACCTTTTAAAGAACCGAACGATGCGCGATTTGTCGAGTGCCTTTTTCATCACAAACGTTGATTGTGTCATAGTTACCTATCACGTAAAACACGTATTTATTTTTTTCGATTTATTATCGGCTCGGGTATAAACAGCGGGAAATCAAACGTCCCGCACCACGTTGGGCTGTTATCCACTATCTCTTTATACGGGGCTTTCCCATACATTTTAACGACGCCGCATTTATCTTCATTACTATCAGCAATATCGCACTCGTCACAACACCTTTTAAGCGTGTAAATGATGGCTGTTTCGAGTGCTATCCGAAGCGTTTTCAAAAACTGCGTCCCCATAATTATCAAACCTTTTAAATTTGATGCGTAAGCGACCCCAGCGCGTTATCAATCTCCGTAATTTTTTCATTCATTTTTTTCATCATGTTGCCGATGGTGATAACGTTCTTCGACACCGTCTTAGTAATGGCGGTTAAATCCTTTACCAATGATTCGAGCGCTTCGGTCGAGCCCCCCACTTTTTTACTCGCGTCCTTTTGAATCTGTAGGATGAGCCCCGTTATATCGTCAAGCTTTTCATTGAACGTATCGAAATAACCGGTCGGGGCTTTGGTATCTTCGGTAAACAAGAATTTTTCGCACACGGATAACAGACGCAGAATAAACTCCGTGTCCCTAATCGTGTTCAGTCCTGCGCTTTTCATATACATGCGCTTCAACTTATCATATAAGTCGAAGGCGTCAGCACGTAAGAAAAGCGCTTTTTTGTAGTAATACCCGCGCTTCTTTTTAGTAGTATCAGAATTAGGCTCTTCGTGTTGGCTCATAAGTTATATAACTATCATAATACTATATAAATGTTATTGTTAAAAAAAAATGAAAAAAGGAGGGCGTGTTATTACGGGGTGGCGGTTAAGATTTTATTGAAATTCGGAACGCTGAACAGATTATCTACAATGAAGTTCCATAAGAATAAATCATCTTCCCTCTCCGGTTGTTTAATAAGGTTTTGAGAAAACAAGATGTAATTGAACGTGTCAAAAACGCAGTGCACTATTTCGTAAGTTGCTGTTACACCTTCTATATTACCCGTATTGAGTAAATTTTGTAATAACCACCCCTCTAATAACATACGCGGCATTTGTTTATACAGCGCCTCGTTTTTTTTCAATCCAACCGGGACGTTTTTCCCATCGCGTTTCCCCCACACAAACGCTGGATCAAAATGCGTGATGAGTAAATACTCGCCGAGCTCTTTACTAATTCGGTTAAAAAGAACGCTTATATATCCCGTGACTGCTAGCGATGGTGGCTGGACAGCCAGACTCCACCCATATTCTTTATTAACTCTGTCGAGCCAATAATTCAGTGGGGAATATTCCGAAGTAGCATATACGGGTAATCGTAAGGCTACCGCGTCCGCCGCTGCTTTGTAAACTTCGGTATCGCCGTAATCACTGAACCATGGGCGATACCATTCATCCTTTAAGAACGCGGAATGGTCGAGCACGTCCTCAATGAATAACTGTCCAATCTCACGGGAAACCACATCCAGACATGTTTTTTCAACAAAACGACTAAGCGGCTGGAACCGTTCAAATTCACCCAACTCGCGCCGTCGCGGCGTCTTCGGTCTGGGCACGGGCTCGTAATCGCGTTCATAATACATCTCCGTTCTCCGTAAATATTCTTTAAACCGCTTAACATTGTAAAAAGATTTAGATATTGCTCGAGCCGGTGTCCCGTGCGGCACTCTCCATTTGAATACTGATAACGGCGCGTCGTATATTTTTGGGTTAGTAAACAGCTCGTCGGGAACATACTCAGAACGGAAATAGCGTCGTTCTGCTGGAGCCGGTGGCGGCATGTCATAAAACTCGCCCTTAAGCATAATACCATCTAAAAACGCCTTTAAAGGCGGAAATACGCACCGGTCAGGTGCATAACTGCTCCAAATTTCTTTTTTGTGGAGGAATATTCTCCAAATTTTTCTCTCTGTGCTCATATTTTTTCATCTCCTTAAAATAGGTTTAACGCAATAAATTTTTGTAGCCGTGTTTCGGGGACGCCCCGCTCGGAAATGAAAAATCCCGGCTCGAACAAGGCGTATCCAAACGCGTCAAACAAACCGCATAAAATAGGCACATCCGTAAACGCTTTATCTACCCCCAAAAAATCTCTATAATATTTTGTGACGGTGTTTATAAGCGCGGCGCTGTATAATATTTGTTGCGGGATGCTAATATGGAATTCTAAATTTGGCGTTATTCCGGTCCGTTTCTGTTTACCGTCTATATGCCTATACGTATATTTCGGCTTAAAATCGAGTATAAGGATGAACGGCGTGCCATTCTGCTCCCGTCCTAAAATAATGTGGTCTATATGTCCGGTTATGTTTGTATATGGTCGCACCCCTTCAATAAGGTCGGGTCTATTATTATCGAGCGCAAACTTTCGATAGGGATGTAGTATGTTGAACTCAGAATCCTCCTCAATAAAGACGGGCAGCTCATTGACAAGCACCGATTCATTGTATCGCAAAACGGTCATCGTTACAAGATTGTGATACTTATTTTCAGACCAATCATCGAATCGCTGGGCGTCTTGGATTACGTCGCTCAAATCTATCTTTGTAATATCTATACGGCTGATAAGCTCAACAACGAAATCCATGATCGCCATAACGTTATTGATCGGCATAGAAAAAGCAATATCCCGCGTTATCGCTTGAGCTCCGCGCAATAAATATCCCCCCGAGTTAACAAG
>Ga0172364_10005189_pt1 | contig 10370 bp, 8 predicted proteins | sample LakKivSesite10cm_FD_114545 | JGI IMG/M metagenome (GOLD analysis project Ga0172364, IMG submission 114545) | Sediment microbial communities from Lake Kivu, Rwanda - Sediment site 10cm | ecosystem: Environmental > Aquatic > Freshwater > Lake > Sediment | place: Rwanda: Western Province, Lake Kivu... | reverse complement strand
CGCCGCTGCTGGGGGTCAGCTACAAAAATCCGCAAATTCGGGAAGACGCAGGTAAGCAACAGACTGGGTGAAGGCGGGGGGTGATGCACGCTGGGGTCAGCTACAAGAATCCGCAAATCGCGTCGACAAGGGATGCGTGGCTGCGCCAACCAGCTGCCTGCAAATGGATTACGTGCTGGCCGGCAGTCCAGCGGCCGGCAATTTGCGGATTTTTGTAGCTGACCCCACTCCCTCAGCGGCCGGGGCACTCCCTTGTGACGGAGTCGTCCAGCTTGCCGCAGTAGTTCCTGTCAAAGAAGGCCGCGAACTCGGCGGCGAGCTTCGCAGCCTTCTCGCCGTACGCAGCCTTGTCGGCCCAGGTGTTGACCGGCTTCAGCACGGAGCAGTCCTCGATGCCGGGGCACGACCTCGGCACCATTACCTTGAAATAGGGGTCCGGGTCGCATTCCACGTTCTTCAGGGAGCCATCGAGTGCCGCTGAAACCATCTTCCTCGTGAGGTTGATGTCCATGCGCCTCCCCACGCCGTAGGGCCCGCCCGTCCAGCCGGTGTTCACCAGGTACACCTCGGTGCCGAACTTGTCCATCTTCTCGCCCAGCATCCTGGCGTACTTGTCCGGAAGCAACGGCATGAAGGGGCCTCCGAAGAACCTCGAGAAGGTGCTCTTCGGCTCCACGATGCCCCTCTCCGTGCCCGCCAGCTTGCTCGTGTAGCCCATCACGAACCAGAGCATGGCCTGCCCCCGCGTCAGCTTCGCCAGGGGCGGCAGGACGCCGTTCGCGTCCGCGGTGAGGAAGAGTATCGTGGAGGGGTGATCCGAGACAGGCGGCTCCTTGATGTTCGACAGGAAGCTGAGCGGATAGGAGCCGCGGGAGTTCTCCGTGAATCGCTGGTCGCTGAGGTCGAATGTCCCGTCAGGGTAGATCATCGCGTTCTCGATGATCGCCCCGTGTTCGCGCACCGGGGCCTCATGGAAGCAGGCCCGGTAGATGTCGGGCTCCCTTGACGGGTCCAGGTTGATGAGCTTCGCATAGCAGCCGTGCTCGAAATTGCTGATGCAGTCGTCACTCCACGAATGCTCGTCATCGCCGAGGAGGGCCCTGGACGGATCGGCCGAGAGGGTGGTCTTGCCCGTCCCCGACAGACCCAGGAGCAGTGCCGACCTTCCGTCCGGCCCCTCGTTCGCACTGCAGTGGAGCGGGAGGATCCCCTCCAGAGGCAGGAAGTAGTTCATGACCGTGAAGACCAGCTTCTTGACACTCCCGCAGTAGGCCGAGCCGAACACCACTCCGAGTCCCCTGTCGAAGTCCATACCGATGTACATCGTGGAGGTGTGACCGAGCGTGGGGTCCACCCGGAGCCTCCCTTCGTACCTGGCCGGATCGAGCTTCTTCTCCGGGACGACCACCAGCGTGAACGGCCTGTCGCGGAAGATGCTCTGGTCCAAGAGCTTCTGGTCGAAAGGCCTGAACATGTTGCAGGTGAAGAGGGCCGTGAGCGCCCTGTCGGAGACCGTTCGAACGTGGAGCGTGCACTTCGGATCCGCCACGACCAGTCTGTCTGTGACGAAGAGGGCGGGCGCCCGCTCGTAGGCCCGGAGGACGTCGTCGAGCACCATGTCAAAGGTCTCTTCGGTCGTCGGGAGGCAGTTCGGGCTGGTCCAGTCTATGTTGCACTCGCTCGACGGACGCTTCACGAAGACGGTGTCGCTCGGGCTCCTGCCCGAGGACTCGACGCGGGTCCAGGTCGCGAGCGCCCCGCACGCCGAGACCATCACCTCGCGGTTGTCGACGCATGCGCTGATCAGGTCCGCGCGGGAGCTGTTGACGAAAACGCCCCCGCGGCTCTTCAGATGCTCCTCGAGCCTCTTCTGGAAGGTCATCTCTCCTCCCGAGATGGAGTTTCCGAGTCCAGTGCCGTGTCCGGCAAGAATACGGAATGGGAGATGCCGGCGCCAGACTGGGAAGGGGCTGCTGACTGTCCGAAGTCCGGGTCCCGGGCCGCGCTTGCCCTCCGTCCCCCGCAATCGACAGAATCACCGTCATGGAACTGATCCTGTTCGACATCGACCTGACGCTCGTGCTGACATCCGGAGTGGGCAGGAAGGCTCTCAACGATGCAGTCCACGAGCTGTTCGGGATCGAGGGCGCGTTCGAGGGAGTGCATTTCGCGGGAAGAACCGATCGCTCGATCACGGCGGAGGGCCTCTCGCTTCACGGCCTCGACTCTTCGGAGCCGTCGCTCCTCCACCTCAGATCGGCCTTTGTCCGGTGCCTCTCAGGAAGCCTGTCCTCTCCGGACTGCCCCATCATGCCCCTCCCGGGCGCAGCCGCCCTACTCTCTGCCCTCGGGTCGTCAGGCGGATTCGCCATAGGTCTGGTGACGGGCAACTGGAGAGAGGGGGCCTGGCTCAAGCTGGCCAGGTGCGGCCTCGACGGCTTCTTCCGGTCGGGGGCCTTCGCCGAGGACGGGATGCTGCGCAGGGAGCTCCCCCCCATGGCACTCAGCCGCGCCCGCGCCGTCACCGGGATCGGCTTCCTCCCAGGGGACTGCTGGGTAGTCGGGGACACCCCGGACGACATGGACTGCGGATCAGCGTGCGGCATGAGGACCCTCGGGGTGGCAACCGGCCCGTATGGAGCGGACGTCCTGGAGAAGGCCGGAGCCACCGCGGTCCTCCCGGACCTGAAGGACACGGCGGAAGTGCTGAGGGCGCTGGCGGGATGAGGGCCCGCACCTCCTGGTACCTCTACGACTGGGCCGACTCGTCGTTCGTCACCACGGTGGTCGCGGCGGTTCTGCCGGCATACTTCGCGGGAGTCGTCTGCGCCGGGCCGCAGGCCGTCATCCACCTCGGCCCCCTGACCATCACGAGCTCGCCCACCTCGCTGTGGGGATATGCAGCCGGCCTGGCAGCAGCCCTCGTCGCCGTCCTCTCGCCGGTCCTCGGGGCGGTGGCCGACGCGGCGGGGAGGAGGAAGGCGTTCCTCGCCTTCTTCGCGGTCGCGGGCATGTCGGCCTCGGCCCTCCTGTCCCTGTCCGGCCCGGGGGCCGTTCTGCTGACACTCGCCCTGCTGGTCGTCGGAGAGACAGGCTTCGCCGGAGCAGAGGTCTTCTACAACGCCCTCCTGCCTGCGATATCGGGTCCGGCCGAGAGGGATACCGTGTCCGCGGGAGGGTTCGCATGGGGATACCTGGGCGGCGGGCTCCTCCTGGCGGTCAATGTCCTCATGATCCGGAACCCGGCGGCCTTCGGGCTTGCAGACTCCGCCGCCGCAAGCAGGGCCAGCTTCCTCACCGTCGCCGCCTGGTGGGCCGTCTTCTCGCTCCCCCTGTTCCTCTTCGTCCCGGAGAGGCGGGCGCCCGTCGCGGGCCTGCGGTCCTCACCGATGAGATCCCTCCGCTCGACGATGAGGGACATCATCCGGAGGCGCGACCTGCTCCTCTTCCTGATCGCGTTCCTGCTCTACAACGACGGGGTGCAGACGGTCATCCTGATGGCCACGGTGTTCGGCAAGGCGGAACTCGGCCTGGAGACATCCGATCTGGTCACGGCGCTCCTGATCACCCAGGCGGTGGGGTTCCCGGGGAGCCTCGCATACGGGGCCGCGGCCCGGAGGATCGGCTCGAAGAAGTCGCTTCTCGGCGGCATCGCGGCATACCTCGGAATAGTCATGTGGGCGGCGCGCGTCCGGACGGCAGCCGAGTTCACGATCCTCGCGGCTCTGGTGGGGCTGTTCCAGGGCGGCCTCCAGGCCATCAGCAGGAGCTTCTTCTCGCGGCTGGTCCCCGAGGGGCTCGAAGCCGAGTACTTCGGCTTCTTCTCGATCTCCACCAGGTTTGCCAGCATATTCGGTCCCGTGGTGTTCGCTCTGCTCAGGGACGTGACGGGGAACGCCCGCAGCTCGATACTCGCCACTGCGGTCCTCTTCATGGCCGGAGGAGCTGTCCTCTGCTTCGTCCGGGAACCGGGAGTGAGATGCTCGCTGCCTCGATCCTCTGCATCCTGACGCTCGCCCTGGAGGAGTTCTTCCTTCGGCGCAGCGGGCTCGGCCACGGCACTCCAGTCTGGGTGACGGCACAGGACCCGTCGGCGGCGGTGGAGAGGAGCAGGCGGCTCGTCAAGCGCTACAAGCTGATCAAGCTCATGCAGTTCCTGTCCTTCGCCCTCCTGTGGGTCCTGGCGGGCGGCCGGGCCGGGAGGGCGCTGATGACGAGCAGCTTCGGTCAGGTCACGACCCAGCTCCTCCTGATGCAGGCTGCGCGCGCCCTGGGACGGCAGGTCCTGCGCAAGCGGACCTTCCTTGGCATCCTGGGGATACAGCAGGGGGCCCTGGCCCTGATAGTGCCCTTCCTGGCCCCGGGCACTCCCCCTCCGGAGGTGCACGTGTCCCCGGTGGGATGGCTCGCGGGGCTCTCCCTCTCGTTCGCGCTCCTTGCGATGGGCATGGCATTCACGGCAGTGGTGGTCTACTTCATCCGCCTGTCGCCCGCGGGGGAGCGCGTGGCCCTCTCCGACCTCCCCGCTCTCTTCAGCTCGGAGTCCATGGTCAGGAAGGCGATGCTCCTCGCACTTCCCTGCCTCGCAGTTGCCGTCGCCCTTCTCCTGCTCGAGCCGGCACGGGGATCCCGGGCGGTCCTCGCCGTTTCGGCCGCCGGCGCCTCCGTGCTGGTCGGACGCCTCCTCCAGCTGGACAAGGGCAGACTGCACCATCCCGCGGCCAATGCGGCATCGGCGCTGGCCTATCTGCTTCTTCTGGGAGCAGTCCTCGGGGGACTCACGGACCTCCATGCCTGAGGGCGGCTCTCCCCGCCGACTCCTTGTCCAGCTGCCCCTCAACACCGCGGCGCCGCTGGAGCCCACGGGCAACCTGCCGATGGGACCGGCGGTGGTGGCCGCGGCGGCGGGATTGCCGCCGGGTTGCATCGCCGGACCCGGGATGGTCGACGAACTGGGCGACCGGGCCCTCGCGGAGCGCGTGGCCGAGTCCGCACCCGATCTGATAGCCCTCACTCTCTACTGCTGGAACGTCGAGCGCAGCGTGGCCCTTGCGAGGAGCCTGCGCGGGAGGCTTCCCCGGACGGTGCTGATCGCGGGAGGGCCCGAAGTCCAGCCGGACAACGCCCCTCTTCTCGAGTCAGAGGCCTTCGACCTCCTCGTGTGCGGCGAGGGCGAGCCGATGGCAAGGCACATCCTGGACCCCTCGAGGGCGGGCATCCTGGCCGGGTCGCCGGGGGGGATGATCGAGATCCCGCCTTCCACCTTCCCGCCGGAGGCGTACCCGGACCCCTGGGCGGCTGGCCTTCTCGATCCGGCCTCGTACGGCTCGGTCTCGATCGAGACGGTCAGGGGATGCTCCAGCGGCTGCATCTTCTGCAGCTACAGGCGGAGGCACCCCGATCCCCGGATGATGACCGCGCGCAACGCCGTGTCCAGATGCGCGGAGATGGTCCGGGCCGGCGCTTCGGAGATCGTCTTCCTCGATCCGACCTTCAATGCGAGACCCGACCTGGACGTCATGCTCGAAGGCCTCGCGGCGCTCCGCACCAGCCTGTTTGCCGAGATGAGGGGGGAGGGCATCACCCCGGAGCTGGCGCGCGCTTTCGCCGCCGCCGGGTTCGCGAGCGTGGAGATCGGCCTCCAGACCTCCTCGCAGGGGGCTTTGTCGGCCTGCGGGAGACCCGGGAGCTTCGCGAAGGCCGTGGATGGCGCGGAGGCTCTGTCGAGGGCGGGCGTCAGGCCGGTCCTCGACTTCATACTGGGTCTCCCGGGGGACGCCCCCGACGGCCCCGTGGAGGCCCTCAGGCGCATCGTCCGGCGGGGCTTCGACTTCGACGCTCAGGTGTTCTTCCTCGCCGCCCTGCCCGGCACCGAGGCACGCGTCCGGGGCCGGGAGCTCGACCTCGAGTGGATGGACGGCCCGCCCTACTACGTGACGAGGTCGGGGCGCTACGGCTTCGATGACCTCTCGGCGGCCCGCGAGGAGATGGCCGACATCCTGGGGTACGACCTCGACTTCAGGCCTCGTCCCCTTCTCTTCGACGGGTCCCCGGCGACCGTGGAGATCGACCTCGACCAGCCGCTCCCTGCGTCTTCGGAGGTCCCCTCCTTCCGGCACGGAGCGCTCCGGCTCAGGGCCGGGGACCCGTGGTCCAGGCGGGACGTCCTCCTCGACGCCGTGCGGCAGCGGAGACATGCCGATCCCTTCTGCGTCCTGGATGCCGTCGTCGTGCCTGCCTCCCCCTTCCCGCTGGACCTCGTGGACTCGATCCGCTCCCTCGACTCCCCTGTCGACTACGGCGGCCGCGTCGCCGGGCTTCACGGCCTGGAGGGCAATCTGAGGGTCTCCGTGCTCCTCGAGGACTGGAGGGCCTTCCCGGAGGACTGGATAGCCGCTGCCGCAGGCTGCTGCACCGTCGTCGCAGACGTGCGGTCCCTCGGAGACTTCCCGGCCGGGCTGCTGGAACAGGATGCGGGAATCAGGCTCCCTGGAGACGGGCACGACCTCGCCGCGCTGGCGGCCTCGGTGCCCCTCGAGGACCGCGTCTTCTTCCGCTCGCGGCTCATGGAGCAGCTGTGGACGGAGGGCATCCTCCAGCTGTAGGCCCCGATGGACAAGCCTTGACGACTCAGTTAGGCTAGCCTAACTTATCTTCGTGAGCATGACGAAGAGCCTGGAGGACTACCTCAGAGCCGTGCACGACCTCTCGCGGGACAGCGGAAGCGCACGGGTAGCGGACATAGCTCGATCCCGGGGTGTGAGCATGGCGAGCGTCTGCGAGGCCATGCACCGGCTGGACCGGGAGGGGCTGGCGAACCACTCCGCCGGCGAGTCCATAACGCTGACGGAGGAGGGTCAGAGGCAGGCGCTGAGGCTCTCCTCCACACACGAGTTCCTCCTGCACCTGCTCAGGGACGTCCTGGCCGTGGACCCCGAGGATGCCGAGAAGGATGCCTGCTCCATGGAGCACTTCCTCCATCCCGACACCCTGTCCCATCTGGTCGCCTTCTCGCAGTTCGTCGACTCGAGGACGCCCGGCGGGCTGAGCCTGAAGGAGGCCTTTCAGAGGAGCGAGCCGGACGGGTGCGAGATGCTCCCCTCTCCCAGGGGCAGGCACGGCCGCTGGAGGAGGGAGCCGGCGGGGCCCTGCATGGCCGATCTCCAAGTGGGGAGCCGCGCCAGGGTCCTCCACCTCCACGCTTCGTGCCCCGTCAGGCGGAGGCTGGCGGACATGGGCATCCTGCCGGGAGTGGAGTTCGAGCTAGTCCGAAGGGCTCCCCTCGGCGGCCCTGTAGAGATAGCGATGGAGGGCTTCTCCCTGACTCTGAGGCGCGGCGAGGCCTCCAAGATAGAGGTAGAGCCCCTGCCGTGAGACGCATCAGCGTGGCGCTCGCCGGGAATCCGAACACCGGCAAGTCGACTATCTTCAACCGCCTCACGGGCTCCTCGGCCTGCGAAGGCAACTACCCCGGCGTCACGGTCGAGCTCGCGTGCGGATCGCGCACCTGCGGAGACCGGCGGCTCGAGTTCATGGACCTCCCCGGACAGTACAGCCTCTCCCCGGCATCCTCCGACGAATCCGTCGCGGTCCGCTACCTCCTCGAGACCCCCCCGGACCTGATCCTCGACGTGGTCGATGCGGCGAACCTCGAGAGGAACCTCCAGCTGACGGTGCAGCTGGCCGCCCTCGGCCTGCCGATGGTGATAGCTCTCAACATGTGCGACGAGGCGGCCGCAGCCGGCAGGATGCCGGACCCGGCCGTGCTCTCGGCCAGGCTGGGAGTGAAGGTCGTGCGGACCATAGGCAGGACGGGTATCGGCCTGGAAGAGCTGGTCCAGGCTCTCGTGGAGGCCTCGCAGGACGGCGCCCCGCCCAGGATGCAGGCACTCGGCGAGGACGTGGACGCAGAGATCTCACGGATCGCGGCCATGCTCCCGCCGCTCGAGGTCGACGGCAGAGGCATAGCGGCCATGCTGCTGGAGGGGAGCGAGGAGGCCGCCGCGGCGGTCGGGAGAGCGGCTGCCGGCGCTTCCGCGCGGATTCTCGAAGCCGCCGGTACCGCCTCCAGGAAACTGGAGAGGCTCTATGCGGATCCGGTGCAGATAGTCCTGGCGGGCCTCAGGCGCGGCGTGGCCTCCGGACTGGTGATGGAGTCGGTGGGCCCCTCCAGGAGGCGCTCGACCGGACCAGATGTCACGAGGCGCGTCGATGCGGTCCTCCTCAACAGGTTCCTGGGCGTGCCGGCCTTCGCCCTGATAATGTACGCCGCCTTCTGGCTGACCTTCAGGGCTTCAGCTCCGCTCGAGCGCCTCATCGCAGACGCCTTCGGGGCCCTGGCCGGGCTTGCCTCGACGCTGATACCTGACGGTGCCATCCGCTCCCTCGTGGCGGACGGCGTCATCGGGGGAGTCGGGGGGGTCGTCCTCTTCGTACCTGCCATAGCGATACTCTTCCTGCTCATCTCCCTGATGGAGGACACCGGCTACATGGCCCGGGCGGCCTTCCTGACCGACGGGCTGATGCACAAGGTGGGGCTCCACGGGCGCAGCTTCATCCCCATGATCCTCGGCTTCGGCTGTACCGTGCCCGCCGTGATGGCCACGAGGACGCTGGAGGACAGGAGGGACCGCCTGGCGACGATACTGGTGCTCCCTCTCCTCTCCTGCGGGGCGCGCCTCCCGGGCTACCTGCTGGTGATAGGGGCGTTCTTCCCGCGCCACAAGGCGCTGATGCTCGCGTTCATCTACTCGGTGGGCATAGCGCTGGCCCTGGCGGCGGCGAGGATCCTTAGAAAGACCGTCCTGAGGGGCGAGGACTCCCCGTTCGTCATGGAGCTGCCGCCTTACCGGCTCCCGACGCTGGCCGCTCTCGCGAGGCACGTCTGGAGAAGGGTCAGGCACTACCTTGCGAAGGCGGGGACAGTGATACTGGCCTTCTCGATCGTCCTGTGGTTCCTGGGGTACTTCCCGCGGCAGGCGGCGGGCGCGGACGCGACCGCGGCCGTGGGAGGCTCGTTCGCGGAGAGGCTCGGCCACGCAGTCGAGCCGATCGTCCGGCCCCTGGGCTTCGACTGGAGGATCGCCACTGCGATGATCGGAGCCGCGGGGGCCAAGGAGATCTTCGTGTCCCAGATGGGGATACTGACCTCGCTCGAGGGCGGGCAGGGGCGCGACCTCACCTCCAGGATGGCCGCGCTCTACGATCCCGGGACCGGCCTCGCGATAATGCTCTTCCTGCTCATCTCGGCGCCGTGCCTGGCAACCGTCGCCATGGTCAGGCGGGAGACCGGGAGCTGGGGACTGGCGGCCGCCCAGTACGCGGGGCTGACAGCGCTTGCGTGGGTGATCGCCTTCCTGGGGAAATGGGCCTTCGGGATCTCGCGCTTCTTCTGATCCTTCTGGGCGCGGTCGCCTACCTCGCCTCGAGGGTGGTCCGGCGGCTGCGCGGATCAGGCTGCGGAGGATGCCCCTACGCCGACTCCTGTCCTTCCCGGTCTATCCGGCCGAAGGCTTCCTGCGGAGGACCTCCGGAACGGGGGCCTTACGGTCGAAGGCCACCGGCTTCTTCGTGACCTGCTCCTTCGAGAGCTCGCGTCCGGTCTCGGCGCCGAACTCGAACGCGGCGAGGTTGGCCTCGCGGAAGCGCGCAGGCGAGATCTTCGATATCGTCCTTCGCCATGTCTCGGGCCTGAACAGGTCGACGACGGAGGACATCAGCCCCAGGGCGATCATGTTGGCCACCAGTGCGCTCTTGAACCTCTCGATGGCCGCCGTGGTGAGCGGGTACTTGTACACCCTGCCCATCGGTATCTGATCGACGAAGGTCGAGTCGATGATGACGACGCCAGTCTCCCTGACCTCGGGGGCGTAGAGGGTGCAGCTCTCCTGGTTCATGGCCAGGAGGACATCCAGCTCGCGGCAGTTCGGGAACAGGATCTCGTCCCTGGAGACGATGACATCCGTCCTGCTGGAGCCCCCGCGGGCCTCGGGCCCGTAGCTCTGTGTCTGGCAGACATTGAAGTCCTCGGCTATCCCGGCCTCGGACAGGATCCTCCCCGCCAGCCCGAGCCCCTGGCCGCCGGAGCCGCTCAGGCGGATCTCGGCGTATCTCATTCGTCCACCTCCGAGGCCTTCTCGCGGGCCCGCCTGCAGAGGTCGGCGTAGAGCTCGGTGTACTCGGGAGCCTCGCGATCGGCCAGGACTCCCCTCACGATCCTGCCCTTCAGCTCCTCGGGGCTCAGCTTGGCCGCCTGGGCCGCGTTGACCGAGCCGTCGCGGAGGCCCTTCATCATCTCGACGGCGCCGCCGAGCCGGTTGGCCCTGCCGTAGTTGGTCGGGCACGGGGACATGACCTCGACCACGCTGAAT
>Ga0172364_10005187_pt1 | contig 10372 bp, 10 predicted proteins | sample LakKivSesite10cm_FD_114545 | JGI IMG/M metagenome (GOLD analysis project Ga0172364, IMG submission 114545) | Sediment microbial communities from Lake Kivu, Rwanda - Sediment site 10cm | ecosystem: Environmental > Aquatic > Freshwater > Lake > Sediment | place: Rwanda: Western Province, Lake... | reverse complement strand
GAGCCTGACGAGGCTCCTGACGAACTCCTCCTCCGCCAGCTCCTGGGTCGCGCCCGTTATCCTGGAGGGGACGACGGTGTAACCCTCCCTCTCCAGGGCCTCCCTGACGCCGGAGAGGATGTAGCCGGTGCAAACCTTCATGGGTTCATCCTTTGGCACGCGCAGCTTCTCAACGCCTTCGCCGACTATCCTGATCGCCTCTCGGAGGTACAGCTTCTCGCCGAAGGACTCGCCCCTGAATAGGGCAAGCGGAATCTCACCTACGTACGACTCGCCTGATTCGACGCGCCTCATCACGACGACGGCGCCGCCGAGTAGGTCGCCCCAGCCTGCTTAACGCCCGCAACGGCGGGTATCGTCCACCTCGACGACCATCACAGCGCCACCTGCACAGGGGGAAGAGACGCGCCGCCAGCCTATAAAACGTGCCCAAGCAGGACCGAAGGCGGACCCAAGGCGCCGCGCCCAACCAGGCACAGACGTACAAAAAGGTACAGGAAGATACGGAAAAGTACACCTGTTGAGCCGTTCCGAGACGCCTTTTCGGTGAACGAGACCGGTAACAGCTCGGAAAAAAGTAGGGGGGGTAGAGTACTAGTGTATCTTCAGCTCGTCGATGGATTCGGTTGCGCTCGGGTCCCTGCCGTAGAGGATTCCGAGGTAGGCGCTCGCGAAGTCACCGATGTAGAGGGCGGAGAGGATGCGGGCCAGCCTGCCCTTCCCCCTGGCGTGCACGTCGACGACCCTGCCGAACCCATGGCAGACTATCTCCCTGAAGCGCCCAATCTTCGCAGCGGCCTCCTCAGACTCGAGGGGATCGTGGATGAGCACCGCGCAGAGGCTCTTGAGCAGGCCGGGCTCAGCCTCGGCGGCCATGACGGCGTTGTGGAAAGCCTCCGGGAAGAAGCCTGCTCCCGCCGGTGACTTGCCATTCTCGTTGAACTGGGTCGAGTACCTGTACGCGACCGCCTCGTGGATGGATGAGCCGTAGACGAGGGGGATGTACCCCTTCACCCGGTCGGCGAGCCGCTTCGCGGGGTTCAAGGCGATCGGCGACTCCGTGCCCAGCTCCGAGCTCATCCCCCTCAGCAGGTCCAGCGCCTCATCGACCTCGCCCCAGGCTTCGCCCACCAGCCCGAGCCTCCTGGCGGCGACCGCGAGGCCGAAGAACTGGTGAGGGATCGCCGCCCTAGGCTGAAGCCCTCCGGGCAACCTGACGATGGGTAGACCCTTCTTCTCGGCGATCTCGGCCATCTCGCCGCCTGAGGCGAAGACGACCGCCTTGGCGCCCCTTCCTATCCCGTCCCTGAGGGCTGAGATGGCCTCCTCCGTTCCGCCCGAGTAGCTGACGGCGAGGAGAAGCGTCCTCTCCCCGACGAAGCCCGGAAGCTTGTAGTCCCTCGTGACGACCAGCGGCACCCGCAGGGTGTCCTTGATCCAGTCCCTGAGGAGAAGCCCACCCACGGCGGAGCCGCCCATCCCCGAGACCACGACGCTGTCGAAGGACTGGCCTGGCAGCCCACAGAGGTTGACGACCTCGGTGGATCTTATCGACTCGGCGCAACTCTCTGGGAAGCGGGAGATGATGCCGAGCATCCCGCCCCTGTCATGCCGGTTCAGATATGTCGGGGAGTTGAGGACCTGAGCCATGGGTGAACTAGGGGGAGATGTCAAGATAAATCTACACCTATCAGCCGCCCCATCGGGTTCTGGACAGCTACGGCTGATTGTAGCCGCAGATCCTGCAGGCGAGCCAGGCGTAGACCCTGATAGCGTCGAGGAAGTCATCGACCCTGACGTGGTCCTGTGCGGTGTGGGTGAACCTCTCCTCGCTCGGGCCGAAGCCGATCACGGGCAGCCCAAGCCATGAGTAGAACCTGCCGTCCGTGGCGAAGGCCCACATCCCCTGCCCGGGTGCTCTTCCGAGCGCCTCGCCGATGGCGCCGGAAGCCTCGGCGACGACTGGGAACGCCGCGGGGTCTGTGTGGAAGCCTGTGAACCCTCTGACGTCCCTCCTCTGCGGTGAGATGACCGCGGCGACGAGCTCAGGGTCCACTGACCTCTGCGACTCTATGAGGGACTCGAGCCTCGCCTTCAGCGCCTCGGCCGGGAAGTCAGGGCCGTTCCGGCAGTCAATCACGAACTCGCACTCCTCGGGGACGACGTTGGATGCCCCAGGCTTCACGCCTATCACCGTGACGGCCAGGCTCGTCCTGCCGTAGACGGGGTGCGTGGGCAGGCTCGGTATGAGCTCGCCCCTGATCCTGGCTATGAGGTCCGTCGCCTTGTACAGGGCGTTTATCCCCCTCTCAGGCGCGCTTGCGTGGCAGCTCCTGCCCCTGACGACGACGCTCATCTTCATCGTGCCCCTATGGCCGAGGGTGACCCCCATGTTCGAGGCCTCGCCGACGAGGACGAGGTCTCCGAGGAAGCTGTCCCTCTCTATCGTCGAGAGGGTGCCCGCGCCCCCGACCTCCTCCTGAACGACGGCAGCGACCTTATAGTCGCCCCTGAGCCTCACGCCTAGGTCGCTGAGCGCCTCCCCGGCGAGGATCATGGCAGCGACGGCGGCCTTCATGTCCGAGGCTGACCGCCCGTAGACGACCTCGCCCTCGACGCCGAAGGCCGAGCCGTCCATGACCCTGCCCGAGTAGGGTTCAGGCATGTCCCCCGGCGGCACGTGGTCCGTGTGGCCGTTCATGAGCAGGGCCCTGCCGCCTCCGGAGCCCCTGATCGTCCCCATCACGTCTCCGAGGTCATCGACCCCGACCGAGTCGAAGCCGGAGGCGTGCATGGCCTCCGCGACGCGTTCCCCGCAAGCCTTCTCCTGTCCGCTCAGGCTAGGTATCCTGATGAGCTCGCTCAGAAGGGAAAGGGACTCCCCCCTGTGATCTTTAACCCAGTCGTCTATGGCCCGGATCATGATCCTCTAGGGTTTAGAGGAATTGGACGGGGTTAAAAGAGGTTCGAGAAAGAGAGACCCCGTCACTCTTTGACGGTGATTGCGCCGGAGGGGCAGGCTGCCTCGCAGCTCTTGCATGCGACGCAGTCCTTCTCGTTGACGACCTCGACCTTGTCGCCGGCGTCGCTGAAAACCCCCATGGGGCAGAGGCTGACACACGTCATACATGACGCGCATTTATCGTAATCTATCTTAACCTCAGGCATACCGAGACCATCCAGTTGGGCTCAACATATATAGGTACTGTGATTTAAGCCCTACCACGGGCGGGGGTTAAATTATTAAGTTCTTGCCCCGCTCTATGAAAATGCTTAGAGGCGTCACGGTTTGAATAGACCGCACCCGTATCTCCCGAACAGCGTACCCGAGGTCAAGGACGGCATGATGGAGGCGATAGGCATCAAGTCCATCGACGACCTATACACAGACATCCCCGAGGCCCTGAGGTTCAAGGGCGAACTCGACATACCGGGCCCATACACGGAGGCCGAGGTAAGGGAGCTGGTATCCGGCACGCTGGAGAAGGACGTCGGCCTGAGGTGCCCGCCATTCCTCGGCGGAGGGGTCTGGCCCCACTACGTTCCCTCCGTGGTGGACGAGGTCGTGAGGCGCGCCGAGTTCCTGACGAGCTACACGCCGTACCAGCCCGAGATCAGCCAGGGCATACTGCAGAGCATCTTCGAGTACCAGAGCCTGCTCTGCGAGCTGCTCGGGATGGAGGTGGCGAACGCCTCGCTGTACGACTGGTCCTCCGCCCTGGGTGAGGCGGCGCTGCTCGCCAGCAGGATAAACCACAGGGACACGGTGCTGGTCCCGTACTTCATCAGCCCGAAGAGGCTCGCAGTCCTCAAGACCTACACCGAGCCCGCTGGGATGAGGGCCGAGAAGCTCGACTACGACGCGACGACGGGGCAGGTGGAGATCGAGGACCTCAAGGAGAAGGTCAACGACCACACGGCGGCGGTATACGTCGAGACCCCCTCGTACCTGGGCTTCGTCGAGGAGGGCGTCGAGGCCATGGCGGAGATCGCCCACGGAAAGGACGCCCTGTTCATCGCCGGGGTCGACCCGATCAGCCTCGGCCTCCTGAAGGCGCCGGGCGACTACGGCGCGGACCTGGTCATCGGCGAGGGGCAGCCCCTCGGCAACCACATGAACTACGGAGGCCCGCTCCTGGGCCTGTTCGCCGCCAAGCACGACAACAGGGTGATCAGGCAGATGCCTGGCAGGATCATAGGCATCACCGAGACTCTTGAGGGCGGCAGGAGAGCCTACGTGATGACGCTCCAGACCCGCGAGCAGCACATCCGCAGGGAGAAGGCGACCTCGAACATATGCAGCAACGAGGCGCTCTGCTGCGTCGCGAGCGCCGTCTACATGAGCCTTCTCGGCCCACAGGGACTGAGGGAGCTAGGGGAGGTGGTGACGAGCCGAGCCCACTACGCCATGAGGCGGATGGGTAAGCTCCCCGGGGTCAGGGCGCCCATGTTCAACAGCTACCACTTCAAGGAGTTCACGGTGGGCTTCAGGGGGACGACTGCCGAGGCCGTCAACAAGTCGCTCATATCGAACAGGATACAGGGAGGGCTGTCACTGGCCAAGGAGTTCCCGGAGCTCGGCGAATCCGCGCTGTACTGCGTCACGGAGATGCACACCAAGAAGGACATAGACATGCTGGTCTCGGGCCTCATGGAGGTGCTGGAGGCATGACATTGAGGAAGTTCAGGCAGGCGGACTGGGACGAGCCACTCATCTTCGAGCTCAGCCACGAGGGCAGGGTCGGGTTCCTGCCGCCTAAGGCTGAGCCGGAGGTCGTCGACGCGGTCGACGAGGTCGAGGAGCTTATCCCGAGCGAGATGCTCAGGGAGAAGCCACCAGCCCTGCCGGAGGTCTCGGAGGTCGACGTCCTCCGCCACTACATCCATCTGAGCCAGATGAACTATGGGGTCGACTCGGGCCTGATATATCCACTCGGAAGCTGCACAATGAAGTACAACCCGATCATCAACGAGGTTCTGGCGGGCCACCCGAGGATGCTCGGGGCCCATCCGGACCAGGACCCTTCGACGGTTCAGGGTGTCCTCGAGTTCATGTACAACCTGAGGCGGGGCTACCTGAATGTCACGGGGATGGACGACGCCACGCTCCAGCCAGCCGCAGGCGCCCACGGCGAGTGGACCGGCATCATGCTCATCAGGGCCTATCACAAGGACAGGGGCGAGCTGGGCAAGAGGACCGAGATCATCATCCCGGACTCCGCCCACGGTACCAACCCCGCCAGCGCCGCCATGGGAGGGTTCCAGATAGTGGAGGTCCTCTCGGGCGAGGACGGCTGCGTCGATGTCGAGGCGCTCAAGGCGGTGGCGGGGGAGAAGACCGCGGGCCTCATGCTCACCAACCCGAACACCCTTGGGATCTTCGACAACAAGATCGCCGAGATATCCAAGATCGTCCACGAGGCCGGCGGCCTCATGTACTACGACGGCGCCAACCTCAACGCCATAATGGGCAAATGTAGGCCAGGTGATATGGGCTTCGACGTAGTCCACGTCAACCTCCATAAGACATTCGCGACGCCACATGGTGGAGGAGGACCCGGCTCTGGCCCAGTGGGGGTCAAGTCTCACCTAGCAGGGTTCCTGCCTGTGCCGACCATCGAGGAGAAGAACGGCGTGTACTCGCTTAACTACGACAAGCCGAAGAGCATAGGGAAGGTCCATGGCTACTATGGGAACGTCAACGTGATGCTCAAGGCCTACGCCTACATGCTGACCCTCGGAGGCACGGGGCTCAGGGAGGCCTCGGAGCTTTCAGTGCTAAACTCTAACTATATCGCCCGGAAACTGAAGGATACACGTGGCCTGAGCCTACCGTACTCGCCGGAGAAGCCGAGAATGCACGAGGCTGTGCTCAGCGCTGCGAAGATGAACGAGGAGACCGGCGTCAGGGCGCTGAACATAGCAAAGAGGCTACTCGACTACGGCATCCACGCGCCGACCATCTACTTCCCCCAGATCGTCCATGAGGCTCTCATGATCGAGCCGACGGAGACGGAGTCAGTCGAGGTCCTCGACGACTTCATAGACGCTGTGAAGAAGATATCTGAGATGGCCTACTCTAAGCCCGAGGAGGTGCTGAAGGCTCCGACGAACACGGCAGTCGGGAAGCTCGACGAGCCGCGGGCGGCGCATCCGAAGACGATCTGCCTGAGCTGGCGCAGGTACTGCTCCCTCCAGAGGGGGGAGTAGCCGGGGATAGGTATTCTTTATATCCTTTTTTTAGTCTTTTAGGCTCCGGCAAAGTCCAGATCGATGCCGAAATCTCTCTCTATGCCGTCTGGCGGACTATAATACGACGCGCCTGATGTCGTTCCCCAAAATATTCCGAATGCTAATGAGTCGTGCATACCTCCTTCATAGTACTGTTGATACACCGGTGCTCCACTATCTCCACTTGCTGATGTAAAGTTTGCTTTTGGCTGATTATATAAAATATCATATGTAGGAGAAGATATTGAAGAAAATTTCTGTTTAATATATCCATAGCGATATCCACTTGTTAGACCTAATGATTCCACCATTTCGCCTACGTATTGGTTCGCATAGTCTATTTGTCCATTGACATATATAGTGAGGTTTGGATCATAGATTTGACTTGTACCTGTGACCCCACTATATAATGGGACCCACACCGCATCACTGTATCGGGCTTCTATTTTATTCCAAGTTGTATGTCCAATTTTATTATTATCATCCGGATATGTTGGTTGATAAACGTAATAATATTCTCGAGTTGCATGTCCTGCCATAATTATTCCCTTTGTATTGTCGTTCTTATTGATGCATACAAAATTCATTGTGGAAGTTATCATTGTGGTGTCGTTAATAAAAAATTGGATTTTTATACCTGCTTTTAATGGACGTATTCTGTCGCTCTGTGAATATTCTTGAACTAATGGCTGCTCTGCTATAACTAGTATACCAGGAGGAACATAACCGTTCAGCAATTCGCTTATCTTTCCAACGTACTCTGCTGTAACTTTTTCAAGCATTATAAGTATCGTACCATTTTCTGTTATTGATAACCCTGTCCAGGGTAAGCCATTTTGAACAAATTCATCCGTATCAATCAATTTTAACCATTCTTCTAGTTTATAGAGAGGAGCGAATCCTTTGAGGAATTTAACCGCAGTATTTGGAGGTGAACTTAAACACTTTAAAATTTCATTCTCAATATCTTCGCTTTTGTCTGTTAATACGATGAAAATAGTATTGTTGTATGAGTTACCAAATACCCCACAAAAGACTTCTTTAAACTTGCCTTGGTTATTTACAGCGAGCATTAAGGCATCCGCGGTTGCTGTCCATGCGTTTGACCAGTTGAGTGCTGTATATCCTTTCAGCCACCAACCTTCATTGACTTCGCCATGTATTACCTTCATGCTACCATTCCACAGTTTCTCATACCTAGCTTCTGATTGAGCCACTGATGAAAATAAAGAAGAAGCCAGAGAGACGATTAACAGAACAGAAATGCCTTCAATCAAAAATAGATTTTTTCTAGACCCTCCTAGTGGCATTAAAAATCCCATCTTTAATTTTAGAATGATAATTAATATTGGTTTTGGGACAGTTTTTGTGCAGAAAACTTAATTATTTCATTAAAGCTTTTATTAACTGTATGGGTTTGAGAAGCCAATTTAGTCTAGTTTTCGTTTTATTAATTATATTTCCTACTCTATTTTTGCCATTACTAAATCAAGGTAAGGTTGCTATAGACTTAAAATATTTGATTGAGTCATCTAATTTAGCCATTGATAACTACAAATCTCTTATCGAATCAAAAGCTTATAACGCTATTCAAATTCATTCATATCAAATATATGAAATTAATATAAGTCTTTGTAGTATTCAAGTAACTAGAACAAACACAAGTACAGATGACATAATGTATCATAAAAATACAGCGATAAAAGAATCTAATAAAATAAGAAATTTATTATTATCTCTAAATAATAAAGAACAACTTGTCGATTTCTTTGGATCAGCTAAAGCAGACATAGAAGAATACAAACTATACTCCGTAAATTCGGAGAAAATATTGAAAATCGATTTGTTGATCGAGAAGGATGGTACCAGTTACACCCTTACAATATTCATTTTCCTCGGAGGTAGACTCGATGGCGTTGACGTTCTCGTAAATGATAAACGTCGGAAAATCTTTGAATATATTAAATCCAATCCTGGGGCGTATTTTCGAGAGATCATGAGAGTGCATAGCCTCGGTCCTAATTGGGTCAAATATCATTTAGATATACTGGAAGATCATGGATATATCCGCAGATTTAGATTCGGTCAAAATTTAACTTATTTTACAGTCGACGCTGGAATCGATGAAAATCAAGCCAAAATACACATCATACTTCAGAATAAAAACATACAAATTTTATTAAAGATCATAATTTCAAATCCAGGCATAACATCTACAGAAATTAGAGAAAAGATAAGCCTTCATAGAAATACAATCGGATATAATCTAAATAAATTATTTGAACTGGGGATGTTAAAAGAAGTTAAGCAAAGAGGACAGCATTCTTTTTATCCCCGGGATTATTGACTAAAGCGAAAGGATCGACCATGTTTCCACTCTCAGGCCTGCTTTTGACCGTTGCTCAGAACCTGGACTTCCTGAAGACGCCGCCCACCGCGACCATTGTAGTCCTCGTCCTCTCGGCCGGCATCGGCCTGGTCAGCGGCTACATCAACAGGCGCGCGGTGAACCTAGACGACTACAAGAGGATGATGATCGAGAGCCAGAGGGTGCAGAAGCAGGTGATGGCCGCGATGAAGAGCGGCAACCAGAGGCAGATAGACAAGGCGCAGAAGAGGCAGCAGGAGCTGGCCACCACACAGTCGAAGATGACTATGGACAGGCTGAAGAGCAGCCTATACACGATGATCCCCATACTCATCATATACTCCTTCATCGGGGGCTTCTTCGGCAACGAGATAGTCGCCTACTTCCCGTTCCCCGCCCCATATATACCGGCCGAGATGTCACTGCCCAACTGGTACTTCTTCAGCTCCATCGCCACCAGCGTCGTCATCTCGAGGGTCCTCGGCCTGACCTTCGAGATAGACCCCGAGGAGAGCGCGGTGAAGGAAGATGGGCGCTCCTAAGGGGAGGGGCCTCGTCATCACCGTCGCCGGCCTCCACGGCTCGGGGAGGTCGACGCAGGCTCAGAGGCTGGCGGAGGCCCTCGGGCTCAGGTACGTGTCCACAGGCATCATCTTCAGGGAGAGGGCCAGGGAGAGGGGAATAACCCTAGAGGAGCTCAACCTGCTCGCCGGGAACGACCCTGAGCTCGACAACTACCTCGACGCGAGGACGAGGGAGGAGTCGAAGAGGGGGGGAGTCGTGATCGACGCCAACCTCTCCGCCTGGATGGCTGTGGAGCCCGACATAAGGATCTACCTGACCGCCCCATTCGAGGTTAGGATGAGGAGGATAGCTGAGAGGGAGGGGAGGCCGCTCGGTGAGGTCGAGAGGGAGACGAGGGTGAGGGAGGAGTCCGAGAGGGAAAGATACAGGCGCTACTACGGCGTGGACGTCTCCGACCTGGGCGCATACGACGTTGTCCTCAACACGGCCCTGTTCGACATCGGGTCGACCGCGAATATCCTTAAGAAGATCGTGGAAGAATACTGCAGTGGCGGGTGAGGACTGTGTCTGTCTACGAGGTCGGCAGGATCTGCATTAAGACGACCGGCAGGGATGCCGGTGGGCGCTGCGTCATCGTCGACGTCATCGACAGGAACTTCGTCCTCGTCACGGGTCCGAAGTCGGTGACCGGCGTCAGGAGGAGGAGGGTGAACCTCAACCACCTGAGGCCCCTCGACGAGAGGATCGAGATCGCCAAGGGCGCCGGCGACGAGGCCGTCGCGGCGGCTCTCGGGAAGTAGGCGGGCTCCTCCTCCGTCTCACCTTATCGGCGTGAACCTCAGCCGGGGGTAGCCTCCGTCTCCGTTCATCTCCAGGGCGTACAGCTGGGTCCTCGGCCTTATCCCCCTGAAGAGGATGACCCCCTGCTCGTTCGTGAGGGCGAGGTGGGCTCCTGCTATGTTCGAGGAGTGCCTGGCCAGGTCCTCCGATCCCGGCCTCGTCAGCAGGACCAGGAGGCCCCCCTCGTCCTTGGTCGCCATCGACTCCATGTCGATGGCTAGCTTGGTGTGCTCCACCGGCCAGAGGCTGTAGGCCTTGTCGATGTGCACTATCTTCAGGACGGGCTTCCCCGTGGAGGAGAGGAGGCCTGCCTTCTCGTCGCCCCACGTCCTGAGGCTCCTCTTGATGTCTGATGGGTCGAGGCCGATGAGGTAACGGGGCGGGTTCTCCTCGGATCTCATCAGGGCT